>Ga0206679_10000230_pt1 | contig 45250 bp, 41 predicted proteins | sample M110012015metaG_FD_155464 | JGI IMG/M metagenome (GOLD analysis project Ga0206679, IMG submission 155464) | Ammonia-oxidizing marine archaeal communities from Monterey Bay, California, United States - M1 100m 12015 | ecosystem: Environmental > Aquatic > Marine > Intertidal zone | place: USA...
TGATGGTGCTCGCGAGGCTGCTATTGCAATAGCACAAGGGGAAAAACAGTCTGCGATACTTTCTGCTGAAGGTGTTAAACAAGAGGCGATACTCACTGCCGAAGGCCAAGCTGAAGCTATTAGGGCTGTAGCCGAAGCAGATCGTTTTCGCTTTGAAACAGTTGCTGAAGGCGAAGCTGAAGCAATTCGAAGTGTGTACGGAGCAATACACGATGGGAACCCTTCACCTGATCTGATAGCAATCAAATATCTAGAAGCTCTTGGAACTATTGCAGACGGTCAGGCAACAAAGATTTTTATTCCTGCAGAGATGACTGCCACTATGGGTTCTATAGGAGCGATTGCTGAACTTTTCCAAACAAGCGATTCAAACGATGAGACAGAAAAAGAAGATGAGAAGGTTGAATAACTTTTAGCTAATTACTGATCGGGATCAACTCATCCTTACCTTCATCATCTTGCACCAAATCCCAACCACAGAGGCGTGCTAGAAGCGTCTGACCTTCCTCAGGACCGCTTGCAATAATCTCGTCTCCAGATGACAAGCTCGTTTTACCTCTTGGGCGGTATAGATAACCTCCGCCCCTTCGAATTGCCAATATCGTGAAGCCAGGCTCAATGTTAAGACCAAGATCGGATAAAGAAACACCGTCTGATGGAGATCCTGGAGCTACTGGATACCTAACTACCACCTCCTCTGCTTCGCCCAAAGCTATTTCTAAAATTGGATGCAATTCTTCTTCTTTTTCAACTAGCCAGACCATTGCCTGTGCTTGATCGCCAATATCTTCTGCTGCTTCTGCTAGATGCAACAAGCCTCTCAGTTTTTCAGGTTCGACATCACCTAAGGCTGAACGCAACACCCAGAGCTCGAGATGATCCTTCATTTCATCTAAACGATCTTCAAGATGTCTGACTTCAGCTGCTAGTCCCCTGTCAGCTAGAACAAGTGCACTGTATGCCAGACCTACTGCTGTTTCAGAAAGATTTTTCATTTCTACAAGCACATCAACAGCTCGGTCGAGGTCAGTAAGAGCGTCATTTTCTTGAGGTTTAGGAGGCTCCCAAATCGGGGCAGCTGCCAATTCACGAAGTCTGGTAATCCCATCAGGAGATCCTCTCAGAAATAGAACATCGCCTGGAATAAGAACCGTTTCACCACCTACATCTATTATCCAGTCATTTCCTCTTCTAATTGACATAACCCTCATACCAGCTTGGACAGGAAGTTCAAGAAATGACAAAAGTCGATTGGCCATATGCGATCCTTCGCTAACTGAAACTCTGTGCGATACTTCTTCCGCGTCGGAAAGATCAGCAACAAGTTGTTGTGGGATTCCAAGCTTATGTGTAACTATTCTTGCAATGTCAACAGCATCGTTAGCAATTCTTTCGATTGCTGAAATTACTTGGAGTACAGATGACATTCCTTCTGCCTCTTTAGAACTCCGAGCGGCAAGAACGCAAACGGCTCGCATGTCATGGATAAGGTCACTCATTCGTTGTTCAAGTCCATCAACCTCTTCTGCCATGTCGGGATCCCCGAAATAAACTGAGGCATACGCGAGGTCGACCATCAATTCAGATGTGTCTTTTGCTTCGGCGAGCATGATTCTTAAATTGCGAGGTGTTTCTTCCATTAGTTACCCACTAGGTGTTGTCCAATAATCTATGCTTTGTCTCCACATGAAGCCAAAACCATTTTTAAATGTTGCCAAAATAAATATTTTCAAGCTCATATAACCCCCGTTAAAACCATTGCCAAAATAACTGTGAATGCCCCAACTAGGTCAAGAGAAGATGTAACAACAGGGATTCCATAAGTGTCAGGGTCGAGACCAAAACGAAAGGATCCCATTGTTGTGTAATAGGCGACTACAACAACAAATACCGTGGCGATTGATCCTGCAATCGCAGAAATTAAAATAAGTTTGGTCATGCCGGGAGTTGATTGACCCGCGACTACAGATATCAAGTGTGCTATGACTCCAGAAAAAATAAATATGGGAATTGCTAAAACAGATAAATCAACAGCACCTCGCCAACTTGATCTACTCGGTAAAGGCGAAGCATCATCCAGACCAAGGTGAAACTGTGTAGACAGCCGGCTTGAGAGAATACCTCCTAAAGCCCCTGCAATTCCCAAAAAGGCCGGTAAAAGAATGAGAATTGCTTCGACCTCAAGTAAATCCTTAAGTCTTTTCTCTACGACGAAACCTGCAATAAGGTCCAATACTGCTGCTAAGCCCAAGACGGGAATGGACTGACGAAAAACTCGTTTAAAACCTTCTAAAGATGTTCTAAACGAGAAAATCAAAACAATTACTGATATTGAAGATATGAATGCTGCTAGACCATTTGTTAGAGAGGATCTGTCAGCCAAATAAGATACAAATATCAATGAAGGTACTGTTAAAAGGTCTCCTGTAGTAGTAACTAACGGTGCGACTACGTTGTCGAGATCCCATTCGTATTTAACTGAACCTACTGACAGTGCAATTGTTACAGCAGCCAAGATGATTGAAGATAAAACTCCCCCGAGTACCGAAATAACTATGAAATCAGCAAGTGTCATGGCTGGACTTAGACCAAATGCGGACGCGGTGCCTTTAGCTAAAATAGCGAGAAGCAGGCTAGAAATAAGGCTAAGAGAACCAGAAGCAAGTAAGTTTTGAATTAGGACACTGTCAATTCGGTAACTCAGACCGAATGTTCCCGTGTGAGCCGCTGTTCCTAATCGACTTCCCATGGATCCAAAAATATTCCCTCGTAAAGCTATGGCCCCTGGCAGTAATAACAGAAGACCGGGAAGTTCCGAAAGTGTGCTTTCAGATGTTGCTAGAACTAAACCGCCGCTTGAAGCAACAATAACTCCAATGACTAGCGCAACAAACCGCTGACGTGAATCAACTACCCTCAAAGAGGTCGACGTAAACAAGCTTGTCCTCACACCTCTATTGTGGTAGAAGTGATCCTCACCAAGAGTCATTTAACTTAATTAAATGGACTAGTTATAGTTTTTAGCCAACTAGCCCTCTTAGTGAAGCGTGTACCTCTGGTGGGCAATCACTCAGATCACCATCTGCGATGCATGGTTGTCCGAGTAGTTGGGCTACTAATGCGGCCCCCATGCCCCCAAATGTAGGTATAACTGAAATTGGCGGAGTTGTTACAGCAGGAATAGTTGTAACACTCTCAGTCGGACCCACCGGGGGTTGCGTGGTCGTTGTTGTGGTTGTTGGAACTGGGGGTATTCCTTCCAACGAGAGACCTCTTTTTTCATTTTCAGATACATGAACTGATCTAGTACCCGGACCATACCAACCATCAGCATCCACGCCTAAAACTTTTTGCAATATTACAACCTCATTGTTTGGACCCCATTGATATGGAGCGGAAAGCACAGCAATTTCGTCTATGGGGATTGTCGTAGTAGGTGGAACAGTCGTAGTCGACGCCACAGTCGTAGTTGGTGGCACAGGCACAGTCGTAATCGGCGCCACGGTCGTAGTCGGTGGCGCAGTTGTAGTTGGTGGCACGGTCGTAGTTGGTGGCGCAGTCGTAGTGGGAAGAGTGAACGACGGTCTTGCTTCATATAAAACAGGTCGAACCGATGGCTCTGCTGCTCTAGCTGCTAAAAGAAAAACTAAGAAAATAACAAAAATGATGCCTGTAATTCTCAGTGAAATTCTTCCCATTATTAGAGTTTCTCATTTCTCTGGGTTAAAAATGTGGAGCCCAAGCAACTCTTCTAAATTTGTATGCAATCTGGGGATTTTGCTACCAATATGAGCTGTAACCTGCATATGTGGATTCATTACAACAATCAGGAAACGGAATAGGCGCGTTTGATAAACCGAGCTTTAACCCTGACACTTTCGATCTAAAAAGGGTTGGGTTACATACAGACATTGTTGACGGAGATAGATACGAAAGAAGTGTAAAACGTTTCCGTGATCAGAAAATTGTGCTTCCCACCTTCTCTCAACTTGCCGATCCTGGAATAATCAATCCTGAAATAAGAACCGGGCTGTCAAAGATTGATAAGGATTCTGCTGATCCAAGAAATCTTTTCAGAGTTCATTGGCACAACGACCTAAATGGAGATTTCGTGTCCTTGCCGGAACATGTCGTTCTACCCTCAGAACTTACTGGAGTAGCGGCACCGATCGCACTTGCTTTCGGTAACAGATTCCCGATGATTGCAGCGCACAAAGTTTTAGCTGCTTATGCGTGTTTGGTCCCAAGAGTTGTGACAGGCCAATTTGACCCTACAGAACACCGAGCTATCTGGCCTTCAACAGGTAACTATGCAAGAGGCGGAGTTGCAATCTCACGCCTTATGGGGTGTAGAGGGGTTGCCGTCCTTCCAGAGAATATGAGTAAGGAAAGATTTGAATGGTTGGATCGTTGGATTACTCACGAAGAAGATGTAATTCGCACTACCGGATCAGAAAGCAATGTGAAAGAAATTTATGATGCATGCGCTGAACTGGAAAAAGATGAAACAAATTTTATCTTGAACCAATTTTCAGAATTTGCTAATCATATTGGCCACCACGAAGTAACTGGACGAGCATTAGAGCGTATTTTTCTGAGCTACAAAGAAAAAAACAGTAATCTCCGACTCGCTGGTTTCGTCGCTGCTTCAGGGTCGGCTGGAACATTAGGTGCCGGTGAACGTCTAAAAGAAAATCACGGGGCAAAAATTATTGCTGTTGAAGCACTCGAATGTCCAACAATGCTTTATAACGGTTTCGGTGAGCATAATATTCAGGGAATCGGCGACAAACACATACCACTTATACACAATGTGACCAATACAGATGTGATTGTGGCAATAAGCGACAAGGCTACCGATGGCTTGAATCTTGTTTTTACATCCGAAGAAGGTAAGTCTTTTCTGGTTGAAGAATTAGGAGCCTCTCCAAAGATCGTGGATCAACTTCGCCATTTTGGATTTTCTTCTACTTGCAATTTGTTGGCTGCAATTAAAACGGCAAAAGTTCTAGATCTGGGACCGGATGACATGATTGTTACGGTGGCAACGGATGGATCTGAGCTATATGCGAGTGAGAAAACCCACCTTCTCGAAAATGAATTTTCAGAAGGCTTTAATTCAGAAGCTGCAAGTCTGATAGTGAATGAACATCTTCTCGACGCCGACACGAACAATGTTGAACTCTTAGATGATGTAGGACGTAATCGGATATTCAATCTTGGCTACTACACATGGGTCGAACAACAAGGGATCGAATTTTCTGACTTTGAAATAAGAAGAGATCAAAATTTCTGGAAACATATACAGAAATTAGCTCCAGCATGGGATGATCTGATCAATGAATTCAACTCTCAAACAGGACTAATCAAAGCGAAGTGAACTTGTTAGACCAAAATTCCGGTTGGCTAGGCTTGCCTCCTGAATCAAGTTGGGAAATAAAAAATAACCTTTCGGATTTAAATCCATTTGTCGAGTACCGAAAACTCTTGTGGTCTTACCATTTGGCAACTGCTAGTGGTATGAGTGATCAAGATTATCTAACTGTCGTAAAAAATTTAGATGAAGCAGTCAGCGAAATAGCAACAATTGGTTTTCAAGAGACTCCACTTGTTCTCTTGACTGAGCTTTCTGAGACCATTGGTCAAACTGGTGGAGTTTGGGCAAAGAATGAGACCGTTAATGTGTCGGGCAGCCATAAAGCACGCCATCTTTTCGGTCTTGCGATACGCCTTGAAATCGAAGGGGTTCCAAAAAATAAACTTTTAACGATCGCATCCTGTGGGAATGCTGCTCTGGCTGCTTCTGTAATTGCTAAAGCAGCAAAAAGAACTCTGACTGTAAATGTGCCCACATGGGCGGAAACATCCCTCTTAGATGAACTCTCTGACAATGGTGCTCAAATTCAGATTTGTGAAAGACGAAATGACGAATCAGGAGATCCATGCATTTTGAGGTTTAGAGAATTGCTTGAAGAGGGTGCACTGCCCTTTGGTTGCCAAGGAACGGAAAACATATGGACTATTGATGGCGGTAAAACACTAGGTTTTGAGCTGTCAACACAGTTAAGTAGATATGACTTAGAGCCAGACAGACTACTCGTGCAAGTCGGTGGAGGAGCACTAGCAAGTAGCACCATGCAAGCTCTAACGGATGCTAAAAATCTTGGACTTTTAAAAAATAGGCCTTCTCTCAACACTGTTCAGGCAAACGGTTGTTCACCTCTTTCACTTACTTTTAATCAAATAGCTAATAGCGATAACCCTTCAAAAGCACTTTCTGAAGCTATTTCAAACCCACTGAAATACATGAAACCATGGGAAAATCCTTCTTCTGCCGCTACTGGAATACTCGATGACATCACCTACGACTGGCTTCCTTTAGTTTGGGACATGCTTTTAGGAGACAACGTTGGAGGACCAATAAGCGCAAGTGAAGAAGACATTCTTTTAGCAAAAGAACTGGTCGCTGCTCATACAGGTATTTCTGCCAGCGCTACTGGAACTGCCGGACTCGCAGGTTTACTTGCTGGGAAAAAAGACGGCTGTATCGATTCTGACGACTCAGTAATAATCCTACTGACAGGTGTGGATAGAGACTTTTAAAAGTTCAGATGGAGGTCACTTGGAGAGATATCCGAGAAGCCCCATGGTCCATGGCTGTTTTTACCAGATCCGAAACCAACTCAAAAACTTTTTCTTGCTCACCTGTAACCGTTGTTCCGAACGGTCCAATCTCAACATTGAGACCTGACTGCCTAGCTACAGAAATAGTCTCTTTCACATGAGGACCGGGGTCTCCTTCCGTGAATGGTTCAATTGTAAATTCAGCCTTTGCCTTTTCTGGACTCAAATCATTTCCCCTGGAAATCAAAACGGCTAATTTCACGAAGTTGATCGGCGAGCGATTCGACTGCTGATTCGAAAAGTTCCTTACCCAACTCAGGATTTGCATCTGTGGGGTCACCTATAAGACCTTCACGCCCAAAATCTCTACTAGTCCAACCGAACTGGACTTTGCCTCCAAATTTCACCCACTTATTTTCTGCCATCCATTCCGGCACACGCCGGATAGCCTTTTCCATTCGAACTTCTCCTGGACGTAGGTATGAAAAAACTGAAGTTTCATTTAATCCGCCATGAATACCCATACCCATCTCCTCTTCGGTGCTAGTACCACCAGACGCTGGAGGAACAGAGGGGTGAACCAGAAATGTCAAAAGTCCATGTGCGACGCGTATATCACGACATGCTGTTATCAAAAGAGAAGTGTTGCCACCGTGACCATTTAAAATAACCAATCTTCTTGCAGCAGTCGCTGCGACACATTTAGCTATGTCGTCAAGAACACTGATCATCGTAGTTGTGCTGTATGAAAGCGTTCCCGGTGACCATGTGTGTTCATTAGATTTCGAAATCGACAACGTTGGGAGGAGCCATAGATCTAACTCATTTCCTACAGAATCGAGAAGAGCACTAGATGTTTCTTCTGCGATTACCGTGTCTACTGACATCGGTAAATGAGGTCCGTGCTGTTCAATTGCTCCAACGGGAAGCAGAATTACAGATTTATCGCTTATTTGCTCTGGGATGTTAGGTCCAGTTATATCGGCAAGTCTTCCAGACATTCTTACAGGATAACCAAGTATCTGACCTAACGCGATTAATCGCTCACTGTCGCTTTATTAACCAAGAGGCCCTGTCCATCTATCCATCTCTTTAATCTCAATTCCAACTTGCTCCAGCGCTCTTTTGGCAGTATGAGAAATCACTTCATCAAGATCTTTATGTTTGTTGTAAAAAGCTGGTACAGGAGGGAAAATTACTCCTCCAATTTCTGCGACTTGTTGCATTAAACGCAAATGACCTAAGTGAAGCGGGGTTTCCCTCACCATTAGAACTAGAGGTCTTTTCTCTTTTAGGGTTACATCTGCTGTTCTTGTAAGCAAGTCAGAACTATGCGAATTAGCTACTGCCGACAAAGTCCTAATTGAACATGGAGCGATAATCATTCCGTCACATGGAAATGTTCCGCTGGCGGGTCCCGCTGAAATATCTTTAATCGGATATGAGTAATCAGCAAGTTTTTCAATTTCACCTGCTGAAAAATCAGTTTCCATCCCTATTGTCTGTTTCGCTGCATTCGTTAATATCAAATGGGTTTCTACTTCTTCAATGCCACGCAATATTTCGAGAATACGAATTCCATATACAACTCCGCTAGCTCCACTTATCCCGACAACTAGGCGACGAAAACCATCTTTCATTTGCTAATTTCTCCTCTTAAATTACTTTTCACTTTCATTATTAGCATGAGTTTTGAACTGTAGTCCGACCACCGAACATAAGCACCTTTGCGTCCTGTAGATAACATCAAACTATGGATATTGATCTAATGGCCCAAAAGTACATTAACGATGGCTATCTAATCGTTCCAGAAATTATTGACCAAACGACTGTAGAAAATATTCAATCAGAAATTCCCAAGTTTCTAGACGGAACCTATCCCATTCAAAACCCGTTCAATCTAGTAGACAAAGAATCTGGGCTCCTAGCTGTTCATTTCCCTCACTGGGTTTCACGCCCAATTTTTGAAACCCTGGACCATCCAAAGATCAAAGAGGTCCTCCAAATAATCGTAGGAGCTCATATCCCCCACTGGGATGGCAGAGTCAAATGCATGCAGTCCATGCTTTTTCTCAAACCTCCTGGCTTCCCAGGTCAAGCCTGGCATCAAGACGAACGCTTTATCGCTACTAGAGACCGTTCTCTTGTAGGTGTCTGGATTGCATTAGACGACGCAACCCTAGATAACGGTTGCTTAAGAGTCATCCCGGAAAGCCACAAAATGGGACAGCTTTGGCCGACCAGACCACATAATGAAACTGAAGAATTTGACCTTACAGACGAAAGCTACGGTTTTAACTCAGATGATGAAGAAATCGTTGAACTAAAAGCTGGATCAGCTGTTTTTTTTAATGGCTATTTATTGCATCGATCTCTCAGAAACGGTAGCGGTACGAGCCGGAGAGCTCTAGTGCACCACTATATGAACGCTTGGTCTAACCTGCCTTGGCAAATAGGTGCAGACAGACTAGTGGATGCCGCCACGCATGATCATCGAATGATCGTGCCAGTTGCAGGTGACGACCCTTACCCTGAAAGGGGGATCGAAGCAAGCCCGAATGAAGTGTTTCTTCGCCCATGGGGAAATGAAATGAAATGGTGAGGTAATTGGGATGCTTAAAGTTCTTCATAATGCTCGGTTAGAAGATGGCAGATTAGTGAACCTCCACATAAAGGATGACCGCATAGAAACCATCACAGAATTGCAGAAACCCTCTCCACTATCTGAAAATGGTACGGATCTAAATGGATGGCTTGTGATACCCAGTATGGCTGAACCACATGCGCATCTAGACAAAGCACTAACAGTTGAAAGTGTTCCTAATCCTGCTGGTGATCTATCGGGTGCCATTGAGGCTTGGATCTCTGCAACTGCCCGTGGAGTAATTACTTATGAAGACACCATCTACCGCGCGTGCGAAGCGATGCGTCTACTTGTCTCCAAAGGTGTGACAGCCGTTAGGACTCATGTAAATGTCTCATTAGGTTCTCGTGCCTTGGAAGCAGTTCGCGAAGCTAGAAAACTTGTTGAAGGTCTAATCGATGTGCAAATAGTTGCTTTAACAGTAAATCCTATGACAGGAGCAGAAGGGACAGATAATCGAAAAGCATTAGAAACAGCAATCGAAACCGGAGTAGATCTAGTTGGAGGCTGCCCTCATCTTGATCCCAACCCCTCCGTTTTAATTAAAGATGCTCTAGATGTAGCTGAGGATGCTGGTATAGGAGTTGACTTACACGTAGATGAAATGCTTGATAAGTCGGTTTTAACACTTCACGATTTAGCGAAACAAGTAATGGATCGAGGGTTTGAAAACTCTGTAACCGCAAGCCACTGCGTTACTTTAGGAATGCAAAGTCTAAGAAAACAAGAAGAAGTTTCAGCCGATGTTGCAAAAGCAAATATCGCTGTTCTAGCTCTTCCACAAACTAACCTTTTTCTTCAAGGAAGAGGCATCCCTACTGCTACACCCCGTGCTCTTACTGCAATTAAGACTCTTAAAGACGCAGGAGTGCTAGTTGCAGCTGGTGGTGACAACGTTCAAGATCCGTTCAATCTGGTAGGTCGCAGCGATCCACTTGAAACGGCTTCACTTTTGATTTTAGCTGCACATGAAATGCCAGAAAATGCCTACAAAATGGTGAGTGTGAATGCCAGAAAAGCTATGGGACTTGACAAAGCCGACTTATCGTCTGGATCTTTAGCTGACTTTGTTGCTATAGATTCGCCCTCGCTTAGAGGAGCTATTGCCGATGCACCAATGTCTAGAAAGGTTTTTAAAGGTGGAATTCTGATTTCTTCTTCTATCCAAACCACTCAAATGAATCCAGAAGGACTTTAAGCACAAACTTCATCTAAACTTCAATGATGACTGAAATAAGAGACTTACGCGATTTTATATCGGCTCTAGATTCTGAAGACCAGCTGATTAAAGTCAAAAATCCGGTTTCAATCGAATATGAATTAGCAGATGTTGGAGCAAGCGTTGCGCGTGATGGCAAGGGGGCATGTCTTTTCGAAAATGTGACTGAAAGCCCTTGGCCAATCTTTTGCGGAGGTGTAGCTTCTCATCACAGAGCTGCTATAGCTCTAAGCTGCAAGCCTTCTGAGGTTGCTGACACGATGGAAAAAGCGCTCGACCCTTCAAATGGTGTGGCCCCGGTAAGGACAGATAGAGCAGCTTGGCATGACAATACACTTTCGAAGAGTGAGATTGATCTTAAAAATTTGCCGATTCTGACGCATTCGAGGGGTGACAGCGGACCTTTCATAACTGGTGCTGTGACAGTTTCTAAGGATCCTATTTCAGGTAGAGGAAATCTCAGCTATAACCGTATGTCCAAACTCGATAAAAATATTCTCGGATTTAATGTAAATGAATGGAGAGATGTGGGAACTTTTTGGAAGTCTCGAGAGAATCCAGACGATCCATTTCCTATAGCTCTTGCAATGGGTTTGGACCCTGCCATCATGATCGCTGCTGGGGTTAAAACAAACGTAGACGAGCTTTTTATCGCGGGTGCGATTAGAGGTAGCGGAATAGAGGTCTGCAAAGGACTCACTGTTGACATAGATATACCTGCATCAGCTGAAATAGTTATTGAAGGTTTTCTACATCCTGCAAAACGGGCAGCGGAAGGACCGCTGGCAGAATTTCATGGCTACCACGGGGAAGCTTGGAACAGTCCGACTCTCGAAGTCTCATCTATTTCTTGGCGTGACAACCCTATTTTTCAAACGATTATCCCTGGTTGGTACGAACACATCTATATAGGCAACATTTTACCCAGAGAGCCTCTGCTAAGAAGTTACGTGAGGCACTTGGATCCTTCTGCGGAAGTTTACATCCCTCCTTATGGAAATGGATTTTTGGCAGTTATCCAAATAGATCGTGATAATCCAGGCACTGCAAAAAATCTTGCCTTAGCTGCGATGGCAGCTCATATCAATATTCGAAATGTCGTTGTTGTAGATAGAGATATCGATATTTTCCAGCCGTCAGAATTGCATTGGGCCATCACTAATCGGGTTAGTTGGCAAGAAGATGTCTTTTCTATCCCTTTAGCTCAAGGACATGAAATGGATCCAACAGCCGATATGCGTGGCATAAGTACAAAAGTTGGCATTGACGCAACCTATAAAAGAGAGCGGCGTGAATACGGTTCTCGAGTTGTTTATCCGACCGTTAACCTCAATGACTATCTGAATTGAAATGCAACTTAACTGAAAATTTTTGAAGCACGTAAAATCACTTTTTCTGCTTTTTCAGGGTTTCCAATTGGCAACTGAAATTCATCTATTCCGTTTTCACTGATGAGACTTCTCAGTTCGTTAGAAGCTTCTGACGAAGAGCCTGTTATTACGAACTGTTCAACCCATTCTCTAGGAACGTATTTGGCCGCATTCGAAGGGCCCCCTTCAGAGAGTGCTGTTTTTATTTGACTGTTTAAATCTTCTGTCATTCCTATGTGTTCTTTTACTTCCTGTGGTGAATCGACAAGTCGAAAACTTAATGCTGCACGCGCTTCTTCAAACTCTTTTTGAGAGGAAACGATCATAGTCGAGTAAACAATTTTGAATGGATTGCGTTTTGCTGAGTTTCGCAGTGCTTTGAGGTGTCCAGACAAGAAGTCTTTGTGTATGTAACTCAAATAAAATCCATCACCTAACTCGGCGCCCAATTGGGTCATACGTTTACCACGACCGGCTAAGAAGATCTCTATGCTTTCACGCCCGTAATTTAAAGAAGCTGACTTTAATGAAAACTCATCTCCTTCGAAATCTATTCTTTGTCCCGAGAAAAGCCCTCTCAGGGCGGTCACAGTTTCTGAAACAGTTGTTGCCGGTTTCAATCTTTTTATTCCTAATGGATTGAGTGTTAATCCTCCACCAGCTCCGAGGCCCACGAACGCCCTACCTTCACTTACTTCATCCAAGCTTGCTATAGCAGCGGCTGTAATTCCTGGATGACGTACATACGGATTAGTTATTCCAGGACCGACAAGAATGTTCTTAGTCGCTATCGCTATTGAAGTTAGTGTGACATAAACGTCTCTCGTATGTAGTCCTTCGTCGTAAACCCAACATCGTCTGTAGCCTAACTTTTCAGATAGTTGTGCTAGTTCGACTATGGTTTCAACTTTTACTGTCGGCATCAGGTTTACGCTGACAGGTAAACTCACTTTGAGTTCCTGGGCCAATTCCGACCACGTATTGTCTGTCTCACTACATAAGCTGCATTTCTTCCTGAGATGCCAACTATTCCTGCACCCGGGTAAGTAGCAGCGCCTGATAGATAAAGGCCATCAATTGAAGTTTTATAGCGGGTCAGTTCTTTATCGCGTCCAAAAAATGTACTTAATGGTGAAGTCCCGAAAGACGGTGTGTGTCCTTTATGCATAGAAAATTCATTTTCATAATTTTCAGGTGTCATTACACGCCATTTTTCTATTTTTTCTATTCCTTCTGACTTCATTAATGAACTCCAAATGTCCAGCCATCTCCTGGGCTCGCTCGAATTATCCCAGCCTCCTGGTATTGAATACGGAGTGAAAAGAACTTCAAGACTAAGAATGTGCTCTCCCGAAGTTGTCTTCAACGTCTGATCAGGAACAGATGGGATGTCAATCAACATTGTCGGATTTGTTGCTACCTTTCCCAAAGGTCTCATTTCATGAGCTTGAATTAAATCTTGTGGTGAAGGAGAAATAATTGTTGTTTGACCTAAAGGATCTAGACCATTATGAATGGTGCGAATCTTCTCTCCCCATGTTGGCTCAGGAAGACCGTTTAAAACGGCATCTATTTTTGACTCGTAACCTTCGGGAACTGGTAATTGTCGCCACTTATTTGCCATTTTTCTTGCTTTTCTCGGTGTTTCTCCTACCCACTCAACAAAAACTCTCTTTGGGTCACATGCCGCAACAACCGTTCGGGTGTTAATAATTTCACCGTCTGCGAGTCTTACACCTCTAATCGATCCATCTTGAATAAGCACATTTTCCACTCTGGACCCGCAACGAACCTTGCCGCCAGCCGCCTCGAATGAGGCTCTTGTCGAATCTGTAAGAGAACCGCTACCCCCCTGAGGTCTACCAACACGGTTAATATGTCTAGTCGCGTAGCCCAACGCAGCCATACCGGTTCCGGGTGTTTCTGGAGCCAGACCCCATACGGTTGGACCCACTGAAATTGTGGGCATTACCATATGCCAGTCGCTGAAATACCGACTCAGTATTTCCATCGCGCTGCTACGAGACCAACTAAGGAGTCGGCTCAAACCTTCACCTCTTTTTTGTAATGCTTTTGAAGCCAAGTTGAAGGAAGATGGTGGTGTTGCAGCTAGATCAAGAGCCAATCTTGCTACTGGTAAAGCATCTTTTAAGTATCTTTTATAACCATCAACCTGATCTGGATGTGATACAGCCAATCCGGAAAGTGTCTTATCAATATCCGAGTAAATAACCCACGGTTCACTTTCGTCATGGAAAGCACAAACTGAGCTTGCTTCAGTTTCTACGTATTTAAGTCCATGGCTAGCTAAATCAAGTTCTTCGATTATCGGCATTGCTCTTACTAAATTGTGTTCACAGTGACAGATGTTAAACCTTGCACCTAAATCGTCGACTGTAGATGCACATCCTCCAACAGAAGATCGTGCTTCAATGAGAATCGTGTCAATACCTAACCGTGCAAGATAAGCGGCACAGATAAGACCATTATGGCCACCTCCTACAACTACTACCTCTGCTTCACTCACAGTTTTCCAAATTACTTACAAAAATAGATGACAACCTAAATTGATGAATCAATCTATTTTATTCTCTTATGCAAACTTGGGTAAAACATCTTCAGCCAACCTGTGTAATTGATCTGTTCCGGATTCGTAACTGTCTCCAGGCATCATTGGGAAAAGCATCAAATTTTCTACTCCCAATAAATCTCTGTACCACTCGATTTGCTCACCAACGTCATCAGCTGAACCAATAATCCAAATCTTCTGTTCTAGCGACTCTTCTAAAGTAGGAATTAAACCAGCTTTTGAAGGTTTCCCATCTGGTCCCATATAACCCTTACTCCATCCATATGGTCCTAAAAATTTCCACATTTCATCGTGACCGGGCCGCACCGATTCGACAGCTTCCTCATAAGTATCAGCTACACAAACACACCTAACTAACATTCTTTTTTCACCAGATTCAAGCGACTGATTTTGTGATTCTTCATACAATTCAGCAAATCTATCCCACTGTGTTTTAATAAAAGTGGGATGTGAATTCCAAAAAACACCCCCCCAACCTTTTTTAGGGACAACTTCGAGAGTGGGAGGAGATGTGATTGCCTGCCAAGTTTCGTAAGGGTATAAAGGTCGTGGAACTAGGGTCAGTTCTTGCACTGTGCCTCCCCTATCTGGAATACCTGGTGGAGGAAGATCATAAATTTCACCATGGTAAGAAAACAGTTCTTCATTCAGAGCGAGCTGTATAATATCCATTGCTTCATCAAACTGTTTTCTATTGAAGTCATCATCTGAAGCTTGATCAGGATTATCAAAACTACCAATCTGGCTTCCAAGTGTTTCAGCTTCTCTGGGTACCGTCCCTCTGCCGACTCCAAGAATTCCCCTTCCACCTGAAATGTTGTGCAAGGTAGCAAAGTCTTCGGCCAGCCGAAGTGGGTGCCACTGAGGCACTATATTAAAAGCCATTCCAATATTAATTTGATCTGTTCTTTCGGCAATTATGGTGCCCAAAAGAATCCCATTAGGTACGACTTCGTAACCCTCGTATTGAAAATGGTGTTCAGTAAGCCAAAAGGAATCGAACCCTAGCTTGTCAGACAAACAAGCCGCATCGATGATCTGCTCTGTGGCCTTCCACATCTTTTCGTTGCTATAGCGCCTATCGGTTGGCATTGGTAGGCCTGGTCCGGGATCGTCCATCTCAACGCCACCAAAAAGGAAAACACCTGTTCTCATATTTTTACTGTATTTGATTTAAAGAATAAATACGGCTACGACGATAAATAATTCATAGCCGTAAAAAGCAGATTGTTTCTTTGTAGCCTGCTTTCTTAGTGAAACAACATTCATATTAGTGTGCTCCTTTATAAAAGATTTTAGATTATCCAGATAGGACCAAGTGAGATAAACGTTGAATACAGATTTAAAAACTTCTTCATCTTTGTCATTTGATGACATTGGAATGATTTTTCCTGACGGTACAGAGGCACTACAAAACATCACTTTTGAACTCAGGAGAGGTGAATTTGTTACAATCGTTGGACCGTCTGGTTGTGGTAAGTCGACTTTATTGAAAATCGCATCAGGTCTTCTTCAACCAACTAACGGAACTGTAGAAGTAGACCGAGAAAGACTTGGTTACGTTTTTCAGGATGCCACCTTGCTTCCTTGGAGGACAGTAAGTAAAAACGTTGAACTTCTAGCAGAACTTCATGGGATAGGAGTACAAGAACGCAAAAAACTAGTTAAAGAATCAATAGAACTGGTTGATTTAGAAGGTTTTGAGAACCATTATCCAAAATCCCTTTCAGGTGGTATGAAAATGAGGTGCTCACTTGCCCGTTCGCTTACACTAAAGCCACCTGTTTTTCTTTTTGATGAACCATTTGGAGCGGTCGACGAAATAACACGTGAACATTTGAATGAAGAAACCCAACTACTTTTCAAACAAGAGGGTTTCGCTGGCTTATTCATTACTCATTCAATTAGCGAAGCTGTTTTCATGTCCACAAAAGTGCTTGTGATGTCTGCACGACCTGGAAAAATTGTGGCTGAATTTAACATTCCTTTTGAGTATCCAAGAAAACCAGAACTTAGATTCGATGCAGCATTCGCTGAAATGTGTGGAAAAGTTTCAGTAGAACTAAGAGGGTCACATTCATGAACACACTTTCGAAAAAACAAGAATCTTCAGCGACTGTTTTGTCTCAACCTTCTCGAATACGAAAATATACTTCGTCATTTCTGCCTCCGTTAATATTAGGTGCAGGTGTACTCGGGGTTTGGTACTACATCTCTTATGGACTTTTAGAAGAAAAACGACGCTTTCTCCTTAGACCCATTCACAGTGTCATTGAGATTGGTTTTCTAAATGGAGATAATCGAACTGAATCTTTACAAGCATTGTGGTCAAGTACAGAAGTAGCACTAATCGGTTTATCTATAGCTATAGGTCTAGGTTTTGTTCTCGCAATCCTTATGAGTCAGGCAAAGTTTCTTGAACGAGCTATTTTTCCTTACATGGTGACCCTTCAAGCCATCCCTATTTTGGCTATTGTCCCGTTGATTTCGTTCTGGTTTGGTACAGGTCAGAGGTCTCGCGTTGTTGTATGTGTAATTATTGCGCTTTTCCCCATAATCGTAAATACATTGTTTGGCTTACAGTCTGCTGAAAGAGGTATGCACGATCTTTTCACTCTCCATCATGCAAATAGATTGACGCGACTTAGAAAGTTGATGTTTCCAGCAGCCTTGCCGGCTATTTTTGCAGGTCTGCGAATATCTGCAGGTTTATCAGTAATTGGAGCAGTTGTTGGTGATTTCTTTTTTGGAAAAGGTGAAGCCGGAATTGGTCAAATGCTGAAAAAACATGCAAATAGGCTTAACGGTGAAGAACTTTTATCGTGTGTAATTTTGTCTTCTGCTCTTGGAGTACTGGTCTTCTGGATATTCGGAGTAATTCAAAACAAAGCTGTGGGTAGATGGCATGAAGCAAACTCTGCTGGTTAATAAATTTCATGTCACCGCTTTCAAAAATATTTAAAGTTCTAAGAATCTGAGATCGCTACAACAGCAACTTCCATTTTCCAAGACTTTTGAGCAAGCTCTGATACCACCAACAGCGTTGATGCAGCTTGATGAGAGCCAAAAGTTTCGTCACGGGCAGCCATTACCATAGATAGATCCTGATCTGGAACTACATATGTAGTTACCAGTGTGATGTCAGTAATACCCATGGAAGCTTCTTTAAGGATTTCCCTTATATTTAGCCAGATAACTTCTGCTTGATCACTAATACCCTCTGGGACAGTCCCGTCTTGTTTCACGGGGACAATCCCTGAAGTGTGTAAAATCCGTGAAACACCTTTAGCCAATACAGCGTGATCGTATCTAGCAGCAGGGGGAGCTATTCCAGTAGGATTGATACGAACTAAAGGCACAATAACGACGCTACTACGCTAAAAGCGGTAATGTCACCATAAATGAACTCCCGAATCGCACTTTACTTTCAAGACAAACACGAAATCGCATATGAGCTAGAAATGGCTAAATATGCAGAGAAACGTGGAATAAAAGAGCTCTGGCAAGCTGATACACGTTTAGCGCGTGATTGTGTAGTCATGATGAGCGCTCTTTTAACTGAAACAAATAATGTCCGTATTGGTTCAGGCGTTTTACCTATTTGGACTCGAAACCCTGCAGTCATAGCTGCCACTTGGAGTACCATGTGGGAACTAGCTGGTCTCGATGATGCTAATCAAAGCCGCGTGATGCTAGGACTAGGCGCTTGGTGGGAACCCATAACTTCCAGAGTGGGTGAAGAAAGAAAAAAACCCCTTAAAGCAATGAGAGAAAATATTGAAGCAATCCGAGAACTCTTCACTATGGAAGAAGTTAGCTATTCAGGCGAATTCGTAAACCTTGACAGAGTGAAACTAGATGTGGCATATGGCAGCATCGACGCTAGATCTATCCCTATTTATCTCGGTGCAACTGGTCCAAAAATGCTAGAGCTGGCTGGTGAAATTTGTGATGGTGTGGTTCTTAACTACATTGTGACACCTCAATACATTCGTGAAGCTGTCGAGCTAATTTCCAACGGGGCTAAAAAATCTGGAAAGAGTTTAGACCAAATTGATAGACCTGAACTTTTAGTGTGTTCCCTTTCCGATGAAGATCCAAACGAAGCTATCCGTACCGGAAAATCACTTGTCGCCTACTACCTGGGAACTGAACCTCACATAATGAAAGCTAGTGGCGCCGATCCCGATCTAGTCGAGCGAGTCAAAGAAGTGGTTGGTTGGCCAGCTACAGAAGCTGACTATCGTAAAGCTGCTGACCTGATCCCAGACAATCTTGTCAAATCGCTTATGGCTGTGGGCACCAGTCAACAATGTCGTGAAACCGTTGAAGAATATGTAGACGCCGGTGTGACTTGCCCTATTCTTTATCCGCTTATGGACGACATGCTTCCAGTTATTGATGCTTTCGCCGATTGGTCCATGTAATGAATTCGGTGCTTTTAGAGGGTTCAGCGATCATAACTGTTGACGACTCGAACTCTGTTTTAGATCCTGGTTGGATTTTCACAAGAAATGACATAATCGAGAACCTGGGCAAAGGCGAGGCACCCAAAAGTATCCGCAAAGAAGCGGATGAAATAATAAAAGTTCCTGGTTCAGCGATAATGCCAGGGATGGTAAATGGACATACACATCTTTTTCAAACTTTTTTCCGTGGACTAGCCGACGATAAACCCCTCCTTAATTGGCTTGAAGAATGCATCTGGCCAGGAGCTTCCGAGCTTGACGCCGACTCTGCGAAAGTAGCCGCAACATTGGGATTAATAGAAAACCTTAGGGGAGGCGCCACTACCGTCGTCGACCATCAATATATTCATATAGATCCGCAAATAGATGACGCTGTTTGTCAGGCAGCATCTGAAGCTGGATTGAGATTCATACTTGCAAGTGGATGGGCAGACCGAAATTACCATCCCCCCCTAACGGAATCAGCTCAAACAGTTATCGATCGCATAAACCCTGTATATAAAAAATGGCACGGTGCTAAGAACAATCGGATCCAGGTGGGTTTGGCACCTTTGATACCATGGGGCTGTTCAAACGATGCAATGACTGAGACTATTGCTGCAACAAGATCCTGGGGTGGCTCAACACATCTTCACTGTGCTGAAACGGCAATCGAAGTGAAAATGAATATTGAAGAACGCGGCCTCGGACATGTTCATTGGCTTGAATCATTAGGACTTTTGGGTCCTGACATTCAACTTGCACACGCCATTTGGCTTGATGAAGACGAGCTTGACTTGATATCAAAACGTGGAGCTTCAGTTGTTCACTGCCCAGTGTCAAACATGTATCTAGCTTCTGGAGTGGCAAAAATTAAAGAAATGCTCGATCGTGGCATTACTGTTGCCTTAGCTTCTGACGGCCCAGGAAGCAACAATCGGCAGGATATGTTCGAAACATGTAAAGCAACTGTCCTGCTACAGAAAGTTGACCGCTTGGATGCAGGTGTTTTACAACCCGAAGAAGTCCTTCATCTAGCTTGCAGGCATGGAGCCCGACTAGTAAACAGAGAAGAAGAAATAGGTTCACTAGAAATAGGTAAAAAAGCAGATCTCTTAGTCATCGATCTAATGACTGCTTTCTCTGCCCCTGTACATAGAGTTGCTTCTGCAATCGTTTATTGCGCCACTCCAAGAGATGTTTTGCACGTAATGGTAGACGGAAAGTTGCTAATCAAAGATCGGGAAATTACTTTCACTAATGAGAAAGAAGCCATAAGCAGGGCAAACAAAAGCGCAGGAAAGATCTTTCAGAAAGCTGGTATTCCCACTCGATTGCTTTGAGATTAACTGCAGTTAATCAGTGGAACCGTCTGCTTGCAATTCAACTATATATGACCAAAGTTCAGCTGTTAACGGCAGAGGTTCTGGATGTTCGTTTGCAGCTTTCATAGCTGAACGGTGCCCTTCCGCAAAATCTGGTGACTGAACCCAAGCTGTAAAATCTTCTTCTGTATCCCAGCGAGTTATTACTAACCATGTTTCGCGATCATCTGTAGGTCTCATCAATTCAAATCCTTGAAATCCCTTTCTCCCATCCACTGCCTTTATTCTCCCTGCAAAACGTCGAGCTACTTCATCTCCTAGACCTTTTGGGACAGTTATTGCATTAATTTTTATGACCGACATCTGTGCCTTTCTGCTTTTAATCGGGTGAAACTGACTTTTTGAGTTCACCTTAGGTCTTTTGACGTTGAGAATCGTTGAGTTGCTGATAATTTCTTCTTAAGGCAAATTTAATTTTTTAGAATCGGAACTAGGTGTAATGGTCAAAATAATCTCATACCAGAGACCTGAAAATTTTGAAGAAGCACTAAGTCTTATCTGTCAAGATAAGCACATCCCTCTAGCTGGAGGAACTCTATTAAACGCCAGTGAAGATAAGGAACCGCTCCATTTGATAGATCTTCAAAGCCTTGATCTTAAAAAGATTGAACGGTCGAATGGAAAATTACAAATAGGTTCCATGACAACACTTGATGAAATGATGAGAAGTACTGATTGTCCTGATTTAATTCGGGTTTCTTCGCGTTCTGAGTTGCCTAGTACTTTGAGAACCTTGGCAACAATTGGCGGAACAGTCGCTAGTGGTGATTCTGACAGTCAATTAATAGCAAGCCTCTTGGTTCACGAGGCTGAAGTCAGAATTCTGAGCTCTACTGGAGAGTCAAGTGTTCCCCTTCCAGATGTATTAAGCAAACCAGAACTCCTTGAGTCGCAACTTATCTTGTCGATTGACATGACAACAGATGGAGAATGTCTATTAGAAGCGACTGGAAGAACTCCGGCCGATACACCCATTGTTTCAGTTGCCACGAGACTTTGCGATGACGGTTACCGAATGGCTATTACTGGAGTTGCTTCAACTCCAGTTCTTGTGGATCCAGAGAATCCGACAGTTTCATTGCAACCTTTCAGTGATTTTCGTGGAGACTCGAAGTACAGACTGCATCTAGCCCAAATTCTTGCCTCTAGAACTCTTAATTTACTTAATGGTGAAAAGTAATGCAGATCAATATTGAACTTAACGGCCACGAAACAGGCATCGAGTGCGAAGTGCACGAAACCTTATTAACGATACTTAGACGTGAAGGCATGTCAAGCGTTCGTTTTGGGTCTTCATCTGGAGAAACCGGAGCTTCAGCTGTTCTTTTTGATGGCCTGCTCGCAAGTAGCGAAGTGATTCTTGCAGTTCAAGCAGACGGACATTCAGTTGTAACACTTGAATCTCTAAATACCGAGTCTTCTCTCCACCCTGTTCAAGCCGCTTTTGCAGCAACTGGTGCTATGCAATCTGGCTACTCAGCAGGAGCGATGATTCTTGGCACTCTGCAGCTATTGAAAGAAACCCCTGACCCAACCGAAAGTGAAATACGTGACATGCTTTCGGGAATTCTTGATAGGGAAACTGCTTACGTTAAACCTGTAGCAGCTGTCAAACAAGCTGCGGCAGTTCTACGTGGAGAGGAACCAGAACCATTTAAACCACTAATCCTCAAACCTATGACTGATGGAACTAATCCTGTAAAGGTAGACCCAGACGATCCCCCTCCAGAGGCTTCAGACGCTATCCCGAGATTGATTCCTTCTTCGGAAGTTCCCTCAACTTCAGTAGTCGGACAACCAGAAGTCAAAGTAGATGCAGTTCGCCTCGCGAAAGGCAACCCGGCTTTTACAGCCGATTTTGACATTCGAGGTCTACTTCATGCAAAGGTTCTTCGGAGTCCTCACGCTCATGCAAGGATTACCTCAATAGATGACTCTCAAGCACTTGCACTTCCGGGAGTTCACGCTGTTATACACCACGAGAACGTGAATCGGGTCAAATATGCTTCAGGGGGACAGTCTTATCCGAATCCTAAGCCTTATGATCAAGTCAGTTTTGATAATAAGGTAAGACATGTAGGTGATCGTGTCGCTGCAGTAGCAGCTGAAAATCCTGAGATAGCTGAAGAAGCTTGCAGTCTGATAAAGGTTGAGTACGAAGTTTTGCCAGCAGTCTTTGATGAATTGGAAGCCGGTAAACCCGGTGCTCCAGTAATCCATGATGAAGTTGACACTGTAGACATTGCTGACAGAGACCGAAATCTAGTTCATCAAATATATGCTCAAAGAGGTGATGTAGATTCCGCTCTAGAAACTGCTGCTCGAACTTATGAACAAACTTTTCGAGTGCATCAAGTTCAACCGGCACCTATAGAACCACATATTTCCACGGCTTGGCTCGACAGCGATGAACGTCTGGTGGTCAGAACAGCCACACAAGTACCTTTCCATACCCGTCGCATGCTTGCCCCGTTAGTAGGAATGGATATTAAAGATGTCAGAATTATCAAACCGCGAATTGGTGGTGGTTTTGGCGCTAAACAAGAAATGCTTATCGAAGATATTGTCGCCCACTTAGCTATAGCTACTAGGAAACCAGTCCAACTCGAGTTAACCAGAGCTGAAGAGTTTTATGCAAGCAGAACTCGACATCCACAAACACTTACTTACAGGACAGGTGTTGATTCGGAGGGAAATCTTGTTGCTCAAGAGCTCAAACTGATTGGCAATACGGGACCTTATGGAACTCATGGATACACCGTGCAGACAGTTGCCGGACTTAGAGGCCTTTCCTCCTACAACTGTGATAACAAACGTTTCGACTGTGATGTCATGTACACGAACATCCCTGTGCCTGGAGCATATAGAGGGTACGGAGCCCCTCAAGCTCTCTTCGGCTTGGAAGCTCATATGGAAGATATAGCACTTGATTTGGGAATGGATCCTATTGAGTTCCGGAGACAAAATTGGGTGAAAGTCGGCGATGAAATGAATATCGCTCCACACTTGGGTGAGCAAGGAACGACAGAGGAAGAACTCGATGAATATCCGAAAGTTATGTCTAACGGAATCGAAGAGTGTGTGGCTCAAGGAACTCGTGCGATTGGTTGGCATCGAAGGCATGACGAATCTTGGAAAAATCCAGTTGACCGCCCACACATCAGGAAAGGACTTGGTTTTGCATTCTGCATGCATGGAACATCCATTCCGTTTCTGGATATGGGAGGCTGCAGCATAAAATTGAATGATGATGGTTCATTCAACATGCTTGTAGGCGCCACAGACCTAGGTACTGGAGCTGACACTGTTCTTGGGCAAATAGCTGCAGAAGTCCTCGGTGTACCTCTAGAAGATATAAGGGTTTACTCTTCTGACACAGACGTCACACCTTTTGATACTGGTGCTTACGCTTCAAGTACGACTTATATTTCTGGCACTGCAGTTAAAATAGCTGCGGATGTTGTACGTAAGAGACTCAAAGAACGTGCAGCAATGTTACTTGATATAGAAATCCCTTGTTCTATTGAATTGCGTGACAAGCGAGCTTGGGCACCTGATGGTCGTTCCGTGAGCCTTGAAGAAATCGCTCTAGATTCTTTGCATCTAAATGAACAAGAACAAATTATGGGAACCGGATCGCACGTGTCCCCTGATTGCCCGCCTCCTTTTGCAGCACAATTTGTTGAGATCGAAATCGATATTGAAACTGGCCAAATTGAAGTAACAAAGATGATCATGGCGGTGGACTGTGGCGTAGCCATCAATCCTGTAACTGCTAGTGGTCAAGTTGAAGGCGGAATGCTTCAAGCCTTAGGGTACGCACATTGCGAGGAAATTGTTCTCGACGATAAAGGTACAATGATCAATCCTTCATTTGGTCCTTATCGAATTTACAGGGCAGATGAAATGCCCAAAACTGAAGTGTTTCTAGTCCAAACGATGGAAGATAGTGGACCTTTTGGAGCAAAAGCAGTTGCCGAGATCCCTAAAGATGGAGTTGCTCCTGCTATAAGAAATGCGATTCTTAACGCTACTGGAGTACGGATAGACGAACTTCCTTTTACACCTGAGCGCGTTTATCGAGCGCTTCAAGGAAACTAGCAATGCCCTCAAAGGGCGGTCTCATAATTCAACCTGCTTGGTTGATTTCTGAACCTTCAGAAGAACCCAAACAAAACTGGGGTGTGCGTGTATGTGATGGGAAAATTCATTCTGTTGCCCCAAACGAAGACCTGGAAACCGAGTTTTCAGAAGACGAAATCCTATTAGCTAAAGAAAAAGTTCTTATGCCTGGTTTCGTTAATGGGCATATTCATATGTACGGGGTTTTAGCACATGGCATACCTCTAGAATCTGCTCCTTCAGATTTCTGGTCTTTTCTGGAGAAATTTTGGTGGCCATTGGTCGAAGACAAAATCGACCATAAAATGATTTCTGTTGCGACTGACTGGTTGTGTAGCGAGATGCTAGCAACTGGCACAACAACATTTTGCGACATTTTAGAAGCACCTCTATCACTTCCTGACTCTCTCCTAGTAGAAAAGGAAATTATTGAAAATCGTGGCCTGAGAGCTTTGCTCAGTTTTGAAGCCAACGAAAGATCAGGACCTAAAGTTGCCCAACAAGGAATCGAAGAAAATATTCGCCTAATTGAAACAAACATTGAGAACGGTCTTGTGGCTGGATTTATGAGTGTGCATACAACATTCACATGCTCTGATGACTTTCTTCGCCAGTCATTCGAACTAGCTGAAGTAAACGACGTTCTCTTTCATGCTCACTGCAATGAGGGAACCTATGAGGGAGAATGGTGCGAAAAAACTTATGGGCACCGGACGTTCGAACATTACGAAAAACTTGGAATAAACAGTCCGCGATTTCTGGCTTCACAGTGCGTTCATCTATCTGAAAAGGAAATTGAATTAATTTCATCTAGTGGAACACGTTGTGTTCACATGCCTTTGTCCAACTGCGAAGTTGGAGGTGGAATAGCTCCTATTCCTGAAATGCTTAAAAAAGATGTGAGTGTCTCTCTAGGAAGTGACGGTTACATAAATGACATGTTTGCGGTAATGCGCGGCGCTTTTCTTATTCACAAAGCACGCCTTCAAGATCCTAGGACAATGAGAGCTGACCAAGTTTTTGGAATGGCAACTCTTCAAGGAGCTAAGGTTCTAGGTCTTGATAATGTTGGTGCGCTGAGACCAGGTTTCGTAGCTGACCTCCAATTAGTTGATGGAAACTTTCCAACTCCCTTAAGCAAAGAAAACCTTATTGAACAGGTGATACTTCATCGCTCTGGCCATCATGTCGATTCTGTGATGATTGCTGGAAAGTGGAAATTGAAAAATGGCGAGATTCTTGGAGTTGATCTTGAATATCAAAGGAAATCTCTTCATGAGCAAGCTAAACGCCTCTGGGGTGAAAATGGGTGATAAAAATCTCAGTAAGGGTATGGACGAAACCCGGATATTGACTGAACTGAATCGTCTCGTTGATGATGGGAATACTGTCGTGCTAGCCACAATTGTAGAAACTTCACGATCCGTGCCTCGTCATTCCGGAGCAAAAATGTTGGTACTTTCTGACTCTCGGCAGATTGGAACCATAGGTGGTGGGGAGATGGAAGCCCGAGTGATAGAGGAAGCCTGTGCCTGTATGGACGACGGCACTTCACTTCTGCTGAACTATGAACTGGTAGACCCAGTGGCTGGCGATCCAGGTGTTTGTGGTGGAACGGTTACTATTCATTTGGAGACCTATATGCCTAATTCTAAAATTCTGATCATCGGGTGTGGCCATGTTGGAAGAGCTGTAGCGGAACTTGCTAGCTGGTTGGGTTATTATGTCGTCGCAACAGATGATCGAGAAGAAATCACTGAGGATGTCACTGGGGCAGATCTTGTTCTTACCGGCTCGATTGAAGAAATATTGGAGAAGGTTAATTTGACAGACCATGATCATGTGGTGGCTGTCACTCGCAATGCTGAATTGGATATCCAGAACCTTCCAAATCTGCTTGCCACTGATGCTAAATCAATCGGAGTAATGGGAAGTTCTAGACGGTGGGAAACAACTCGTTCTTCACTTCAATCAGTTGGCGTTTCCGAAGAAACTCTGTCCAGAGTCACTTCTCCCATAGGTTTGGATTTAAATGCGGAAACCCCACAAGAAATAGCTCTTTCTATCTTGTCCCAAATCATCGAACAAGATAATGCTGGTAATAGTTAACTGTGATTTCTGATTATCTCTGTTTAATTCGTGGAGGTGGCGATCTGGGAACTGGTGTCGCTCTTCAATTAAAAAGAAGAGGTATGCCTGTAGTCGTATGTGATTTAAAAAACCCTTTATCGGTCAGAAGAAAAGTTTCACTTTCATCAGCGATTGTTGACAAAAAGATAGAAATAGAGGAAATCACAGGTGAAAGAGTTGATGACCTTTCAAATATTAATGACTTTCTTTCCACCGATGTTGTGCCAGTTCTTGTTAGCGACTCTCTTCCAACTTTTCCTCTTTCTGTGATTGTCGATGCCAGAATGAAGAAAAGGCCTATGGATACGAAAATCGATGATGCTGACCTGGTTGTTGCTCTAGGACCTGGTTTCTTTGCCGGAAGAGATTGCCATGCTGTTGTGGAAACCATACGCGGACCCAATTTGGGAAAAGTAATTTGGGATGGCTGTGCTCAAACAGATACAGGAATTCCTGGTGAAGTGGGAGGACTTACAAGTGAACGTCTACTGCGCTCTCCTTCTAATGGAAAAATTCACTGGATAAAGAAAATTGGAGATTTAGTCGAAAAACATGAAGTCATCGGTTCTGTAGGTGATGACGACGTAGTTGCCGGAACTAGCGGTCTTATTCGTGGAATGATAAATGAGGGATCACTTCTGGAGTCTGATATGAAAATTGGAGATATCGACCCGAGAGGTGCAGATGTTGATGCAAGTAGAGTTTCTGACAAAGCTCTAGCAGTTGGAAATGGTGTAACGGAAGCTGTGACTACATGGTTAGAAAAAAACGAATCGAACCTTTAGAGGTTCATGAAGTTGTCGGAAATCTAGAAATAAAAGAGGGTGAGATAGTCGCCCTGGTTGGAGGCGGAGGTAAATCAACTCTTCTTTCGGCTATTGGTGAGCTTCACGGTCAAGGCACAGTGCTAACTACTACAACCAAAATGGGAAGTGACCAGAAAGGAGAAGCAAATTTGCTCATTCGCCCTTCCAAAAAAGAGCTTACTGTAGCACTAGGTGAAACTTCTCCAGTTTTAATATGGGACCGTATTGATGGCGAGAAAGCTTTCGGAGTTGACCCTTTACTACCCAAAAGTTGGTTGCCCGAAGCAACTAGAGTGATTGTTGAAGCTGATGGCGCTAGGCGACATCCTGCTAAGGCTCCGGCACCTCACGAGCCTGTTTTACCCCAAGGCGTGACGACTATCATTGCAGTGATTGGCGCTGATGCCATTAATAGAGTTATTGAGGACCAATGTCATAGGCCTCTACGAGTAGCGGCTGTAGTTGAGTGTTCTCCTTATGAAAGACTCACCCCTGAAAGAGCTTCTGTTCTTTTACTTAATCCAAACGGCTCTAAGAAAGGTTTAGAACCTGGGATGCGTTTTGTTATAGCCATTACGAAGGTTTCTTCTGAAAACCAGAACCTTGTTGACCGTTTAGTGGAAGAACTTCAGAGTTTTGACTCGGAAGTTGAAATTCATCTAGTTCTAAGTCATAACGAAGGGTAGGTTTCTTAGATGGTTTCAGGAAGTGTGAATCTCATCCCAGAAACCTCAGTTGACTCGATGGTTGATTTGGCAATCAGATCGGAAAAATTGGGTTTTAAACGTTGCTGGGTGTATGACGAAGGGCTAGCGACTCGAGATGTGTATGTCACTATGACAGCGATTCTGCGGGCTACTGAAAACTTAATTGTCGGTCCCGGTATCACAAATTCTTACACTCGTCATCCGGGTCAGACTGCTGCTGCTATAGCTTCTCTTGATGAAATGTCTGACGGTCGTGCTTTTTTGGGAGTTGGAGCAGGTGGAAGTTTGACTTTAGACCCTCTTGGAATTGAGCGTTATAAGCCTCTGGAAACTGTTCGTCAAACTATTTCTGCTTGCCGGCAGTTATTCGCTGGTGAAAAAGTTGATTTGGAGGCACCAGGGTTTTCTTTCAAATCGGCGCAATTAGATTACGGAAGATCTGATATTGAAATTTGGTTGGCTGGACGTGGTCCTAAGATGCTTGACCTTGGTGGCTCTGTTGCAGATGGGGTGATGTTAGATTTTATTTTCAAACCTTCACTTGCTGAATATGTGAAACAAATAAGGGTGGGCTCTGAACGTACAGGTAACAATCCTAAAATTTGTTACTCAACAATGATCGTGACTGATGATGAATCTCTTGAAATTGTTAGACCCCACATGACATACAGATTGGTGGATTCGCCTGCGATAGTGCTTGATGAGTTAGGTATCACTGAAAAAGATGTTTCGACGATCCGAGGTGCTCTTGCTGACGGTCTTGAAGCTGCCGCTGAATACGTGTCTGATGATTGGGTTTTACCTTTTGTCATTTCTGGAACTGTAAAAGAATGCGCTAATGAGCTTGCCAGTCTTGTTGAAATGTATGGTTTTGACGAATTTATGATTCCTGTGTTTGAACCTGATAGTGGAGTTTCTTTGCTTGAAATAACAGCTCAGGTTCTTGGAGGTTGATAGTGCGGAAGATTGGAGAGCCTGTTCTTACTCTTGAGGCAGAAAGGTTTTTTGAAAATGTCGATATAGATATTCCTGAATCAGAAGCTATGCCCGAATTGTGGGAATCTGAAGCGCTTGCTTTAAAAATTTTTGATGACGAGCCTCTTGTTGAATTAAATCATTCTCGTATCAAAACTCTGAATTGTTATTGGAAGGCAGGCTGGGAAAACGCTTTAGAGGGCTCTTGGCTTCGTAAATCTGTTGCAGAAAAACTCTATTGGATAGCAGAAGAGCTTCCTGATAGGTGGGGATTAGGAGTTTTTGATGCATGGAGACCGTTGGCTCTACAAAGTGAACTTTTCAAAGCTGCATGTGAAGACCCGAAGGTGCCGGAAGAATTGTTCGCTGAGCCATCTAGCGATCCTGTCATACCACCTCCTCATTTGACTGGTGGAGCAGTTGACCTGACTTTCACTGTTGATGATGTTCCTTTGGCACCCGGATCAGGATTTGACGATGTTACTTCTTCAGCTCGAGCAAATTTTTTAGAAGAAATCCCTGGACTTGATCGAGATTTTCGTCGTTTTTTGTATTGGACGATGCGCACACATGATTTCGTTGTTTTTGAAGAGGAATGGTGGCATTTTGAATTTGGTACACGCCGTTGGGGTGCGTTAACTGGTCAAACAGCGAAATTTGGAATTTCGAGTCCTTTTAACTAACCGGCACTTGTGAGCATGCATTATTCGGTCATGAATCAACTATCGAAAAGTCTTTTTGCATGATTGGTCAATTCTAGATGAGCTGAATTCATATCAAAATGTTGGAATTCAGAATTCTCGATAACTTGATCACCGCCTACAAAAAGATGTCGTACTCTTCGATCCGGTCCCATAACAAGACCCGTAAGAGGATCGGGTATATCACCTAAATCTCCCCCTGGCCAAACAGCAATATCGGCCTTCTGATTTACTTCAAAGGTTCCTAGATCCTCTAGGCCTAAACAACGTGCTCCTCCCGTTGTTGCCATTTCAATTACTTCTTGTGGCATAAGGGCATCTGGGCGCATTTCCCTTTGACGCGCTGTGAAAAGTGCCTGTCTGAGTTCTGGAAATAATCCGCCAATCTCATTTGACGCTACTCCATCTACTCCAAGTCCGATTGGACAACCAGCTTCCATGAGATCAGTCACTGGGCACATTCCTGCAGCTAAACGTGCATTCGAGGATGGGCAATGCGCAATTCCTGTGCCGGCTCCTCCGAGTCTCTTCATTTCATCCTGACCTATATGAATGCCATGAGCCAACCAGACATCATCATCCACCCAACCCCATTCATCTAACATTTCGACTGGTCTTCTTCCGAAATTTTCCAAGCAATATTCTTGCTCTTCTAAAGTTTCGCAAAGATGAGTATGAAGTCGAACACCATGCTTTCTAGCAAGTTCTGCAGAGTCAACCATCAATCCGGTAGTTACGGAAAAAGGACTGCATGGTGCAACGACCACATGGATCATTTCGCCATCATGATGCTTTGCGATGATCGCCTCTGTCGATGAAAGGATTGCTTCTCGTTCCTCCACGACATGATCTGGCGGCAATCCGCCTTTGCTTTCTCCAAGATCCATCGAACCGCGTGACAAATGCAGTCGAATTCCAACCCTTTTAGCTGCTTCGACAATTGCATCAAACACCGAATCGTCGCCATTCGGCACCAAGTAATGATGGTCAAATGCTGTCGTACAACCAGTAGAAGCTAATTCACCAAGACCTACTAAAGCAGCGGCGTGCACATCATCAACTGAGAGTTTCCCCCAGACTGGGTACAGCTGCACTAACCAGTCGAATAGATTACAACCAACTGCCTGACCCCGTGTCATCCATTGATACAGATGGTGATGGGTGTTTATCAGACCTGGAGTAGCAATATCCCCATCACATCTAAGGACTTGATCTCCGCCTTGTGGTTCAATAGAACCAACTTGTTTTATGACGCCATTTTCTATAGCAATGTCACCTGGATATCGCAATCCTCTTAGAACTAAACGGTTATTCATGGTGACCAATCGCTAAAAGTATCAATCATTAATCTGACATCTGGCCCTAACGGGTAGAGGATTGGACATGTGCATCCATCTTTCATGTATTGAGCTACTTTTTCTCTTACTTCGTCAGGAGTTCCGGCAGCACAAATCATCTGGACAACTTCATCAGGAACCAATTTCGATGCTGCTTCTACCTGTTCATGAGTTGCCGGCCATGTCAAAACTTGCCCAATCTCATCCAGAAGCTCTTCAGGAACTCCAGAGGCTTTCATAATGTGTGGTTGCTGTCCTAAGTATTGGGTGACCATAAGTCGAGCACCATCTAAAGCTTCTTTTCGGTCTTCAGCTAGAGAACAAACTACAAGTTGGGGTCGGTCAATTTCATCAATGCTTCTACCAGCTTTTAAAGCCCCTATTTCTAAATGCTCCATGGCTTTTTTGTTGTATTCAGGAGAAACCAAATAGTTAAGAACGACGCCGTCAGCGATCTCACCAGTTAACTCCATCATTTTCATTCCAGTTGCACCTATGTATATCGGCACTTCTTTAGGACGTCGTTCCTGATATACATAATCAAGTTCTACACCGTCAAGTTGTACAAAGTCGCCTGAGAAACTGACAGTTTCATCAGCCAATAATGCGCGTACTGTTGTAACCACTTCCCTCATAACAGTTAGTGGCTTTTTGCGCTCTATCCCCACTTTTGCAGCCAATGGGTCCCACCATGCTCCGATACCAAGAATAATCCGCCCAGGTGCCAAGTCATCTAAAGTCGAAAAAGTAGACGCCAGCCTTGCGGGGTTTCGGGTCCAGCAATCGACTACACCAGAACCTATTTTTATTTTTTCGGTTTTTGTAGCAAATGCCGCCATGGGCACGACTGCGTCACGGACAAGACGAGAATCAGCCTGCCATACAGCTTCAAAACCATTCGACTCTGCGTACTGTGTGTATTCGATTGCTTCGTTTATCGAATGCGCATCTTGTAGGTAAATTGCCAATCGAGTCATTTTCTCTCCTGTTTTATAAATCTAGACTTCAAATAATTTCAGCTAGTCTTGCATGAACCTTTTTTCCCTGTTCAGCAGCTTTCGCTCTAATTTCATCAGCATCCACACGAGTTGGTGCCCCATTTAACCAAATAGTTTCTTGTTCAACTATGACCTCTATTGGATTAACTCCTGTTGTGAATGCAAGCTCCCATGGGTCCATATTTGGATAGTTCCAAATAATCCGATCATTCATTGCTTCGGGGATGATTTGATAACCATTTGTTAGCCATCCCCAAGCTGTCTCTGGTGAAGCTGATACATCAGACTCACGATGCCGTACATAAGCAAGACGAAACTCCTCAAGCATGTCAGCGCCAATTCCGTCAGTGCCCAATGCAATCTCGTTGTTGAATCGAGCAGGATTAGCGTAACCAACAGAATTATTCATATTCGACCGAGGATTATGGACCAAAGTGCCTTTAAGTCCGTGATTGTCTTCAAGATGTACCCCATGAATAATGAGCCAATTGTCTTTTGAGTAGTTCTTCAGTCTTGAAACAGCACTTGCGTCAACTGCTCCCTCTGCTACGTGCACATGGACACCAACGCCGAAACTTTCCGCGATTTCAGCAGCCGATTCTATTGTCTCATCTTCACATGTGAAGGACGCATGTAAACCGACCATTCCGCGTCCCCCCTCTTTCAAAAAGCGTCTGTTCTCATCTAGTCCTTTTTTCGCTCCATCAGACCCATGTCTGTCCGTTACTCCGTAGGAACATACGACTCTTATACCTACAGTTTCACAAGCCTCGGCTATAACGCTCAAAGAACCTTCAATCGCTTCTGGGGATTCGTGATGATCAACAATTGCTGTGCAGCCACGCTCAACTGCTTCAAGAGCTCCCAGCATCGCAGACCATTTGATCGATTCGAGGTCTAGGGCTCTATCAAGACGCCACCAGATCATCTTTAATATTTCTTCAAAATTACCAGGCTGACTTGCTGGTGCAGGCATTCCTCTAGCCAACGTTGAATAAAGGTGATGGTGGGCGCAAACAAGTCCATGTGTCTCATTCGACCCAATGAATTCGTCAGTCATCACAATTCCATTCTGACCAATTTTCCTGTTGAGCATCTGAAGCCATTGGCAAACTCTTCCGCCAAATTCCATCTTGATCATGCAAAGCGGCAGCTACCGCTGGAGCGGTAGGGACCAATCCTATTTCCCCTACTCCCTTTATTCCATAGGGAGAATCAGGTTGCGGTTCTTCAACTAGAATCACTTCTACTGGGGGCATGTCTTTAGGTCTCAAAATACCAAGACTCTTAAGTGTCATATTTCGAGGTTTTGCTTCTTCATCAGTCGGGAAACCTTCCGTGAGCGCATAACCCAAGCCCATATGAACCGCTCCTTCAATTTGTCCTTCACATAAAACTGGGTTTACTGCCCTGCCAACGTCATGAGCGGCAACTACATGTTCAACTTTTCCTTTTTCTTCGCCCATAATTACCAATTGTGCGGCGTATCCAAAAGTTGAATGAATCAAAGGGTTTTCTACATCATCTGACATCGAATTGGTCCAATCAACCCGATATTCTCCCTGATAATCGACCTCAAGTTTGCATCCATCTGTCATCGCAGCTCTGCAAGCATCCGCAACTGAGCCTGCTCCCATTAGCGTGCCTCGGCTTCCAGTCGTTTGGCCTACATTCATTTCTCGACTCGTATCCACAATTACCTCTACTAGGGAAGGGTCAACCCCCAATTCTTCAACAGCCACTTGCAACGCAACTGTGTGAACTCCTTGTCCCATTTCAGTCCAACAGTGTCTCACTTCGACTTTTCCATCTTGACGGAATCTAACAACTGCCTTCGCTATTTCTTTTGCACCATTTCCTAGACCCGAATTTTTTAGACCAAGACCTAAACCAACTGCCTTGCCATCTTTGATTGCCTGATCATATGGTTCTTTGATTGCTTCTAAACAAGAATTCGCTCCCCTGCTACCTTCGTCCATTATCTGCCCGGGTCCCCAGATTGAACCAGGTTTAATAACATTACGTTTTCTAATCTCCCATCCACTTATTCCAACTTTTTCTGCAAATCGATCCATCACTCCTTCCATTGCAAACTGAGCTTGATTAGCACCAAAACCTCGAAATGCCCCTCCTACAGGATTATTTGTTCTTACGGCAATTGAACGAACATCAATGGCAGGAACCACATATGGACCGCTTGCATGACCTGCAGCTCTTTCCAGTACTTTCATACCAACTGAGGCATACGGCCCTGAATCGCCAATCATTCGAACCCATAATCCAGTAAGTAAACCGTTCTCATCACAACCTGCTTTAAATTTCATTTGGATTGGATGTCGCTTAGCGTGCATAAGCAATGACTCTTCACGGCTTAAAGTACAACGAACCGGTTTTCCTATTAGATGTGCGGCTAAAGCAGTCTGCGCCTGATTTGACATGTCTTCTTTCCCACCAAACGCACCACCATTGGAAACAAGTTCAACCGTTACCGTACTAGTTTCTACTCCAAGAACTTTTGCAATCTGGTTTCGATCATCCCAAACACCTTGACCTCCTGAATACACATACAGTCCTTCATCGTTAGGTACTGCAAGGGTTGATTCAGGCTCAAGGAAAGCCTGCTCGACTCTCTGGGTCTGAAATATTTCTTCAACTATGTATTTTGATTCTTTAAGAGCTTTTCCAGTATCACCTCGTTCGTAACTCGATTCTGATAGAACATTGCCGTCTAAACCCCAGACTGCATCTTCATTAGAATTAACTGCTTCAACTGGATCAGTAAATGGCTTCAAAACTCTGTATTCAACTTCAATTGATTCAGCTGCCTTACGCGCTGTCTCTCTGTCTTTAGCAACCACTAAAGCCAAAACATCACCTAAATAGGAAGTTTTCCCTCCTTCAGGGATGAATACTGGCCAATCCTGATGTATTAAACCAACTCTTAACTCTCCAGGAACATCGGAGGCTGTGATTATCTTCTCAACCCCTTCAAACTTCTCCGCCGCTTCTACATTTATTTTTATTACTTCTGCTCTAGCATGATCAGACAACCTGACAGCTCCATGAAGTAAGCCACAGGGATTTATGTCGTCGATAAAGGGTCTATCTCCTAAACTTAGGGCCTCAGCTTCATAACGACTTCCTGAAGTTCCCACGCCTCCAGTTTTGATTTTTACAGGTATTTCTCCGGAAGCCAGCGCTTCGACTGCATCTAAAATCTTGGTATAGCCTGTGCATCTACAAAGATGGGCTCCTAGGTGTCTGGATGACTCTTCACGAGTTAATGAGCTTCCTTTACGGTCGATCAGTGCCTTAGCTCTTACCAAAATACCAGGAGTGCAAAATCCACATTGAAGGGCACCGTGTACCGCAAAGGTCTGTGCAAAAAGTTCACGTTCTTCAGGGTCAAAACCTTCTAAAGTTAAAACTTTCGTATCTGCTATTTTTTCCATTGACGTCTGACAAGCGACTCGCGCTTTTCCATCGATTAAAACTGTGCAACAACCACACTGACCGGATGGAGAACAGCCATCTTTTGGTGAAATAAGTCCAAACTCATCTCTTATAGCCGCTAAAAGGTGTGGATGTGGTATTTCAGTCTCGACGCTGACACCGTTTAGTTCAAAGATCGTCATATCAACTACCCTTCAAGGCTTTCATTATCTTGTTTTTCAACTTCAATTCCTTCAGGAATTTCGACACCAACTTGCGAGGTAATTGACTTGTATACCTCTGGTCTCCTGTAACGATCAAAATCGAAAAGAGTTTCCTTATAATTTGCACACATATCCAAATCAACAACTGCTGATACCAATTCGTCTTCCACCGTTGAGCACTGAGCAACTATTTCGCCAGACGGAGCGATTATCGAGCTCTCTCCTAGAAGATCACACCCCTCTTCATTACCAGCTTTAGCTACTCCAACTACCCACATCCCATTCTGGTATGCACCTGATTGCATTACTAGATGATTATGGAAACCCGCTAAAGCATCCTGACTTGGGTCCGGCGGGTAATGAACTGGAGTGTTGTAGCCAATAAGTGCGAGTTCACAACCTTTTAAGCCCAACACTCTGTAAGTTTCAGACCACCTTCTGTCATTGCAAATAGCCATACCTAGAACCCCATTAAAGGCTCCAAATACCTTTAATTCATTGCCAGGCTCGAAGTAATAGCGTTCGAGGTGCTGAAAAGTTCTCCAAGGCTCATTCTCTTCATGCCCTGGAAGGTGAACCTTTCTATATTTACCAAGCATGTCGCCATTTTTGGAAACAAGAATTGAAGTGTTGAAACGATGACCATCAGGAGTCATTTCTGCATAACCCAAATGAAACCCGACCCCTAACTTTTTTGCTTCATCAAATAATGGTTGAACTTCCTGATTAGGCATTTCAGTTTCAAAAAAATGGTCGAATTCGGCTATATTTTCCGACCACCATCTTGGGAAAAAAGTCGTGAGAGCCAACTCTGGGAAAACCACAAGATCACAAGACTCCAGTGCTCCCTTATTTAAAAGAGCAATAAGTCGCCCAACTACTTCTTTTCTATTGTTCTCTCTCTGTATAGGTCCAAGTTGCGCGGCACCTACTTTTAAAACACGTGTCATTTGCTTTCCAAACTTCCAAAATCATTTATATCTAAGTCAAGAATTGTCTGGAATAAAACGTTGCAACCTGCAATAAGGTCATCTGACTCAGTGTGCTCCTGTGGATTATGACTTATCCCTTTATGGCTTGGCACAAATACCATCCCTGTTGGACAAACTCTTGCCATCATCTGTGCATCATGTCCTGCACCTGAAGGAAGTTGCATAACTGAATGTCCCAGTCGAGAAGATACCCTTTCTACTGTGCTTATCATTTCTTGGTTGAAGTCGACGGGCTCAAATCTGGCTAATTGTTTTTTTTCTATATTTAAACCTTCGTTCGAAGCTAGTTCTGAAAGAAAATCAGCAAGACTATTTTCAGCTTCTAATAAATGAGTTTCGATCGTGTTTCTTAAGTCAACCGTCAAAATAGCTGAACCTGCTACCACATTGACCAAATTCGGGTGAAGTTCCAATCTTCCAACTGTAGCTACTTGGCTCCCTCCCATTTCTACTGACAACTCTCGCACATAAGTAGAAATGGCCGCTGCTGCAAAGCCTGAATCATGACGAAGTGCCATTGGAGTCGTTCCAGCGTGATTAGATTCTCCTGTGACTGTGAGTTCAGTCCATGAGATGCCCTGCACCCCTGTTACCGCTCCGATTGTTACACCTTCTACTTCCAAAACAGGGCCTTGTTCAATATGCAATTCAACAAAAGCTCTCGGTGAAGGACCTGGGCATGGGGAAGTTCCCCTGTAACCAATGCGATCTAATTCGTCTCCCACCTTCGCACCATCAACGCCTTTTATGTCTAAAGCTTCCTCAAGTGCCATTCCCCCTACATAAACAAGGCTCCCAAGCATGTCTGGTGCAAATCTCGCACCTTCCTCATCGGTAAAAAATGCAACTGCAACTGGGTGTTGGGTATTAATCTTATTTTCAGAAAGAGACTCGATTATCTCTAAACCTGCAAGCACACCTAAATTTCCGTCGTATCGACCTCCAGTTTTAACAGTGTCAATATGGCTTCCTGTCATAGTCGGAGGACCATCAGTTTTCCCAGGTCTAACTGCTACTACGTTTCCAATTGAATCAATACTTACATCGAGACCCAAGTCCTTCATCCATGTAATAACCAGATCGCGACCAGCTTGATCTTCGTCTGTAAGAGCAAGCCGGCAGGAGCCACCCCCGTCGATAGCTCCTATAGAGGCAAGCTCTTCGATGCGGGCTAGAAGACGTTCACCATTTATTCGGAGATCTTCAGTCATTATCAATCTTTTCTGGAAAAACAATATCTGTAGGTCTAATCGGGACTCTTTGGAGCTCTAAACCCGTAGCATTTCTGACTGCTGAAGCTATAGCAGCTGTCGATGAAATGGCTGGAGGTTCCCCTACCCCTTTCGCTCCGAAAGGAGCATTGGGTTCAGGTTGTTCTATAAGAGCTGCTATTTCTACAGGTGGCATATCTAAAGCGGTAGGCAGAAGATAGTCGGTAAAGGAGGGATTCAGGATTCGACCATCTACAACATTAATTTCCTCAAGCACAGCTAAACCGAGCCCTTGTGCAGCTCCACCTTCCAGTTGGCCTTGAAGTTGCAGTGGATTTAATACTCTTCCTACGTCTTGAGAAGTTATTAATTCGACTACTTTGACTAACCCAAGTTCCTGATCTACATCTACTACCGCTCGGTGTGCTGAAAAAGCGAAAGAAACATGAGCATCACCTTGGCCGTTTTCATTTAAAGGAAAAGTAGGAATATGTCTATAAACCTCTTCCACTTCTATTGGTTCGGAAGTGGCTTCTTTCAAATCGATAAAAAAGTCGCTTGATAAAGAAGCCACCCCTCCATCTACCATTACTAAAGATTCGACGTCCAATTCATGGGATTCTGCAATACGTGACAGAAGTCTGATCCGTACTTCCTCACATGCGCTCTTAACTGCACCACCTGACATCCAAGTTTGTCGACTAGCTGATGTGGAACCTGCTGATCCTACAGTAGCTGTGGAGGCGGGTGCCAAAATTACTTCTTCGACTCCTAAGATTTCTCTAGCTATCTGTTGAGCTAGTGTCACAAAACCTTGTCCCACTTCTGCACATGCACATGTAATTGTCGCCACTCCATCTAGCAGTTGACAAGATGCCGTACTGAAATCATCGAACCCTTCTGAAAACATGAGATTTTTAAAGCCAACTGCAATTGCTTCTCCTCTTACAATGTTTTTTGGATCTGCTGTTCTTCCGGCACCTCCTGGTAATTCCATTTGTTTCGAAGCCGAACCTACAGATGAGGGGTGCTGAGCACATGTCTCTATCACCTCAGCCACTGGAGCTGTCCCCGTGATAGTTTGTCCGGTTATTATTTGATCTCCGGGTCTGAGGGCATTCTTTAAACGTAATTCCACAGGATCCATGCCTAACGCATTAGCTAGTTTGTCCATCTGTGCCTCATGAGCAAAACAAACTTGCACACATCCAAATCCTCTCATGGCGCCGCAGGGGGGATTATTTGTTCTGACCACCGCTCCATGTATTTCTACGTTAGGAACTCGATATGGTCCAGCTGCAAAACAAGTCGCGTTAGCTAGCACAGCGCTACTTGTAGAGGCATAAGCTCCCCCATCGAGAAGCAGTCGAGCCTCAATTCGTGTCAAAGTTCCATCAGATTTAGCATGGTGCCGATACCACATCTGAGCTGGATGGCGGTGTACATGGCCATGGAAACTTTCGGTTCGAGAATATGACATCTTTATAGGCTTGCCTGTGCGCATGGCCAAAAGACAAAGGTGTACATGGAGACTTATGTCTTCTCTAGCTCCAAAAGCCCCTCCAACACCCGCCAAAGTCAGTCTTACTTTCTCAGTGGGAAGATTTAGACAAGCGGCGACTTGATCACGGTCGGCATGTAGCCATTGGGTGGATACAAAAAGATCAATTCCTCCATCTTCTGATGGAACTGCCATTCCTGATTCTGTTCCTAAAGGTGCTTGATCTTGCATCCCAACTTCGTATGTTCCCTCAACCGTTATTTCTCCTTCTCCCTGACTCTTTCCGTAAATAAGATCAATTTCCCTTATAAGGTTTCCATCCGGATGTATGGCTTCAGTTTCTTGAGCCAATTTGGAGTCTGAAAGCGGCTTAATCAACTCGTATTCGACATCTATTGCTTCTAATGCAAGCCTTACATTTTCAGGATGATCAGCCGCAACTATTGCTATAGGTTCACCCTGATATCTCACGATTCCATCAGCTAGAACTGGCTGATCAGGATGTTCAAGCCCATACAAAGGCATGCCATCAAGATCTTCGTTTGTTAGAACAGCGTAGACACCCGTCATTTTTAAAGCCGAAGCTGTGTTGACTGAAATTATCCGTGCAGATGGGTGTGGGGAACGAAGAGTACCTCCCCAAAGCATGTCAGGATGACGTAAATCATTAGAGAATATAAATTCTCCTTTTACTTTTGGAATTCCATCGGGGCGGATAGCGTTTTCACCTATCCGAGGTCCTTTGGTACCCGTATCCACCGTTTGAAGTCCGCTCATTGATTTTCTTCCTCTTTGCTTTGAAGCGTTAGGTTTTTACTCGCTATTCGAACAGCTTCGAGAATTCTTCCATAACCAGTGCATCTGCAAAGATTTCCACTGATTGCTTCTCTAACTGTCAGTTCATCTGGATTAGGATCCTCTTTTAAAAGATGTTCTATCGTGACTATTAATCCTGGTGTGCAAAATCCGCACTGAACTGCACCCGCGTCAACAAAAGCTTTCTGAACATCTGATATTTCAGCATCTGACCCCAACCCTTCGATTGTGGTGATTTCACGGCCAACAGCAGTTTCTGCAAGAATCAAACAGCTGCATAAAATTTTTCCATCAACAAGAACGGTGCAAGAACCACACTCTCCTTCCTCACAGGCATTTTTTGATCCTGAAAGTTCAAGCCTTTCTCTTAAAACCCATAGAAGACTTTCAGATGGATGACCATCAACAACTTGATAATTATTTCCATTTACTGAGAGTGTGTAGGTTTCAGAAGTCATGATCTCTCGCTAACACAAACTCTTTCTAAAGCCCTTTTAGCTAAAACTCCAACTGCGTGTTTTCTGTAATCAGCAGTTCCTCGATGGTCATCAATGGGTTTTATTGAGTTAGCTACCAGTTCGGAAAATTTATTTATTATTTTTTCTGAAAGGTGACCTTTGTCTTCCCAGTCAAATTCTTGGGATATGAATTCTTCTGCTGCGGTTGCTCTAAAAGGCACAGGAGAGACAGAACCTACACCTACTCTCAACTTTTTTTCTAAATAGTCTGTTACTAATGCCAACGAAACTACTGAGATGACCATGGCATTTCGAGTACCTACTTTTAAAAATTCCTGTGGTCCCTCAAATACAGGAATTCTTATTGATTCAATAATTTCTCCTGATTTTAATACATTTGTTTTAACTCCGGTTACAAATTCTGTTATTGGAACTTCACGGTTATCTGTTGAAGATTTCAGTTGTAGAATCGCGTCCATCGCTACCAATACAGGGATTGTGTCTCCGGCGGGCGATGCGGTAGCTAAATTTCCTCCTATGGTTCCCGCATTCCGGATTTGTGGAGAACCCACAGTTCTTGCTGCTTGTGCTAAAGCAGGAATAAGCTCAGCTAATTGAGTTTCCGCCAAATCTGTATAGGAAACACCCGCTCCTAAAAGGATTTCACCGTCTTGTAAAGTCCATTTTTTTAATTCAGGTATTCGACTTAGGTCTAAAACACTCTCTAAAGAGTGTGCACCTCTATTTGCTTGCACCATCAGGTCAGTGCCACCTGCAAGTACTGTTGTCGCAGGATTTTCTGCCAATACAGCACATGCTTCGTTAACTGACTTAGCAATAATTACCCCCATCTATTAAGGGTGCCGGAACTTCAACATTTTGTCAACGCGTTTGATGCCTGTATCTTTATCTTGTGGCTATATTCAAACACCCTTTATTGAAAGCTCTCTTACCATTAGCGGACGTACTTGGACTCCAAATTCTAGATAAAGACGAAATATCAGCATCTGATTTACCGCTCATGTGGGAAGGCGAAGTCGTAGGTGGTGTACGTAGACACAATTTGAGTGGAGCTTTAACTCGTCTTCTATCTGCTGTCGAAATCGAAATGAACTTACAAGTTAAAGACATGGACAGAATTCAAAAGCAACAGGCGGTTGCTCTGCTTAACGAATGGGGGGCGTTTAATTTAAGAAAGTCTGTGGAAAGCGTTGCAGAAGCTTTAGAAGTTAGCCGTTTCACGGTCTACAACTATCTTGAACGTTCTGAAAATGACTAATTGATTTTTAAGCACTAGCTTCTCTTGTATGAATAAATCCTCCTCTAAAATAGATAACCAAGATGAACTGTCTCGCGTAGATGCAGTTGCTTTAGCAAAAATGATTAGGAATAAAGAACTTTCTCCTGTCGAAGCCGTTTCAATGACAATTGACCGAATAGAACGCTTTGATGAAGATCTAAACTCCGTAATCCACCGTCAGTTTGAACGAGCTTTAGAATTAGCAGCTTCGCCTGACCTTCCAGATGGACCTTTTAGAGGTGTTCCGATGCTGATCAAGGATCTGTGGGCGGAGGAAAATGGAGAACCTCACCATGCCGGAGTTAAAGGTATGCGTGATGCTAAATACATAGCCAAAGCCGATAGCGATCTTGTGACTAGATACAAAGAAGCTGGTTTTGTAATCGTCGGTAGAACCAACACTCCCGAGATGGGAGCGGTTGCAACTACCGAACCCTTGTCTCATGGTCCGACAAAAAATCCTTGGAATTTTGATTACGGCCCTGGTGGTTCTTCTGGCGGTTCCGCAGCTGCTGTAGCAGCAGGTTTTTTACCTGCTGCTAACGCCAGTGATGGTGGAGGATCTATACGAATTCCAGCTGCAATGTGTGGTTTAGTTGGGCTGAAACCGTCGAGAGGAAGAGTCCCAATGGGTCCAGAAAAAGAAGAATGGGGAGTTTCGATTCAACACGTCGTTTCGCATACGGTTCGAGACACTTCAGCGATTCTTGATGCCACAGCAATAAATTTCCCGGGTGACGGGGTTTTCGCTCCTGAATTTGGACGCCCATATTTAAATGAAAATTTTCAGAGTTTAAAATCACTAAAAATTGGACTTAAAGTTTCTGATCCGCGTGTAGAAGTAAATCCAGATTGCGTTGAGGCTGTGCACAGTGCTGCATCTCTCTTATCAGATTTGGGGCATCATGTTGAAGAGGCATCTCCTGAAGCTTTAAACGACACAGAAAGAGTTAGTGAACTGGGTTGGGCATTTGGAACTAACTGGTCTGTAAATATCGCAGCAAATTTTGCTTATCTAGCTAAACGCTTAGGACGTGAGCTAGTCGAAGATGATGTGGAGCCTGGAACCTGGTTTTTAGCTCAGCGAGGAAAAGAACAGTCGGCTACCAATTTTGTTAAAGCTCAAGGAATAATGGCGAGCCTTCGTAGAGAATTAGCTAACTGGTGGTCAAGTGGATTTGACCTGCTTTTGACACCCACCACTGCTCAACCTCCTCCTCTCCTTGGTCTACTAGCACCAACGGAAGAAGAGCCTATAAAAGCATCAATAGAATCAGTTCCTTACTCTGTGTTTACTTCGCCGTTCAACACAACTGGTCAACCTGCTATCTCTCTGCCACTTGGGAGTTCCAATGGATTGCCTGTTGGCATTCAACTTGTAGGCGCTTATGGAAGAGAGGACTTAATTCTGGCTGTCAGCTCACAACTTGAAGAAGTAGTTAAGTGGTCTGATAATCGGGCACCGTTTCACGCTTAACTTTTCAGGCGTCAAGAACCCCGTGACTAGCTTGACCAATATCAACAACCGGGGGTTCTGTGGACCATGGGAAATTAACCCATTTCTCGGTGTGTTTCCAAACGTATTCACAGTCAACAATTGAATGAGGTTTTTGATAGAGAACAGCTGACCTTACCTCAGCGACCTTTTCTAAAGCGTGTCCATGAACCAAGGCAAGAGTGTTTCCGGTATCAGCGACGTCGTCAACTATAAGGACCTTAGCTTTCCCTAAATCCACCCAATCCACATACGGTGGAAGCACTACTGGTAGGTCTAGGTGTTCATCAACTCCTGTGTAATATTCAACATTCATCACATAAAGATTTTTTACCGCCAATGCATAACCAAGTGAACCTGCTACCAGCATTCCGCCACGAACGATGGCCAAAATGATGTCGGGTTGATAGTCATCATCTGCGATTGTTTGAGCGAGTTCTCTAACTGCTTTTCCGTAAAGGTCCCAATCCATTTCTTCGCGTTCGACCACAAACCCCTCCTAGTTGTTGAACACGTTAGCGTGCGAATAGAAGTATTTCTAAATGGTCATAAAAATAACTACCCGGTCATTAAAACCAGTCCGAATATTGTGTAAAAAATCATTACTGCCAGCATTGGATACTGACTCCTCATTGCTTTCTTTAGTTCAAATTTTTCAATTCCCCTATCGTGCGAAACTAATACTCCAACTAAATGGCCGCCAACAATTGAAAGAACTTGAATCCAACCAATTGCTCCTGAAGAAATCAATGTCCAGTTGATCGGGTCAGTGGCAGTTCCAAAAATATCCCAACCTTTACCAAACGGATCTGAAATGAGAACTTTGAATGCTTGGCCTTCCAGTAGCAGTAACGAAAAATAATGAGCAAGGTCGTAACCAAAAAGTATTGGCACTAAGGAAGCTCCGAACCTCTCGGAGAATTTGCGGTCTCCTGTGGTTCGAGTACCTAACTTGCCAGCAAGATGATAAGCCACTCCTACAATTGCGACTATCCAGATAAGTCCAATTGTGTTCACTAGCGTGAGTTCCCATGCGCTGCGACCGGAAATGATTTCACTCCAGAAACGAGTTCTGGAAAATCCGTCAAAAGCTGTACCTCCCAGAGCTGCGAGGATTATTGCAAGTTGTGCTGATGAGGTTTCATAGTTTGAAACTCCTACAAAAGGAGCACGTATAAAAACTTTTCTAGATTTCTGCACGTCAGTTTCTTTTATCCGAAACGGAGAAAGTTCAGCTAGAGCACCGAAAAGAATACCGAATCCTTCTGCTTTTCGTGCCTGCGCCCAACCCCACTTCCAGGTGATTCCCATTAGACCAAGAGTGTAAATTAATGTCCACCATCCGAGGATTCTCGGGCTTGCTCCATCATGATAAGCCAGTTCGAACCAATGAAAAATACTTATTGGTATAAGAGCTGTCCATCCAGAAGTTAACCATTTTGGAGCAGATTCATCATGTCCTTTTCTAAGCCGGTCTACAAATTTGCCTAGCGTCTCCCAAGGGCTTATCTCTTTCCAAATATGGCCAAAAAGAACCGAAGCGCATGCCATTCCGATCCAAAAAACTACAAAAACTGTTACAGGTGCCAAGTTAGCAACAGTGTTGTCTTGACCAATGAAACCTGCAATTACAACAAGTAAAAATAGAACCAAAGAAATATAGCGAAAAAAAATTTTAACTAAATTAGATCGGCTAGGAGTAGTTAATATTGGACGTCCTGTTGAAAGTTTTTTTAATAAAGGTTTATGCCAGAAATAGCCAAGT
>Ga0206679_10000234_pt1 | contig 45054 bp, 34 predicted proteins | sample M110012015metaG_FD_155464 | JGI IMG/M metagenome (GOLD analysis project Ga0206679, IMG submission 155464) | Ammonia-oxidizing marine archaeal communities from Monterey Bay, California, United States - M1 100m 12015 | ecosystem: Environmental > Aquatic > Marine > Intertidal zone | place: USA...
GATTAAACAAGTAGCAGGGTTTAATATGTATCGGGCCCTTGGACTTTACGATCCATCGGTCAGCTGACGACAACAATCTTGCCGAGTCGGGTTCCGCTATCTCCTCCGATTCGAGACGTCCCGACTGGTGTTGCGTATTAACTTTAGGAAGTCCTAGGCGCAACTCGTTCGATATAGTTCTCGAGCAAGTGCGCACCGCCCTTCCCTTCCTGTTCGAGCCGCAGGTAGTCCGCCAGCACTAGTTCGTGCGCAGTGAAAGCCTGATAAACGTGGCGTAATTCTCTGGGGGCCTGTGCTTCAGCGGCCTTGAACTTCTCTAGCGCTGCCTGAACAATCGGTGTCACTCCTTCTAGTAAAGCAGCCCAACTGTCGATGGACATGGCAGTGACCCGCCTCTTCGCTGCCGCCCGGCACGCCGCTTCCGCTTCCGTTGAAACCGGGGACAACAAATAGTCGCTCAGGTAAGCAGCCGTAAGTCTTTCGACCTCCGCTAGCATGTGCAAGTCATCGGCACGCTCGGGCAGGGTTTCAGCCAGCAGTCGAAAGGTCGCTTCGCCGCGAATCTCGCCAAGATAGGCATCCAGCAAATACTGTTGGGACGTGTCCGTTGCCATCATAGGTGCCCTCGTCAATCATGCCGTGTCTGCAGAGTCTAACCTTCCGTTGGGGCGCGCGCCTTAATCTTCAATAAAATGATTAATTACAGCACCTGGCCGTACGATTGAAAAAAGTGGTTTACAATCTCTATTCTCAACACAGCTAGACGAAAACGGGACGCCATGGAACACAAATCGATTTTTCTCACCGGGGCCGCCAGCGGTATTGGGCGCGCCACGGCAGAGCTTTTCCATAGCAAGGGTTGGTTTGTCGGATGCTTCGATGTGGATAACGATGCCCTTCAGGATCTTGGCAAGACGCTGGGTGATCGATGTTACACGGCATATCTAGACGTGCGTGACAAAGCGGCTTTTGATACCGCACTTGCTTTGTTTGCAGAACAAACAGATGGTCGCTTAGACCTTATGTTCAACAATGCAGGAATCACTGTCGGGGGGTATTTTGATGAAATGCCCTTTGACAAGATCATGGACATCGTCAATATCAATTTCATCGGCGTCTTAAATGGCACCTACGCAGCGATCCCCTTCTTAAAACAGACAGAAAACTCACTTTGCTTTACCACCTCTTCATCGGCTGCCATCTTTGGCTCACCAGGAATGGCCGTGTACGGCGCTACAAAATACGCAATCAAAGGTTTCACCCATGCGATGAGTGTTGAGCTGGCTCGATATGGTGTCAGAGCCGCAGATGTCATGCCCGGCATTATTGACACACCGCTATGGGGCAGTAGCAGGTACGTCGATGGCAAAGCTGTTGCTACTTTCGCAAAAACACCCAAAAGAAACGCGAACAGAACAGACACTAGCAGAACCATTGCGCCATCCGAGGTAGCCGACGCTGTGTGGCGTGCCTACCATGGGACGAAACTACACTGGTATGTTCCGCCGGAACTTGAGAAAAATGAGACCGTAGACTTCGAAGCAAACCGTGACGGCCAGATAGAGCGAAACCGCAGATAGATATCGGCGGCAGCCACTCTTTTCTTCTTTCTACTTCATGATTCTTGCTTTAGGCTTTTCGCACTGGCACTACTTTTCCGACTGAAATAAGCGATTCCACACAGTCGCGAATCGAAACGTCTAGCGGACGAAATTCCATATCAAGTGTTTCCCGGATGCGATCATTGCGAAGTTCACAGCCTCCCCATATGGCCCTGAATTCAGCCTCTTTCGCTTGTACTTTTTCCGGAAGCGGGTCTACGAGTTCCGCCCCAGCAAATCCCAGCTCCGGAAGCAGACGGTCAATACTGGCGCAGACATCTTCGACATTGCGGGTTTCGGTTGACCAGGCAATAAAACGCTCACCATTACTCACGTTAATGCTTTCGAGCATCCTGATGTGTGCTTCTGCCACGTCTCGCACATCAACGGTATACCATGCGCGATAGGCCCCTATTACGTTCTGCGAGTACTTGCCAAGAAGCATTGTCTCAATGTTGTGTTGCCACGGCCCAGTGTTCTTTTGGTGCGCTGACTGGATAGGGCCAACGTTGTCACCGGGGCAACAGGTGATAGCGTCCCAGCGCCCGCTTTCCTCGGCAGCATCAGCAAAAGTACGTTCAGCGAGCACCTTGCCCATTGAATAGCCCTGACCACGGTTGGCCTGACGTTTGGGATTTTGTTCATCAGGGTATCTGTCTTCATAAAGGACCGGACGTCGGACAAGTTCCTGCATATCCGACTCGGAAATAACCGCTGCAATACTGGATGTCACCACCACACGGTTGACAGTTTGTGACAGGTTGACGCTGTTGATAACGTGATCACAAACCATTTTGACATAGTCCATATCATCGTAACTAGAAACATGAGACAAGTGCGCGACGCCGTGACAACCTCTAAATATCTCATCAAAACAACCAGCTTCATCAAGGTTCGCCGAATGCAGGGTCAAACGACCGGAAGCGTAGCCCGGCATGGCCTTAAGAAATGACGTTTTGTCTTCGTCACTTATATCACGAACGCAAGCGCGCACCCGATAACCCTCGTCCAACAGTTGCCGGACGACCCAGCCGCCAATAAATCCCGCGCTGCCCGTTACAGCGACTGTTCCACCTTGAGGTATAGGTGCCATAGATATTCTCCTGAATTTGATTTTCCTTTGATGGCCCAATAATACTTGAGACGCACAAATTTTATTGGTGATTATTTCGTACATGCCGATGACCGCAACAGAGCGTTAATGGATACCAGGTTGCGTGCTAACCCTGAGAACTGTGATGCCATGGCCGCCACCAACTCTATTGTGATATTCGTCAATAGAGAATAGTCTGACCGCAAATACTGAAGATACAGCGACTACGATGACGAATACTGGAGAGGATATCAGGACAAGCGGTACAGCAATCAAGGGTATTCATCACATTGGTATTTCGGTGGCCGATGTGGCCGCCTCTTCAGGGTTCCTTGAAGATGCCGCAAACTTGACCCGCGTGGGCGAAGGCAGTTTCAGTGGTACAGGCATCGCTTCGTCAACGCCATCCGCATCGACAATCATGAAGGGCCCTAATGCGTACGTGGAACTCATGCAGTTCGATAGCCAAACGCCCGAACCAGTGCCGGTTGAAGGGCCAGGTTTCACCCACCTCTGCTTTCAATCACCCAGTGAGCGTCTCATGTATAACGGTTTCAAGGATGCGGGGGCCACGGCCGTATCCTGGGGTGAAGGTCCGGTTGACCTGGGCGGCTATGGCGTTCACTACGCCTATTTGAGAGATGCAGACAAGACCATGTACGAAGTAGAGCAGGTTGATCGACCACCCTTCGGAGAACAGGTATGGATCGGCCACGTTGCCTTAGCCAGCCATGACATTGACAGACTTGTTGAGTTTTACTCCGACGTGTTTGGCATCGGGCCCTATCGCCGAGTGAATAAAGCCACAGGGCCCAGGGTCGACGAGGTGACGGGCCTTAAGGACGCGCGAATGCGGGCCGCGTGGTTCAATGTCGCGAACATGGTGTTAGAAATCTGGGAATTCATTAACCCTGTGACCCCTGATACCAGCGCAGCTAGACCGTTTGAAAAAGTCGGCTACAACAAATTCACCTTTGAAGTATCAGACCTGACAGAAGAGATGACGCGGCTTAAGGCCAGGGGCGTAAAATTCGCGAGCGAGCCGCTTGCCACACCCATAGGTGTTGAGGCTTACGCCACCGACCCTGACGGCAATCGATTTAGCCTGGTGCAACTAAACGATAGCCTGCTATCGATTGATCAACTGAAAAATATTACCTGGCAAACGGCCTAGCCTGCCCCCGTAGCCAAAAAGTGGCGAATGACCGCGTTCACCTCGACAGGTTGCTCCAGCATAGGTGAATGACCCACTTCGGGCAGGTGGTGAACACGCAGGTTTTCTGCGTAGCCGGCCAGATCATCGATAAATTCCGATACAAAAGTCAGATCCGCATCTCCCCAGATTAACAGCGATGGCACCGATGTACTGGCGTGCTTCCCCGGCCAGAAGTCCTCGTCAGTAATGGCATCGACCGGCGGAATGTTGGCTCGATACCAGTTAATACCTGCGTCTATGGCACCCGGCACGCCCAGCCCTTGACGAAAAGTCCGTTCCATATCTTCGTTGAAGTGTGGAAGCTTACTAAGGCCCCTACAAATGTTATCGCAAACACGCTGGTTGTTATTCTGGGTCATACTGCGATTCAGGTCGCCGTCTCTCATAGAATACATATAGGAAGATCGCTCGCGCTGCGTCTCGTTAGTTTGCAGCATCGACAGGAGCTGGTTGTAAGGCGGCGCACTTAATACAACAAGTTTATTAAGTCGCTCTGAATATTGCTGTGCATAAGCCCATGCCAGGGCACCACCCCAGTCATGGCCAACCAGATAAAACTTTTTATCACCCGCCAGATGCCGCGCCAGTTCGTCAATCTGGTTCGCCAAGTTTTCTATCCTATAGTACTCAAGGTCAGCGGGCCGTGAGGACAAATTGGCACCCAGCCCATCAACCGCAACGACATGGTAATCGTCGGCAAAGGCTTCCATTTGCAGGTGAAACGAATACCAGAAAGAAGGGAAGCCGTGGTAGAACAGGATTAAGGGCGCGGTTCCATCGAGCTGGCCCCCTTCAACATAGTGCAGCCTAATATCGCCCAGCTCAAAGTAACGCTCATTGAACGAAGTCATACCTCTTTTTACCTTATTGCAACAAACGTCAACATCATAATACACCGCAGATTGCCCAGACACTCAAGCGTACTTCTACTCCTCCATGCTTAAATAGTCTCTGATTGAATTTGTCACATAGATGCGATTTCAATTTGTAGATTCACCTATTACTGAACTAAACACCTATGAACACGGACTTTCCTGCACAGTTTTTCCAACGCCAGGATGAGTCAGCAGACGAAAACTTTTACAACCGGAGTATAGTAAAAACAAACCACATCTTCTGTGATTTAGCGTTGAACGGCCATGTTGAATTTAGCAACTGCTAAAGGGTGAAGTGTTGGGTAGCTGATCGAGCAGACGCTTATCGCGCCCGGGCTATCAGCCTTGATAATCGTTCGATGCCTTCGAAAATATCATCCTCATTGTAATATGAAAAACTAAGGCGCAAAAAGTGTCTCAATTCGCCTCGGCTGGAGAACCGAGACCCAGGTTGAAACCCAATCTCGTAATCGCTTACCCGGGAACGAAGGTCGTCTGCGTCCATGTCTTCCGGAAGCGCGAGCCAGAAAAAGTATCCTCCTTTCGGGCGATGCCATTGCAGGGTGTTGCCCAGGAAACTGTTCAACGCCTCGTCCATCGCTTTAACTCTACCTCTGAAAGTTTGCCGCAATTGCATGAGATGCTGCTCTAGAATCCCCAGCTCGATAGCACGGCGGGCAATATGCGATGTATAGTGGTTCAGTGATCCTCCGCTGTTGACTACGCCGTTCTCGAAAGCTTTTTCCAGTAACTTTTCAGATGCCTGCATCCAACCTAACCTTAAAGCGGGCGCAAGTATTTTTGAGAAAGATCCTAAGGATATAATCGTGCCAGAATCAATCATCGTTCCAAAAGCCATAGGGGGAGCTTCGTAATAAGACAACATATGGTAGACCTCGTCGGCAACGATCAAGAAATCATGCGACAGACTGAGCGCGACGAGTTGAGCTCTCCGAGAAGCACTCATCGTATAGGCACTTGGATTGTGGAAGCTTGGGATCGTATAAATAAATGCGGGCTCATGGATCTTAAGCGCGGCCTCGACAGCCTCGATTATAAGGCCATCCTCGTCAATGGGAATACCGACAATATTCAACCCATGATCAGCTAGAATTCGAAACGCCAGGAAATAACTCGGCTCTTCGACAAATACTGTGTCGCCGGGTCTGGTGAAAACCGTGCAGACGAAGTCCAGGGCTTGGGAGTTGCCATTCGTGACCATTAAAGAACCTGGATGTGTGAGTGCACCGTATTCTCGTGTGAGAAACCCCGCAAGCGCGTTGGCGAAACGCCTGTCACCAGCCGATGCCCCGTAATTAAGGTCAAGTGGATGGGCATTCCCCAGAAACGCATTCGACGCCTGTTCTATGACGGATAAGGACAACAAATCGGATGATGGTTGACCTATGCCAAAGTTAATTGTGCCTTCGGGAGGTGCTTCATCAAATGTTAGAATTTCAGTCATGGGAATCGCCACTTATTTAGTGTTTGCATTGACTCTGACTGGGAATCCCCCGCAAAGCCTATTCCGGCTTGGGCGACCCAAAGAGAGGCAAGGTACCAAAACGGTTTTTAAGGCTGATCGGCTTACCATGCTCATCAACCAGGGGCATGGGAGGGTCTGCCCTTTGAGTCAACATTGACACAATAAAAATTGTCAGCAGCGAGGCCCCGAAACCAATAACATCGCCCACTAATTCGGGGAAAAAATACCCTGACAAAGCCCAAACCAAAAAACCCCCGACCATTGCGGACAACGCGCCGGTGCGATTTGCTTTCTTCCACCAAACACCGGCGATATATGGACCCACAACACCAACCAGTAAGAAGGAATTCGCGTCTAGCATAATATCAAGAACCGATTGCACCTCCAGCGCCACATAAACAGCGAGGAAACCACATACAGGTATGGTAATACGTGTGACAGAGAACTTCTGCTCCGGGGTAAGGTCATGCTTTAAGAGTGGTGCTATGTTCACACTGACGAGACTGGCCGCCGCAAGCAAAGCGCTGTCTGCGCTGCTCATAATAGCCGCCAAAATCGCGCCAACAAAAATAGCGATAGCGATCGGATGAAGATACTCAATCGCCATTCTCGGGATGACAGATTCCGGGTCATCAAGACCTGGCATAAGAACGGTTGCAATGATTCCAAGAAAGACGGGAATCAGCCCCAGGATCAGATACCCGGCACCCGCTACATAAAGGGAATTCTGAGCAGTCTGATCGCTTTTTGCGGCGAAGATACGTTGATTGAGCGACTGCGATGTTAGATCGGCAATCCCAAATATGATCCAAAGCCTTAGGTAATTCAGCCACGCTACGGGGCTGTTCTCAAGAGGAATCAGGCGGAAAGTGTGTTCTGCCAATTGCGGCGCGATCGCACTCCAACCGCCAACATTAAGCAGCACGACAATCAACAATATAATCAAGCCGATGAGAATAATCCCGACCTGGACAAAGTCGGTCAGCGCTACAGCCCACATGCCGCCAATGGCGGTATACCCAATAACGATCGCCGCACCCACGAGAATGCCGACTTCCATCGGAAGACCCGTCAATGTTTGTAGTATGTAACCAAATCCAACCAGCGTGCCGCCGATCCAGCCAATGATCGCGAGCAGGAGGGCCAGAACAGCAACAGTAGCTGCCACCTGGCCGAAGCGCATTTCAAAGAAATCCCCGATGGTCAGTATTTTCAAGCGGCGCAGGGTCCGAACAAAGAAAAAGCCCATCAAGATCAACACTAAAGCAGTACCAAAGGGAACCGCGATCGAGGCCAGTATTCCCCCTTCGTAGCCTGTGCCAGCCGCGCCCAACATGGTGCCGCCGCCGAACCAGGTAGCGATCAGTGTGGGAGCGCATAGCCAAAGGGGTAATTTTCGACCAGCAACGATGAAGTCGTCCTGGCTCTCCACCCGCCGTGAGGCAGCGATGCCAATTAGTATCATAGCAAGCAGATAGATAGACACGCCGATGAGTATGATCGTTTCTGTGCTCACGTCCTGCTAATTCCCCTGAATTGGGCGTCTTCGATTAAGGCACAAAAAACAGATCCCAAGGTATAGCACAACATCTGCTGTTGGCTAAAGCGTGAAGTGTTGAGCCCATAAAAAACTCGGTGACTGGTCAATCGAGCTCACGCAATGCCTTCCCATGCCAGTGATACCCGCCGTCCTAGACGTTCATTCAGTGACGGGGCTATCGAGATTTTCGAAATTGTTGGAGGCCCACTCGGTCATCATTTCGGTTGCGAAATCAATAAGCCTTTCTGTGTCTTCATCGCTGATTTGGCGGTTCAGTCTTCCGTATGCACAGCCCTCCAATAGATATTGAATGGCATCGGCTACAAGATCCATTTTTTCCTGGTTGTGGCCCCAAACGGGAATTTCCCGACTGTAATCAGATCGCCATGTTGTGATGAATTTTTGGTAGGCGGGCCTCAGAACAGCTGATAAATCAGGGTGTGTCCTCGCTGCGATCACAAGCTCTTGATAAGCAATAAAGTGTTCTTTATTAAGGTGCTCCCAATATACCCGAATCCCGAAAGCTAAAGGATCAGATGCCGCCGGAATGTCCGCCATATCTTTTTGTCGGTCTGTTAGACGTTTGTCATGCAGGCACTCTATGGCAGCTTTAATCGCATCGATTTTAGATTCGAAATGATATTGCATTGCGCCGGTAGACAGTTGCGCAAGTTTGGCGATTTTTGCCACCGACGTGCTGACGTAGCCGAACTCAATGATGCATTGCAGTGTGGCAATGATGATGCGATCGCGAGTGAGTGCGCTTTTTTTCTGTTGGTACAGCGTATCCATCGACAGGCTCTCAAAAATACCCAATCCGAAATCGCTCGCGGGTCGAGCCCAGCGTGCGCTTTTACAAAACTCTTACAATCCCCCCGCAAGGGTAATCGTCTTGCCAGTCACCAGGCCAAAGGCCCAAATGGGAAGGTACACCACTGCCAGTGCGATGTCGAGAATAGTAAAAACAAGCCGCATCTTCTTTGATCTAGCGTTGCCGAGTCATGTCGAATTTAGCGCCTTGTACCACTGCCAGGCAGCCAGGTGGACCGCTTGACAGGCGGACCGCGTGACACGCCCTTATGGATATGGCCAGGGATTGTCTTAATCACATCTGGATCGATCACATCGGCAATCACACGTATGGTGCCGCCACACCGGGGGCAGGCAAGATAGTCGCAACATCGTATCCGCGGAACTCATCTAGTGGTCCCTTAAGGGCGACAGTTAGACTATGGGTTGTTCGGTCACCGCCTAAAACCCAGAGGTTTCGTTGACCTGGGGTCAATTTGCCGCCAATTTGAGGGTATGCTTGGATAATGGCGTTTCTACAAATGTTCTTCTAACCGTATTAATAAAAAGGTAACGCGATGTTCAATTCGCCTGAAACCCTTATCAGCCTTGCCGAAGTAGCAATCGCGATAGCAGGATTCTCCTCCATCGTTTTGGTTGTAAAGTCCACGTCGTCGCAAACATGGTCGCAGCAAAACACAGATTTTTTTACTGGTATGGCGCTTCACACCATGCTCGCTGTTTTCTTTTGCTTTCTGCCATCGATCGTTAATATTTTTGTACAAGAGCCTGAAACCACGCTGCGCATCACCTGTGCGATTTTGGGCACACAATTACTGTTACATAGTGCGGTGGTCATCTGCTTACCGACGACACAAAGCCTGTTCTACATTTTGCCAGTCGTGGGTCTGTCGTTTGGGGTACTACAGCTGTTTAGCTTCACCGATTGGGGCATGCAACGGATATTTGAACTCTATCTCGCTGGCATCATTTTCCATGTTTTACAGGCCAGCGTCTTATTCCTACTTTTGACCTTGCCCTCACGAGACGCAACGGATGGCTAAACACCTTTACCCCCGGTAACTGCTCCGACCCCGTTCTCGTTAACGGTCACAGCTAGATACCTTCGCGACCACCCGCTGACACGACATCATCTTTGATCAGGCGCTCGATCTGGGCGTCATCCATTGACAGAAGCGTACGTAAACTGCTGACGGTATCTGCGCCTAAACAGGGCGCAGGTTTTCGTACACCGTTCTCCCGGTGTCTAAATCGCCAGGGGATCCCGGTGTGGGCTCGTCGACCAACTTCCGGATGTTCCAGTCGCTCAATAAACCCCCGGGCGCCGAGTTGTCTGTTATCTACAATATCTTTTGTCGTCATCACCGCATAAGCCGCGACGCCGACCGATTGCAGGTGATTCGCTAACTCATACCTATCTTGTGTGGCTGTCCAAACCGAGATGGTCTCATTTAATACCTGTTCGTTTTGCTTACGCGCCTTGAAACCGGTAAAGCGTTGATCGGTAAGTAGGTCATCTGAAAGACAAGGCGCAAGTTTTTGCCACTGGTCATCACTCTCGCAGGCGATAGCGATCCAGCTTTCTTCATCATCATTGCTGTGGCACGGGAATATACCGTGCGGACACATGGTCTGGCTGCCATTGCCCTGTCGCGTCGGTTCTGTCCCCGTGAGGACATACTGCATCCAGGCTTCCATGTTTAACACGGCCGTTGCCTCCCAAAGTGAGACATCAAGATGGTCGCCCCTACCTGACTGATCGCGCCGTGTGATGGCAGCGACGATCTCCCATGCGGCGGTGATTCCTGCCGTAGGGTCGGGCATCGATAAACCGATTTCCTGCGCCGCGCCACCAACATAACCTGTGGCGGCAGACAGCCCGGTGAGGGGCGGCATGGCCGGACCATAGCCAATGTAATCCTTCCAGGGTCCAACCTGGCCATAACCGCTGACGCTGGCCATGACCAACCGAGGGTTGATCGCTGCCAGCACATCGTAACTGAGCCCAAGCCGCTCCATGACGCCGGTGGCAAAGTTCTGCACCAGCACATCGCACTCCGTCACCAACGACTTAACCAGTTCAATGCCAGCGGGCTTGCTCAAATCGACGCCGATACTGCTCTTATCCTGATTCCACTGGTTGAACATACCCGAACGATTGATACCTTCGTCCATGTCCGCCGGGAAGATAGACAGGCGTCGATATAGGTCAGGGCGCACTTCCGATTCAAGGCGGATTACATCAGCGCCCATATGGGCAAGATTCATGGTGCAGAAAGGCCCCGCCCAGGCCCAGGTCATGTCGAGTACACGAATGCCATCCAGAGGTTTGTTACGACTATGACGATGACTTTGGCTCGATTTTGAATGACCGTTTGAACTAGCGCGGCCCACCTGGGTTGCACGGGCCTCGTCCAGGATTTCCTGGGTGTGCGCGCCGATCTGCGGGGCAGCCAGCAGATTACCGGCTCTACCTGCGTTACGCAGTGTCGCCGCTGCTAAATACTTTGTCCCCTGCACATCGTTAAAGAAGTCGCGTTCGATTAAGTGGGGAGTGTCCCCAAGTGCAGATACACTCATCACAGGCGCGACGCAGACCCGGTGCTTTTGTGCTTTGTGGTAAAAATCCATCGCATGCCAGGTAGCCACGAATTCCTGAACAAACATATGCACCATATCCTGGTTTTCGGCCCGGCTGGTTTGATCGACAAAAACCTCAAGGGAGGACCAGTCTGGGTTACCCATAAATTCCAACAGTCTCTCCCATTGATCCTGTTCAACGCAGACAATAAAAACGGGTCCGTCAATCGCATGAAAAATTTTCCAGGGGATCAGACGCCGTTCATGACGTCGAGTCGCGACTTCTTGTTTATAGGTGTAGGTCGGTAGTGCAGATTCCAGTACCGAGGCAACATAAGCCTGAACTGAAAAGTCGATAAATTCCCCCTCCCCGGTATTGACCGCGTTGCGCGCGGTGGCGAGCGTGACCGCCGCGGCAGAAATCGCTGCCATCAGGTAACACTGATCCCCATAAACCTTAAGCGGGGGTAAAGCGGGGTCACTGCTTGTTGCGGGGCACAGCATGCTCCAGCCGCCAGCGGCCCCCAGGATGAGATCGGTCGCCAGAAATTCAGCCTCAGGGCCATCGCTGCCAAAAGCGGTGATGGCAAGCACAACCAAGTCGGGTTTCAAACTCAGCAGCCGGGTGGGTTCAAGGCCTTTTCCCGCTGCGGACAATGGGCTTAGATCGTGTACAACAATATCTGCCCAGCCAATAAGCTGTTCAAGGTTGTCTGAATCAACGGTGCAACTTCGCTTGCCGATATTCAGTGCCGCGAAATAGCCACTACTGCCATCTATCATCCCTGCCTCGGGATGATACCGGCGCAGTGTATCGCCCTGTTGCGGTTCGACCTTCACGACATCACAACCCTGCTCGGCAAGCAGTTTACAGACATAGGCCGACGCCACGCCGGTGCCAAGCTCAAGGACATGCAGGTGAGTCAGGGCAATCTCGGTTGCGGGCATGAGTCAACAAAATCCAGTGAATAAGAGATTGGAATATCCCTGAAACGCGGCCGGGATGCAAAGCCCCGTATGCAGAAGGCATATCTGCTTAAACGGGTAGGTTGCGCTATGGCGGATTTCGGACGTAAGCCGGGTACTGAGTTTACAAAACAACCAGGGCCAGCCTTGTGCTTTCCTGCCCGGTTTTACCTGTCCGTGCAGCCGCGTCCCGGTGTTGCAATATCCCGGTGGTCTTATAGCATGACCAGTTCAGGATTTGGGCCGCGAGCAAAACGGTCTTTTAACCATTTTTTACAGGTAGCAAATGAATCAATCCAAGAAAGCAATGGACTGGGGTAACCTCGGTTTTTCTTATATCGAGACAGACGTTCGGTTCAGTGCGCGTTGGCGCGATGGTGCCTGGGACGAAGGCGAGTTGGTGGCGTCATCCGAGATGCGCGTGCATGAGGGTTCGCCAGTGCTGCATTACGGCCAGGCGTGTTTTGAGGGTCTTAAAGCTCAGACTGCGCCAAATGATGACATTTTGCTCTTTCGACCCGAATTAAACTGCCAGCGTATGGAACGAACCACTGAACGTTTGTTGATGCCAACGGTCCCAGAGTCACTTTTTATGAATGGCGTTGAGTCCGTGGTCCGTGCTAATGCGGCATGGGTTCCACCTTATGGTTCTGGAGCGAGTCTCTATATTCGGCCCTTTTTGGTGGGTGTTGGCGAAAATTTGGGCCTTCGCCCTGCGCCAGAATATGAGTTTCGGGTATTTGTATCGCCGGTAGGCCCCTACTATAAAGGCGGTGGACTCAGCCTAATTGATTTGGCGGTGATCGATCTGGACCGTGCGGCACCCAAGGGGCTGGGCGCTTTTAAAGCAGGTGCAAATTATGCCGGTGGTTTGATGGCAACCCAGATGGCGCAATCACTTGGAGCGCAAGAGGCCCTCTATTTAGATCCGGCGGAACATCGTTTTCTTGAAGAGGCAGGTTCAGCCAATATCGTACTCAAAATGAAAGATGGCTCCATAGTCACGCCGGAATCCGAGTCTATTTTACCGAGCGTAACACGTCGCAGCGTAATGACGCTTGCATCCGATGTGCTGGGATTAAAGACTATCAATCGTCCTGTTGAGCTTCTAAAGGAGGTGGATGATATCGATGAATTTGCAGCCTGCGGCACTGCAGCGGTGATATCACCGGTAGGAAAGATTCGAGTGGGTGATCATTGGTATCGCTTCCATGGCAATGGCGAGTCTATTGGGCCAACAACTCAGGCGCTCTACGACCACCTAACAGAAATCCAAAAGGGAGAGCGTGAGGATCCATTCGGTTGGACACGAGCGGTTTAGAGCACGCAGCCGATTAAAATAGACTGGCATCACAGAGCGCGATTAATCTTCAGTAATACCCGCATTGGCTTTGAGCACATCTTGGTTTGTCAGATGAAGCCTTAGAAATTGTTAAACGAAAGCTGCTGACGAAAATAAGAAGCCTACTTTGACAATTTCGCTCATTGCGTAGGTGCCAATGCTCATCACCAAAACGTGGTCACCCGCAACGATGGTTCGCGATGCCTCGGTGCGACGATGAGGGCATTGACCGGTTTGCAGCAGAGCCCGAGTGGAGGATGTCATCGCATAGCTGACCAGCACTTCTATTAATGGCCTTTGGGCCTTTGGGCATTTGGTAAGATCAAGCATTAACACTTCTCGAGTGAATGAGTGATGACAAATAAAGCCATAAAGATATTCTCTTATCTGCCCAATCCACGTGTTTGGAAATCGCTTGTCGCTGCTCAATTTTGCGGCGTCGCCCTGGAGGTAACCGGTGATAAACCGGCGAACCTGCAGAACTGGCTATGGGATTATGATGCACGGCAATTAAGCGAAAACGAGAGAGTTGACGATAGCCCTCATGCAAGAGTCAGCAAGCGCGGTTTCAGCGGCACGCTTTTTAAGACGGATGCTTTCCTTCAGGCACATCCTTTCGGTACAGTGCCCGCGGCGTTTGGGGATGACGGTAGCATCGGCATTTTCGAGTCAAATAGCATTTTGCGGTCGGTCGTCCGCGCTGCTGAAAATGATAACGGGCTTTATGGGGCAAGCGGTAACGAAGCGTCCAGGATCGATAGTTTTCTCGATGCAACGCTAGTGCTGGCGCGAGAAGCCCAGGTCTATCTTTTGTCAATGGATGAACTCTCGCCGGCGACCTATGAGAGGATGAGATCAGCCTACGAGTTTTATCTGTCGGGTATCGATCAGGCTCTCGCGACGAATGATTATGTGGCGACCGATAAGTTGACGATAGCGGATATAGGGTTTGTCTGTGATTTAGGGCAGTTTTTGCGGGAACGACTGCTTAAGTCGCGTTTAAACAAGCAAGGCTTTGAGGTGATCAGTCAAGACATGGAACAGAAGTTCCCCCGGGCCACGGCTCACCTGAAAACACTAAGTGCGATGCCACAGTTTTCAGAGCACTTAGGTGATTACCTCGCTAATGTATTGTGATTTCCCGTCGCAATTCGCCCATGCTTAAGACTTTTGAGTTCGAAGGTTTACGATAGCGTCTCTTACTGGCACGCCTGCGACGTCAACGCGGGTACGATAGATAGCGCCAGCTTTATCCGCGACTTCACTCGCGCCAGCAATGCGGCGTATTGGTAATTGACTAACGACACCATTGAGGATTTCCTGACTTGCACCCGCTCCCTTCGCGAGCATTCGCGTAGCTCAAACTTTTCGGCGACGAAGTTTAAATAGGACAGCGTTTGTGGCTGAGGCAGCAACGATCACTTTGAGGTGAAATGCGCGACACAGAGAAACCGGTCCAAATGAGTATCGTGAACTAAAACCTGAAAATAGGCTTTTGTTCTCCTGCAAAATACAGTTAGACCATCGCATAACAAAACATGGTTTCCGTTCACGTTGCGCCTTGCCTCTAAACACAGCAGAATGTTCTTCGCCGAGACAAACAATTTATTACCAATGTTTATGGAAGGGCAATCGCCTCGTTACAATCGGGCATCAGAAATGATCAGTTGAAGTGAACGAAAACTCTACCTGAGGAGAGCGACATGAAACCAAACCGCGTGAGTTGGCTACGAAAAGTGCGCCGCACGTTCATCATCACGGCTATGGCCGGGTTAAGCCAGTTTGCCTACGCAGACGCTGAACATGCCGCCACCTGGGGGCCCAGCATTGGTGCTACCGCCCCTCTCCTATCCGCGCTGGATCAAGACGGGCAACCGCAGGATTTGGAAAGTCTAAGCGGTACCAATGGGTTGCTGTTTGTCTTCAACCGTTCTGTCGATTGGTGACCTTTCTGCATTCGTCAGTTCGTGAAACTGAACAACCTGAAAGATCAATTTGACGCCCTCGGTGTAGGTGTCGTCGGCATGACTTACGATACGCCCGAAATTATCCAGGCCTTTGATAAAAAATGGGACATCAATTTCCCGGTCCTGAAAGATGTAGAACGTGAACACGTTGAAGCCTGGGGGATTCGCAATCAAGAGTACGGCCCCGGCACATTTGCTTACGGCGTACCTTACCCCGGCGTTGCCTTTCTTTCGCCGGACGGAAAAATCTTGGCCAAATGGGCGGAAAGCGGCTATCGATCACGTGCAGACTGGTCAGAAGTACTCGAGGAAGTTAGCACAATTGTCGCTGGTCGCTAGTCCACTTCTCACTCTGAATCAGGGAAGCGTTAAAGCATGAGTAAATCCAAAGTAATTCTGAGTTGGGCCGGTATTGTTATCCTCGGGCTTGCCCATGGGATTCTTGAAGATCTTATGTTTATCAGGGTCATCGTAGAGTATATGCCAGCTGATTGGGATATCACTGGAGATCTCTTTTTTATCTTTACGGTGCCGCTCGCCCAGTTGGCGACCTTTGCCATCACCGGGACTTTAGCCTGGCGCTTTCTGGGCCTGTGGCAATTACCGAAGCTGATTACTTTTTGGGGGTGCTGGGTCCTCGCGCGCACAATATTTCTGTCGTTGCTCTTTAACCCAATCCAGGACATTGCAATCTACCTGGTGTGGATCACGTTATGGTGTGTGCTGGTGGGCTTATATGCTCGGGCCAAGCATCCGAAAGCAGCTGCGGCTGGCTAACCTCATCAACCTCCCAGTCTGACCTGGAGTATTCTCTGGCGGGAAAATCAATACCCACGCGGCGCTGCTGGATGAACTTATTGGCCCAGGCCTATGCAACACCATTGACGACGTCAGTTTGACAGGGTCTATCAGTTAGCGAATGATAGTTTCACCCCTTTTCCGCGAAGCAGGAAAATACTCAATGAAACTAAAGTTACTAGATTCGTTTTTGTCTAATGAATATACGCGTCTTTACTACTTTTTCATCAACTCTGCTCAACGATATCTTGTAAACCTACTCAAAACCACTGCCATACTAATACTAGCGGCTACTCTCATTTCGTGCGGCAATCCCACAGAGCAAACAGAGCCTGATACCGAAGCGAAAACCACTGCGAGCCCTGATCAAAAGATTAGCCAGAAAGACTGCCCACCACCCGAGGTGAGCATCGGCGCAACAGAAGTAACCCCCGTTACTATAGAAAACTATGCCCTTGCGGAAAGCCAGGTGATTTTCAGCGACTACGTAAAGAAAATTGGCCAGGCCACCTGCAGCAGCGGCGTTGGCACCATCATGCACTTACGCAACACGCCCGACCCAAAAGACAGAACGATACTGCGTATTAATTTCGACACCATTTATTCTTTTTTGATTGTTGATCTTACGTCCCCAGTGACGATCGAATTGCCCCTTACCGGCGGACGCTATCAAAGCGCTGAGGTTCTAGATGATGAGCACTACATCCCTTTCATTTTCACAAAACCAGGGCGCTACGAGCTGACAGAAGCGAGCGTTGGAAGCCGCCACGCCATCGTTATTTTCAGAACACAGGTGAATATTCAAGACCCGGATGATATGAACAAAGTCATCGCGCTGCAGGACGGTATTAAAATAGAGCAACAAAACAGTGGCGAATACAGCCAAACAAATAACTGGGACATGGAAGACATCTTGTCGATGCGTAAACAATACCAGCAGCGCGCCGTTAAAGAAGGAACAAAATCCGAGGACATGGCAGGAAAAAAAGAGGACATCACCGTTGATATGCATAATTTCGGTGTAGCAGTAGGCTGGGGCGGTCTGACCAAAGAAGGTGCCGTTTATCTCTTTTTCCAAGAGGCATCCGCCGAGCCAAGAACCCTGAGGCTCAAGGACGTCCCCACTGCAGCAAATGCCTTTTGGTCCATCACTGTTTATGACAGCGATGGTTACCCCAGGGGCGAACACTTCAACATCAATAGCTCGTTTGCACAGACAGGAGCGAAAGGCGATGTGGTCGTTCACTTTGGTGGTGCTCCAGAACAAGAAAATTATTTAGAGATCTATCCTGACTGGACAGCAACCTTCCGAATTTACTCTCCACAAGAAGCCTATTTTAACGGCCAGTGGGAAATTCCGGAACTTCAGCCTGTTGAGTAAACACTCTATGGTAACCGGGGGTTTAGACCTCTGGGGTTTAAGACCTCTGGTGAAGGTGGTTGATAACCCCGCTATTGATGTTGTTTTTACCGGTGGCGGGCGACCTTCGGATCCATCTCTCCTGACAAAGGAAATCATCGGCGCCGCGGAAAACACCACCCAGGAAATGTCGCCCGGCGTGGTGGTCTTACCAACTATGACTACCGGTGCGACCGACGGCGCCAAAGTGCGCAATGCCGGAATCCCTACCTATGGAGTATCCGGCCTGTTCGTCGACCGAAACGACGTGCGAGCACACGGCAGCGATGAACGCCTGCTGGTCAAATCTTTCTACGAAGGCTACGAGTTTATGTATCGGCTGATCAGGAAACTAAGCTCCTAACAGGGCTTAACTATCCTTGCTGGCCCGCGCTTAAAACAGAATAATTCAGAACTTAATAATTCTTCTTCACGATGAGACAATTTCACGGTGCGAGAATTTCACGGTGAGAGAATGCTTCCATCAGAATAGGATCATTGAAAAAACAGGCGCCTCAGCGGAAACAGGTATGATGGAAGTGTGAAAAGCGCCAACAACGGCCGGGTCCGATACTCGGGGAAATAACGTAGAAGGGATAATAATGCTGCTGAAAACTCTACTTGGTTCACTATTTTTTGTCGCGAGTCTTGCGGGAGCGATGGAGCCTCGAAGCTCGGTCGATGAGCCTACTGATGCTGGCGTTAGTGCAAAAAAAGCCCCTTTCGACTGGCAATTCCCGAAACAAAGAGAGATCGAAGAAGGCACTCTCACGATCCATGCACCACAGGTCGTCTCCTGGGAGGATTTTGAAAAAGCGTCTCTCCTGATAGCCGTTGAGTTTCAGTCCAATAAGAAAGATGCTCCACGAATTTACGCTACGGTCGAGCTTTCCAACCAAACTGAGATCGATATGGCGCAACGGCTGGTTATCATCACTGAACCCAGGGTCGAAAGAGTAGTCGTTGCAGAAGAGCGAATGCAGGAATATGCCGCCAAACTTTCGAGCGCCCTACAGCGTGACAGAATTACCATTCCACTGGATATTTTCCTGGTTTCCCTTGCTCATGACGTCCTGGAGAGCGAAGAGAACGATGGGTTCAACCCGAACCCACCAGATATCCTGGTCGCTAACTCCCCCACGATTATCTTAAACATCAGCGGTGAACCACTTGTCATGCCAATGGGAACCACTGGGTACTCCATCATAGGGAATTCGAACTGGCCATTGCTGAAGCTCACGGAATCAGAGAACTACTACCTGCTTCACAAGCAGACCTGGTGGAAGACGGAAAACCTTGACGGACCCTGGCAGAAAATGGCTGGGGCGCCCGCAGGACTCGATGCGCTTGACCCCGAAGGAGAGTTCAGCCAGTTCTTGACCCAGACAGCGGACTCCGGTGACATCAGTATTCACCACGTGACCAAACCCACTGAACTCATCACCATCGATGGGGAGCCTGAAATAGAAGCTATAGAAAAGGCGCAGGGCCTGAGTTTCGTCAGCAACACCCAGAGCCCGCTTTTCGTCTACAAGTCCACAGTCTACTTTCTGGCTTCCGGGCGATGGTTCACGACAAATGACTTACAAAGCGGCACGTGGAGCCTGCTCAGGAAACTCCCCGGGGTGTTTTCAAACATCCCCGCAGATCACGGTATGGGCTACGTGCGCGCGTCGGTCCCGGGTACCCTTGAGGCTAGAACTGCGCTGCTTGAAGCCAGCCTGCCAGAGAAAAAAACGGTGCCCGCTAACGAAAGTCTGGTGCTCGAAAACCAGTATGTTGGCGAGCCTAAGTTCGAGAAAATAGCCAATACATCGATTACCCGGGCAACTAACTCCGGGTACGAAATCTTTCTGCACCAGGGTGTGTTTTATCTGTGCTACGAAGGTGCCTGGTACCAGTCAGATAATGCAAAAGGTCCCTGGATGCCAGCATTCCGCGTACCAGACGATCTGTATAACATCCCCGCCAGTTCATCGAGCTATCCTGTCACACAGGTGAAAGTTGCCTCAAGTACCAGCACCAGCGTGGTCTACGTAGCGTCTACCTCATATTACAGTGGTATCTACAGCTATTACGGGATGCCTGTCTACGGTACCGGGTGGTACTACCCACCTTACTATCGGTATTACTATCACTATGGTTACTATCCTTACGCTTACTATCCCTACTACCGTTCTTATGGCTACGGCAGCTACTACAACGCCCGAACGGGCACTTACGCAAACCGATCCGTCTGGGCAGGCCCCTATGGAGGCTATAGCTACAACCAACACAACAATCCCAGGACAGGTCGCTATGGCTATGTAGAAACCGCGTGGAACAGTAACGAGTGGGCGAGCTATGGAGAAACCTATAATCCCCGCACGAATATCTCTACAGAGACTAGAAGGTACTATTCAGATGACACTAATCGCTTCGAAATGGAGCGAGATATCACCCGTGGCGATCAAAGTATCGAGACCCGCAGGGACGTCGACATCGATGACGGCTGGTCAAAGACGACCCGGGAAAGTTCCGAGGGCGACAGCATGGTTATGGAGCGCCAGCGCGAGTCTGATGGCAGCTATTCAAGCGAGGGCAGCATTACAACCAGAGAGGGCAAAACTGCCAAGATAGAAGGTCAGATTGACAACGGTCAAAGGCGAACAGAAATCACCGGTGGTGATGGCGGGAAAGCAATCTCTGGAGGCGACGGTCAAAACAGGGGAACGGTAGGCAAGGATGCCGAAGGCAATCTCTATGCTGGCCACAATGGCAATGTCTATAAAAAAAGTGGCGACAGCTGGTATTCCTATGACCGTGGGGATGGTTGGAACGAAATGAAAAAGCCTGACGGCGGACCGCGAGCCGAGATGGCAGCGGGCAAAATCGACGATCGTACCAGACAACGCATGTCAGAGAATGCTGGTGGAGCAAGGATCCAGGCTGGTTCATTTCCCGATTATAGTCAAAGGCAACAAACGACCCAGATGAACCAGCTGCAACGAGATTCACGATCGCGGAGTCGAGGTAACCAGCAGTTCCAATCCAGAAGGAGCAGTAGCCAGTTTAACCGCAACTCAATGGGTGGGCGAGCGGCTAGAGGCGGTGGTATGCGAGCAGGTGGCCGCAGGCGCCAATAGGCTGTCAGCAATCAGAAGGAACGCCAGAGACACCTTCGATCAGGACAGTTATATTTGTACATTGATGTTGTAAACTCATTTTCGATACCCAATTTCGTCAAACATTTGAGTTGCCAAAAGGATTGTGTGTGGATAACCGAGGGGCGGATTGATGGAGAACCTTTCCAGTCAGGCAGATACAGAAACTATCATCGAATGTCTCGTGCGAGATGGAGCTGTGATAATCGAACAGTTGGCCCAGGCACCTCTGCTGACAGTGATCATGGATGAACTCAGACCACATTTTGATCAGGAGGGCGCCAAGTTTCAAAATGATTTCAACGGCTACCAGACTCTGCGCCTGGGCGCAGTGCTTGGCCTGGCGAAACATACGGCAGACCTGATTGCCCATCCCCGGGTGCTGCAGGTAGCCAATGCAGTGCTTGGTTCGAATTGTGAATGTATCAGACTTGGCAGCACCACCGCGATTGAGATCTATCCAGGTCAACCCGTGCAGGAATTGCACGAGGATGACAGTTTTTACCCGATGAAAATACCGGATGTAGAGTTCCAGCTTGGCGCCATGTGGGCGCTCGATGACTTCACGATTGAGAACGGTGCCACCAGGCTTGTTCAGGGCAGCCACTGGACCGGGACAGTCACTAAGATCGATGAGGCCTCAGCCGTTAGTGCCGAGATGCCAAAAGGGTCTGTGCTGTTGTATTTCGGGTCTCTCTACCATGGAGGCGGCGCCAACAACTCAAAGCTTCCCCGGGCAGGGTTAATCAATACTTACGCCCTGGGTTGGCTTCGTCAGGAAGAGAACCAGTATCTGTCGGTACCTCGTGAAATGGCGGACAGTTATCCTGAAACCGTTCGAAGGCTTATGGGTTACCAGGCTCATGGAAAATATCTCGGGGTGTTTCCTGCTGACCCGGATGGACGTTGGTACGAGGCCTGACATTCCAGACGCAGTATTTCAACGACTAACTTCGGATACGAACCATTTCCGGGTCGTAAAAAGGTTTCAGCGAGACATCGGCTGGGTAAACCCTCCCTGCAATCACCACGGTCCATTCGCCTTCTGACAGGTAAGCCGCATCGACAGGGTCGCCTTCAACCATAGCGAGACCGATGCCCGCGCCCAGCGTATGGCCGAAAGAACCAGCACGGATGGAGCCCACCGGTATTCCGTTTCGATGCACAATTTCGTGGTGCATTAATATAGGTTCCGGGTCACGCAACAAAATGGATACCAGACGATGTGTGTACTTGATATTGGCTTTGCGCTCGATACTGGCGGCTTTACCAATGAAGTCACTGTCTTTTTTCAATCGAACGGCGAAACCCAGGCCGGTTGAAAAGGGGTCATCCATGTTGTCGATGTCGTGGCCGTAATCACGATATCCTTTTTCAAGGCGCAGACTGGCCAGCGCCTTTAGGCCGGCATGGCGAAGCCCAAACTGTGCGCCTGCCTGAACAATACGGTCGTAAACGTGCAGTGCCTGTTCACTAGGAATATTCAGTTCGTAACCCAGTTCACCCGCATAGGTGATGCGCACACACAGCACACGGCCAAGGCCGATATCAATTTCTCGAGCGGTACGAAACGGAAAAGCCTCGTTGGACAGATCGGCGCTGGTGATTGATTGCAGCAACTCACGCGATCGAGGGCCCTGTATATTCAACTGACCGTAGCCGGACGTCACGTCGGTAACAAACACATGTTGATCGGCACCAATGTGGCGTTTCATCCATGTCTCGGTATGACGATGGGCGACATCCGAGGTGACGACCATGAATTTTTCGGTGTCCAGTTTGATGACCGTAAGATCCGCCTCTAGCAGGCCATCATCATTTAACCACTGGGTGTAAGTAATTTTTTCGCTATCGCCATTGACCTCATTGGCTGACAGGTAGTCCAGAAAAGTACCTGCATCCCGGCCCTGTACCAGAAACTTGCCCATGAAACTCATATCCATGGCGATCACATCTTCCCGACAGGCACGGTGTTCAGCTTCCCAGTGCGGGAACCATTGCGGACGGCCATAGGTGAGCGGGCCCTGGTCAGGTTGTTGTCCTTCAGGTGCGTACCAACCAGGGCATTCCCAACCACTCACGTCGCGAAAGTGCGCGCGTTGCGCCACAAGACGCTCATGAAACGGTGAGCGGCGAGCACCGCGAGCAGTTTCTGGCTGACGATCCGGGAAATGGCAGGCGTAAACCAACCCCAGCGATTCGAGCGCACGTTGCCGTCGATATTCGGGATTACATTGGTACGCGGAAAAACGATCGATATTGAAACCGGTGACATCAACATCGGGTTTGCCGTTGAGTATCCAGTGAGCAATGACTCGGCCATAACCGCCGCCGGTAATAATGCCGACGGAGTTAAGCCCTGCGGCAACGAAATAATTACGCAGCTCTGGCGCTTCACCCATGACCGGTGCAAGATCGGGGGTAAAGCTTTCGGGACCACAGAAAAATTTTCGGATGCCGACTTCTCTGGCGATGGGCACTCTCTCCATTGCTTTTTCGAGAAACGGTGTGAGGCGATCCCAATCGGGAGGCAGTTCACCGAATGAAAAATCGTCGGGAATCCCCTCTAATTGCCACGGCCTGCAGTCAGGCTCAAACAGACCAATCATCAGGCCGCCTGTTTCCTCGCGGTAGTACGCATACTTCGATGGGTCTTCCAACACCGGCAGGTCTTTGGTGACGCCTTCTATGGATTCAGTAATCAGGTAATAGTGTTCAGCTGCCTGGTTAGGAATCACCACTCCATTTTGTTCCCCTAACTGGCGAGCCCACATCCCTGCGCAGTTGACGACAAACTCACAGCGAATATCTCCCCTGTCAGTGCGGACACCCGAGACAGCACCATCGGTGGTCAGTACTTTACGGATAGGCGTTTTCTCGATCAGCTTCGCGCCTTTCATGCGCGCACCCTTGGCCATGGCCATTGTGACGTCTACCGGATTAATACGGCCATCGTGCTCTGCATAGAAACCAGCCTTAATGTCATCCACATCGGCTAATGGAAACAGGTCCTTTATCTCCGCGGCTGAGAGTTCGTGGATATCAGTGCCGTGGAGTCGGTTAAAGGCTGCGATACGGCGATACTCTTCAACGCGGTCTTCATCTGCAGCAAGTTCGATAAACCCGCTGCCTACAAACCCCGTCTGTTGCCCGGTTTCTTCCTCCAGTCGATCGTACAGATTCCTCGCATGTTTACGGATATCAAGGAGGGTTTCAGAGCCGGAGCCAAAATTGGTGAGTAAACCTGCTGCATGCCAGGTTGTGCCGGAGGTCAATTGGTCGCGTTCCAACAAGACGACGTCGCAGCCTTCTTCTGCCAGATGGTAGGCCACCGAGCAGCCAATGATGCCGCCGCCGATAATCACAACGCGCGCCGAATCGGGTAATTGTTGGTCAGCCATTGTTGTTACTCCGTGAGAGAGGTTGAATGTACTCCAAACCCCGCAATTGTAGAAGATAGAATAATAGCTGCTTTATAGAGAATAGGACTACCCGCCTATCGGCAGCATGTTGGACCCAGAGCGCCATCTTACAACCTCTCAGAGGATCCACTTAAACCCTGTAAAACTACAAAAAGGTCTCAAACCACGAAAAGGTTTTGCTTTATGATTGGGCCAATAGCCTGTCACCATCGTTTTCTCCTGCAGGCCCAGGCATTACAGGGCATAGCTACTAGGATATTGGACGGAAAGCTAAGCCATAGCCACTCATGTATTCGACGGAAAGCTATCTAATAACCAGCGCAGCTATTTGATGCGTTCTGTGCTAGAAAACACGAAATGGGAAATAGGCGATTCGCGGAAGAACACCCGCTACAGGAGCTATGGTGAAAAAGCTGAAACTCGGGATGAATCAACCGATCACACGGCGAGACTTTATTAGCGGTGCCGCGGTTTCTATCAGTGGCAGTCTGATATGGCCATATGCTGAGGCAGCAAAGCCGATACAGGCTACTGAGGCGCTGGTTAACAACTATCCTCCGATTCTCGACGGTATGCGCGGTAGTCATGAAGGATCCTACGAAGTTGCCCACAAACTCCGCGACGGCGTTCGCTGGGACAACCCGAAGGACAGCGGCGAGGGATACGACCTTGTTGTTGTAGGCGGAGGGCTAAGCGGGCTTGCATCCGCCTGGTACTATCGAGAAGCGAACCCGAATGCACGAATTCTGATTCTCGACAATCACGACGACTTTGGCGGCCATGCGAAGCGCAATGAGTTCTGGCACAACGAGCGCATGATACTTTCCCACGGCGGAACAGAAAACATCGAGAATCTGCATCGCTACAATGACCGAGGCCGCCACCTGCTTAATTCATTAGGCATAGATGCAAATCGATACAGCGAATTTCACGATGAAAAACTGTATGCATCCTACAATCTGAATTGGTCCGTCTTTTTTGATCGCGAGACGTTTGGCGAAGACAAACTCGTCGTCGATCCCGGCAAACCGTCGTGGCCTGAATTTTTCAAGAAGACCCCCCTGTCCAATGCTGCGCAAAAAGAACTGGTTCTGCTCTATGAATCCGACATTGATTATTTGAAAGATCTCAATCGACAAGAAAAAATCGCGTTTCTGCAAAAAACCAGCTACGAAAAATATCTTTTAAAGGTGGTTGGAATAAGTCCGGAAGCGGTCTCCTTTGTGTGGCGTTCAGCAACCTGGGCGATTGGTTTCGATCAACTCTCCGCGTGGGTGGCGAAAGAAAGCGGCTGGCCAGGCACAAGCGGTCTTGGAAAACTGGCTACCAACCCAGAGCTGGCAAGCAAGGAGCCTGTGTTCTGCCAGTTTCCGGATGGCAATGCGACCATCACCCGGCTTCTGGTCCGCTCACTCATTCCTGATGTAGCGCCAGGAAAGTCACTGGATGATGTAGTGACTGCCCGTTTTGATTACAACGCAATTGATCTGCCCAACTCATCTGTACGTGTTCGTCTTGACAGCACCGTAATCGACGTCAGGCACAAAGGTAAGCTGAATGGTGCCGAGCCAGTTGAGATCACATATGTGCGTGATAATCGTGCCTACCGTATTGAGGCAGAGCGATGCATCATGGCCTGTTACAACTCAGCTATCCCGCATATTTGCCGTGAATTGCCTGACGAGCAAAAAGATGCCTTGTCCCTGGCCATAAAGGCACCACTCATCTATACGAATGTTTTAATTCGAAACTGGGCTTCATTCGTAAAGCTCGGCATTCGGGGTGCGCGTTGTCCCGGCAGCTATTTCGACTCAATCGACCTGACCGAACCGACAAACATCGGCAACTATCGCCATGCAGGAAAGCCGGAAGAAGCGGTGGTTTTGCGCCTGTTCAGGGCGCCTCTGGTTGCAGAGATGCGCGGTCAGCCCGTGCCAGAACAATGGCGTGCAGCACGTACTTCTTTACTCCACACGACTTTTGAAACTTTTGAGCGAAATATCAGAGATCAGCTTGGTCGCATCCTGTCACCCGGTGGATTTGACCCGAGACGCGATATTCTAGCGATTACCGTCAATCGTTGGCCCCATGGTTATGCCTACGGTCATGATCCTGAATCTGGCCAGGTAGCCTGGATGCTGGATGAACTGCCGCCAGAACGATCACCCTGGATTACCGCACGCAAAGCGTATGGGCGAATTGCAATCGCCAATTCAGATGCAACTGCTGACGCCATGACGGAAGGTGCATTCAATGCCGCCCAAATTGCGGTAGATGCATTGCTGGATAACTGACCCTTATTTATCCGACGATTCTTAGCGTACGCTTCAAGCGATTTATGCCTACCGAATTGATTTTCAGCCTCAATGCTAGAAGGTACCGCTAAGAGAAATTCCAAAGTAAGTCTCGTCGTCAAGGACCCTTTTCTCAGTAAAGAGAATTGACTCTGATGCACGAGACATGTCATACACCCGGCGCTCCCTGTGAGCGCCCTGGTTTAAAACATTCATGGCATCAAATCTTAACTTGTAGTCCTTGGCAAAAGACTTCTCGATGAAAAACGTCATGCCTGGAACATAGGTTCCGGTCTTGATCTCATCCAACCCGTAGCGGGTGGTCACATCACTTTCGACGTAGCCGATGCCATAGCTGAGCCGAAGGGAAGCTAGATCCTGTCGAAGTGAAATATCAACATCCCATACAGCTTCATCTGAGAGCTGTCGGTCTTCACCCGTCACCGGGTCCTCAACGCTTGAGTCCTGCCAGTTGTAGAAGATATCCAACCGACCGTTTTTTATCCCCACCACGTCCAATGCAGTGGTTAAGGCAGCCTCGAACCCCCAGCGCTCACCGTTACCAATGTTACCCGGTGCCTCGTAGGTATCACCTAAAGGAACCAGGTCTTCAACATCATCTATCACATGATAGAAAGGCATGAACTCAATCACACCAATTTCACCAAAGCGGCGCTCGAAACCGAATTCAAGAACCCAGAATTGTTCTGGCTTTAAGTTTGGATTGCCCAGGTTCAAGTCATCATCTTCCAAATTTGCAGAACTGACAAACTCAAAGAAATCCAACTGCCCCACTTCCCGTTGGAGGCGAAAACGCCACTGCGTGAATTCAGAAGGAGAGAAAGTTGCCGTGACGAAGGGTTTTGGATAAGTAAACTTCCTCGAAAGATTGGTATCACCTGTTTGTTCTATTTCTGAATACTCAAAGGCAAGTCCTGTATCCAGGGTAAGTTTTTTTGACACCGTCCAACTGTCTGAAATGAAAACCTCCGCCCGGAACTCCTCTACCCTTGCGTTCCCCCCGGGCAGAGCAATGAGAGCTGAACCAGTACTGTCTTCGTAGATGAAGGTAGATTGACTGTCCAGGAAGTTTTCAGTCACTTCCAAACCGTACTGGAGGTTGTGTGATTGCCAACCACTCCATTTAACTTCGAATCGTATGATGCTCTCGCCTTCTTCTGACTCGTATGAAAAGTCGCTCAAGCTACCGGCACCCGCATCCGGAAGCGTTGTCAGGGTCGAACTAAAATCCGCTTCTTTCCTGTTCAATAGGCCAATCACCTTCATCCTCAAGGTGTCGCTGAATTTTCTTTCGTAGTCTCCACCCAGCTCAACTTCCATTGAATCATTTAGCGTTTTTTGCTCTTCGAGGTCAGCCCTTAACTGTCCTTCTGGATAACGCGCTGAGTCCTTGTCCAACTCGTAACTGTTGTCGGTCAACTGGGTATTGATCCGAAAACTATCGCGGCTTCCAATTTGGCGTTCCATGTCGGCACTGAAGGTCCATTTATCGGGTACCTCATAAAGATCATCGTCTCGATATTCATCCGGCCCAATCAGACTGCTAATTGTTTGCGGTCCGCCAAACTCGTAGACGTATTTTTCTCGCTCTATTCCAATACTGTAGTTGGCGTTGTTGCTACTGACGACATACGTGGCGTTGCCACTGGGCGTGATGTTGCCTTCTTCAATACTCAAAGATGCCTGCCAGGGAATCGATCCCTTGCCCTGTTGTATATCCATAGTGAGATTCACAACCACGCTCGCCTTTGAACTTTCGAGGCTACCCGTCGCACCGCGAATCAAGTCCACCCTGATGACAGATTCAGCTGGATAGCGAGCGAGAATCTTTTCGATTGGCGTTGACTTGGTGCTGGGTCGTTTGCCATTGATCAAGACATCGCTAAGATTGTTACCAAACCCCCTGACTTTTTCTTCCTCACCAAAACCGGATGAACCCTGGCGCTTTAACTTAAAACCTGGCACACGGTCAACGATGTCCAGCGCGGTGACAGGATTGTAAGGCGCAAAGAACGACGGTTCATAGGTAATCGTGTCTGATTCCGAAGCCGCAAGGTCTACACTGATGCACACCAGTCCAAGCAGAATGAGTGACATCGATTGAGAGGATAACTTGGATAGCATAGCGCTATAGTCCAAATGGTTTTTAGAGCGTTGGAACATTGAGGTTTTACAGATAGATGAGATTAACTTCCAGCCCCATGGAAAGCCTAGATCTGCCAGATCGGCTAATCGCACCTGGTTGTTCACTGCGGGCTCACACATCATCTGCAAAATCACGCTACTCGGAACGCACGTAGAAATCCGCTCTATCCAGGTTTTCCCAGTCGACCTCGATGCCAAGACCAGGCCCCTTGGGTGCAAAGACCCGGCCCTGTTTCAGCGGAATGACATTTTTCATTCCAAACTCGAATGCCTCCATCGGCATCGGCGCTTCAAAGTAGCTGGTGTGCTCATTCGCCAGCATCAGGTGAAGATTGGCAGCCTGACCCAATGCATGCCCCCAGCTTTGGATTTCAATCGGCAACCCGGCCTCATTGGCAATGATCATGAGTTCAAGCGCCGTTGATACACCACCAATCACCGTGACGTCGAACCTGCCTGCATCCCAGCTGTGTTGCTCGACCGCTCGCCTGATAAAATCGGCTGAATAGATATTATATCCCGCAGGCAGGATCGTTTGTCCCAGCTCGCTCCTGAGCACACTGTACTGTTCAAGCAGCGTGTCATCCATGGGCGCTTCCAGCCACACAAATTTCCCCTCGTCCATTTTTCCGCCGAGTGCCACTGCGTCGTCAAGCGCAAAAGCGCCTTCGAGATCAATCATAAAACGAAAATCAGAGTCTGCAAAAGTCTGCTGAACCAGTTCTACCATCGACGAGTCTTTTTCAAAATCTCCCCAGACATGAAACTTGAACACTTTATAACCCAGCTTTGCGTACTCGTTGACCGCATCAATATACTCAGGAAGAGACTCATAGAAAGGCAGACTCGCGTAAGGTTCCATCGATTCTCGTTTGGCGCCAAGCAACTCGTAGAGCGGTCGACCGGCTTTGCGAGCTGCCAGGTCCCACAAAGCGATGTCTATACTCGAACGTACCTCATCGTTTAAGTGAGGTTTTGATTGCGCCAGCAGGTTCCCAACTTCAACAGGGTCCAGAGTCTCGAGAGCAAGCAGGTCTTCGACGACATCCTGCAAATCCAGCAGGTGCCGGTCGCTAAACTCTTTTTCGTAATACGTATCCACGCCAGAGACTGCCTCGAATCCGTCCGCTGTCTTGACCCGCAGGATATTGTTGACCTGTGTTTCGGCACCATAGGTACCAGAGTAACGAGCCGTGGTTGTCGTCGTAGCAACGGCATGTATCTCAACATGGACGATTCTGGCGTCCCGGTGAAACAGGAAGTGTGGCTTATACTCGGCCGCACTTTCACCTGAAAATGCCGTTAACAGCTCGATTGCAGTTTTGAAACTCTTACCTTCAGCGGACGACGATTCCGCAGAGATGGTGAAGACACACATTATGATTATGACCTTTCTTGTGTAAGCGTTGGTACTCACCCGAACCCTCTTAGTTTAAGGCTTCCGCTACTTCACGCGCCACTCGGATACCAGACCAATACGCACCGTGGCAGGTACCGTTGGCTCGCGCAGTTGCCTCTCCGGCAAAAAACAGCTTGTTGTCGATAGGAAGCGGCAAAAACTCACGTTGGTGATACTGGCCGGGCAAAGCGCTGGCATAAGACCCCAGTACAAAGGGGTCCGTAACCCAGGCACTGACGATGGAACGGGTAACAGATTGTCGTATCTCATTGCCAAATAGGTTCGCAATATGATCAACGGCAAATTCGTGCGCTACCTGGGGGCCCTGCTTCTCCATCCAGATGCTGAATCGCCCGCCAATAAAAACCGTAGCGACGTTGGTAGACATGAGATTCACGTCGATATAGGCACCATGGGCGTCATCAGACCAGCTCTGATAGTAACCGCCGTCATCTGGGCCAAAAACATCTTTATTAAAGTGCACCCCGATCTTGTTCTCTGCACCCATAGGTAACCCAAGAACTGCCTCCATTTTCCAGTCAGGCAATCCGGGTTTGAAGTCAATATCCTGGGCCGCCAGGACTCCATTGGAAACAGTGCTGATGACACATCGAGCTTTGAGTGCACCTTTGGTCGTATTGACAACCACAGCTTCCCTGGACCAATCCACACTCTCGACTTTTGTATCGAGTGATACCGCCACGTCATTGCCCCATCGCGCAACCAGATTCCCGTAACCATTCAAAGCATTGAAATCCACAGCTTCTTCAATGCCATAGAAAAAGTCAGCCGCCGATGCCACATCAAGGTCTTTGGGCGCAGTTACTGCCATCATATCGATATAGGGTGTCGCGTACGGATTGTCCAGATCAATGAGATCGCTGATCGCGCAGTCTTCACCACGGCTCACAGAGCTTTTAATCGCTTCCTTGCAGCTTGCGTAAAACTCCGCACGCGCTTTCATCTCCTCAGAATCCAACGCCATGCCATTACGGATGAATTGAGCACCGTAATTGTAACGCTCGACAACGATCTGATGATTCTTGGCATAATCCAGAAACGGATTACTTTCATCGATATGATTTTCCGCATCAGGCCCCGACACCAGATAGGCACAACCTAGATCAAACCAGACGCCAGGCGCAATTTCCTCACTGTAAGCGCGACCACCGATACGATGAGAGGCCTCTACCAAAACACAGGAACGATTAAGCATCGATAGTTCTTTGGCCGCAGATAACCCGGCCGCACCGGCTCCGATTATGACGACGTCAGTTTCTGTTGGCATGTCGGTTCCAGAACTAATGAAAAGATGATGAGCTGGACTCCTTAAAACAATCCTTCGATCTGCTTGTTTTCGTTAACACTGATTTTTTCGGACGCCGGACTACGTGGTAAACCCGGCATCGTCATGATGTCACCGCAAATGACTACAAGAAATTCGGCGCCGGTCGCGAGCCTTATCTCCCGAATGGGCACCTCGTGGTTAGTCGGAGCACCGAGCAATAGTGGATCTGTAGAAAAACTATACTGTGTCTTAGCCATGCAAATTGGATAGTGGCCGTAGCCTTCTCTTTCTAACTTGGCAAATTGGGAACGTACTTTCTTGTCGGCGATGATGTCTTCGGCACCATAGATCGTGCGCGCGATGTGTCGCGCTTTGTCCCACAACCTCATCTCGCTGTCATAGAGTGTTCGGAACTGCGACTGTTGGTGTTCAAGCATCTCGATCACATGCTCAGCCAGCGCCTTCGCACCACTGCTGCCATCTTGCCAATGAGATGCAATAATGCACTTGACGTTGAAGCCTGCGCAGAAGTCAATAATCACCTGGTGTTCAGCGGCAGTATCATTCTTGAATTCGTTAATAACCACCGTGAGGGGTACACCGAACTGACCGATATTACGTATATGTTGGCCCAGGTTTTCACACCCAGAGAGGAGCGCCTCGGTGTTTTCATTCACGAGTTCCGACTTGGCAAGACCGCCGTGCATCTTGAGCGCCCGGGTAGTCGCCACAAGTACCACAGCATCAGGCTGAAGACCCGACTTTTGACATTTGATGTTAAAGAATTTTTCTGCGCCCAGATCTGCACCAAATCCTGCTTCGGTGACGACGAAGTCAGCGAGTTTCAAAGCCGTTTTCGTTGCCATGACAGAATTGCAGCCATGCGCAATATTGGCAAATGGTCCACCGTGCATTAGCACCGGATTGTTTTCGAGCGTTTGAACCAGGTTAGGCTGGAAGGAATCCCTGAGTAACGCAGTCACAGCTCCTTCAGCCTTCAGATCACTGACAGTGACGGGCGCACGCTTACGCGTGTAGCCCACCGTAATATTTCCAATTCGGCGCTGCAGATCGTTAAGGTCCGTCGCCAGGCAGAAGATAGCCATAATCTCAGAGGCAACCGTAATATCAAAACCCGACTCCCGGGGGATACCATTGCCTGGCCCGCCCAGACCACTGGTAATCTCCCGCAGCGATCGATCATTCATGTCAACCACACGACGCCATGTGATCCGTCGCGGGTCAATATTCAACTCGTTGTCCCAGTGAAGGTGATTGTCCAGCACTGCTGCCAACAAGTTATGAGCCGCGCTGATGGCATGAAAATCACCCGTAAAGTGCAGATTAATATCGGACATGGGGATAACCTGAGAATAACCTCCACCGGCCGCGCCACCCTTCATTCCGAAACAGGGTCCAAGACTGGGTTCACGAAGGCAAATAATGGCGTCTTTGCCCAAAGCGTTCAGCCCGTCGCCCAATCCGACGGTGGTTGTGGTTTTCCCTTCACCGGCAGGTGTTGGTGAAACAGCAGTGACGAGAATTAGCTTGCCGTTAGGTTTGTCCTTAACGGTGTCAAGAAACTCATAACTGATCTTGGCTTTATCATGCCCATAGGGAATGAGCGCTTCAGGTGGAATTTCCAGTTTCGCGGCGATCGATGTGATCGGCAAGGCATCAGCCCTATTCGCGATCTCCAGGTCAGGCAACATCGCCTCGCCTTTCTTCTGTTTGGTTGCGGACATACTCTCTTCCTCGGCAAGCGGGTTTTAGGTTTGATAAGGCTTCTTACAGCAAACTCTTAGACAAGTCACCTTCGCGTAAAGGCTATGAGTAGTGAACCGTCTGCAAAGGAGCACCGGATTATAGTGTGATAGAAAACAGTGCCGCTAGTACAACTACTTCTGCAGTTGGTTCTTGATGACGACCCCGTTGCTCATTACAAAGCTGACCCGTTCCAGCGCGTTAATGTTGGCAAGCGGATCTTCGGCCACAGCGATAATGTCAGCATAAGCGCCCACCTGCAGCGAGCCAATTTGTCCTTCCCGATAGAGCATTTCGGCGGGAACGCTGGTCGCTGCTTTAATCGCCTCCATGGCTGTCATACCGGCTTCCATCAATGTCTGCAGCTCACGCGCATTGACGCTGGCATTATAGTTGTAGCCGCCCAGATCCAGGCCAACCGCAATCTTGACACCGGCCTGGTGGGCCTGGTTCACCAGGCCGATGAAAATATGACGGTAGTTTTCACTATAATCATTGAAGGCATCTTGCTGCCGCAGCGTGCCATTGCGTGGGTCCATGTAGTAGTCCCCCACATAGATTGTGGGCACGTAATAGGTGCCGTGCTTGCGCATCAACTTGATGCCCTCTGCGTCCAGATAGCGGCCATGCTCAATCGATCGAACTCCAAGACGCACAGCCATTTTGATACCTTCCGTGGCGTGGGCATGAGCCATGACCGGCATGCCCTGACGGTTGGCCTCGTCCACTACGGCTTTCATCTCTTCCTCAGAAAACTGGACCGAGCGGGGATCGTCGCCAACGGACATAAAAGCGCCGGTTACTAATACCTTTACCCAGTCTGAGCCGTATTTGGCCTCGGCTCTTATCGCCTTACGAATCTCCTCAGGGCCATCGACAACCAGTCCGTCAACATGCAGAACTTGTTCAGGCGAAAAATAATTAAGGTCTCCACCGCCGCCGGTAATGGAAAGATAATGTGCGGCACCGAATAGCCTGGGCACGTGAATCACCCCCTCGCGACGCAGTCGTTCCAGGTCCTGATTCGCATAGAACACATCGGCGTCCCCGGCTATTCGAAGAGTTGTCCAGCCAGCTTGCAGTTGATTTTGCATTCCCCGGTAGCCTTTCAACGCCTTGTACGCGGAGGAATTCTGAAGGTGGAAGGTCTGGTAGTCATCTTCGGCCATCAGGGGATGTGCGTGACTGTCGATCAGGCCCGGTAAAAGTGTTGCCCCGCCCAGGTCAATGACGGTGGCTCCATCCGGAATTTCCGCGCGATTGGTGATCGCCGTGATGCGCTCACCCTTTACAAGGATTACAGTATCTTCCAATGGCTGCTTAGCGAGCCCATCGATTATGCGGCCCCCGACCACCGCGGTAATATCCCCGGCAGCGATGGCATTCCAGCTTGCCGACCAGAGCAATACAAGGCCCAACAGCGCGCGCATGGCAATCTCCGGTTCTGATGTTGGTCACAATAGTAACCCGCTCGCGACTGACTTGGTACTGGTCATGACGCGGGCGCTGCGCCACACTAGGACCTCGACAAAATGAGACAACAATAACAATGACCAATATTCGACACTGGCTCGTGATGACCATCCTCTGCCTGTCGGGCGGCGTCATTTTCTTGCTACCGTTCCTGCGCGAGGTTTATTACATCCCCATGCAGGAGGCATTCGGCTACAACAACACCCAGCTTGGAATCCAGATGAGTGTGTTCGGTGCTGCATCACTACTCAGTTATTTCCCTGGTGGTTGGATCGCGGATCGCTACTCTGCCCGCAAACTCATTACCGGCGCCAGCATTGCAGTTGGCCTGGGCGGGTTCTACTTTTCCACTTCTCCCAGCTACGAAATGGGTATCCTGCTGCACGCATACTGGGGTGCAGCGATCTCTTTGGCGTTCTGGGGAGCAATGATCAAGACAACCCGCAACTGGGCACCAGCAGAGGAACAGGGTCGCGCTTTTGGCATCCTCGAGGGCGGGCGTGGTCTCAGCGAGGTGATTACCTCAACTGCATTTCTGGCAGTGTTCGCCTGGCTGGGGAGTGAAGTTGATGGATTGATGCGAGTCATTCAGCTTTTTGCTGTCACCAATATTCTGCTTGGCGTTGCTGCCTGGTTTATCCTTGAGGACGATGAACATTCCACGCAGGATAACGTTAAAAAAGTGGGGATGGACGAAATAAAGGCAGTCCTGAAAATGCCCGCGGTATGGTTGATTTCGCTGGTCGTGATGACCGCCTACAGCGCCTACTGGGGCACCTTCTATTTCACCCCTTACGCCACAGACGCCTTTGGCCTGAGCGTGGTAGTAGGGGGCGCCATTGGCGTTGGCAAGGGCTGGCTTAAACCGCTGGCGGCTATCGGTGCCGGATTTCTGGCCGACAAGATCGGTGTAGCCACAAGTGTATTCGGGTTTTTCCTTATTCTTGTTGTTGGTTTTACTCTATTCAGTTTTATGCCAGGCGACGAGGCATTCCTGATCCCCATGCTGATCAATGCGGCAGTCGTCTCCCTGGCCGTTTTTGCACTCAGAGGCATTTACTTTGCCTTGCTGGAGGATGGCGGTGTACCAACTGCGGTCACCGGGACCGCGGCTGGTGTTGTCTCCGCCATAGGATTTACGCCCGACGTATTTATGCCTCTCATCGGTGGTGTACTATTAGATGCCTATCCGGGTGTTGCTGGTTATCAGATCTTGTATGGATTTATCGCAGTACTGTGCGCTGCTGGAGCAGTAACCACAAAGGTTTTGATGAATCGAGCGGCTAGGCCGCAGCAAGCAGAATCATCCGCAGGCTAGGTTACGGGAGGTAATACACAAGTGTCTATCGAGCAAACTCTGCCGAGCAACTGGTACCTGAACGATGATATTTTTGCCCTGGAACGCGAGCATATCTTTTTCCGCGAGTGGGTTTGCGTTGCTCGAGCAGAACAACTGCCGAACCCCGGTGATCACCTGGTACTGGATGTGTTAGGGCAAAGCATTTTGCTGTTACGCAATACTGAGGGCAAGTTACGCGGCTTTTACAATGTTTGCCGTCACCGTGGTGCCCAGCTATGTGCCCCTGAAACCGGGAAAAAGCCTGAGGAAGAATCTCACAATCGCCTGCCATTAAAAGGGGGGGTGGTAGCTGGCCGCAGTATACTCTGCCCTTACCATGCCTGGCGTTACGACCTGGACGGGCAGTTGCAGCGCGCTCCACATATGACCGAAGACATGGGCTTTGATGCCTCGGAAGTGCAACTACACGCCGTTGGCTGTGAAAGCTGGGGCGGTTTTGTATTTGTACACCTCACACCGGACGAGGCCCGTCCCTTCGATAAGCAGGTGGCAGCGGCAGCAAAAGGGTTTGAGCGTTACCCAATCGAAAACTTGAGAATTGGCAGGACCATCAGCTACCAGGTTCGGGCCAATTGGAAAATCATCTGCGAAAATTACAACGAGTGCTATCACTGTGGACCGGTGCATCCTGAGCTGTGCAAAATAGTACCCGCGTTTCGCGACCGGGGTGGTGCTGACCTCGATTGGGAGCGAGGGGTTCCCCATCGAGAGGGTGCGGTGACATTCACTGAATCCGGCACAACTGACCGGCGCATGTTTCCGGGTCTCAACGAAGATGAGCAACAACGTCACAAAGGTGATTTGCTCTATCCCAATCTTTTTATCAGTGCCGCAAGCGATCACGTGGCAGTATTTGTGTTGCGGGCACAATCAGCGAATTTAACTCACATCGATTGCTACTTTTTGTTTGAAACCTATGAAATGGAGCAGCCTGGATTCGATTGCGCTGACGCGGTAGATTTCTGGCATCTGGTTAACCGCCAGGATTGGGCAATTTGTGAACGGGTACAGCAAGGGGTGATGGCGCGAATTCACAAACAAGGTATTTTCTCCCCAATGGAAGACTGGAATCTGGATATTCGACGTTATGTCACCGACCGGATCGGGCAGTTTGTCGTCGACTAACCTCGCTTAAATGACAGCCCCCGGAGGGTTTTCTGCCACCGGAATATCCCTGAGATAGAGTTCGTTTCCGGAGCAGTCTAATTCCCGGGCATAGCTGTGTCCGGAGTAGGTCGCGTGCACCAATGCCCCTGCAGCAAGCGCATCGCCAATACGGTCGACCGACTTGATTCCAGCTTCCTTCCACTCTGGCTCGCGCTCACTAAGGGCATCGAACAAATCTGTGTTGGGCAGGCGCAGACCAACAATCACGACAGAACGGGCGCTAATGGAAGTCAAAGCCCCAGTAAAAATATTGGCAAGCTGAACCTCTTCACCATCGAAGCTGTCCAGCAACGCCTCGCTGTTTATCGCCACATTGTGTCGGTGCAGCGCCTGCTGCACATAAGGCAGCTCGTTTGTCATGATCGTCCAAGCAGAAGCGTGACCGGCGGGCGTGGCATAGCTGGTTGCTATACCCAGGGCGGCGAGATGCTCTGCGATGACGCCGCCAAGATAATAGTTGTCGAAGTCGTAAACCAGTACAGGCCCCTCGGGTATAGTACCGGCCGCGAGATCGTCGGGTGTAAAAACGTTCGGCATGTTCAGCTCGCCTACAGGAATCTCCAGACTGGAATAAAGGGCCCTGGTCCAGCGAGCGCCTGTTGCAATCGCCACTCGCTGGTATTCAAGGGCAAACACTTCTTCCACGCCCAATTCGCTATCGGTGTAGATGTCTACATTGCCCATTTGCTGTAGCGCATACAGTCGATAATCCTGCACGCGACTCCAGGCGTTAAGACCGGGCATGCGAGTTTCAAACAAAAGTCTGCCGCCCATTTCGCTGGCCTTGTCAGCAATCGCGACACGATAGCCTCGTTTTGCGGCCACCAGTGCTGCCTCCAATCCTGCCGGCCCACCACCTACAATAAGAATTCGGTCATTGCTGCCAGGACTGTCAAACTTTTCTGGATGCCAGCCTTTCCGCCATTCTTCTCCCGCAGTGGCATTCTGGGTGCAACGTACCGGCACGCCGTCATGCCAGCTGGAAATACAGATATTGCAACCAATGCATTCGCGGATTTCATCTTCACGTCCCTCGCGGACTTTGTTAGGCAGAAAGGGGTCTGCAATACCGGGTCTGGCGCCCCCTATCAGGTCAAGCACCCCGCGCTTAATCTGCGAGACCATGGTATCCGGGGATGTAAAGCGACCCACGCCGACCACAGGCCGGTCGGTCACTTGTTTAACAAAATCAATAACGGGCTCGTGTGCCCCTTCAGCACGAAAACGGGAGGCGCCACAGTCCGTGGGGCTGGAGTCCATTTTTACGTCCCACAGATCCGGCAAATCCGAAAGCAGGTTAACTACCTCATGGGCCTGTGATTCAAAATGATCACTGGGTTTGGCCCGTAACTCCTCCAGACTGATCCGCAGCGCGACACCACAGTCATCGCCCACAGCCTCTTTAGTGGCTTCCAACAACTCAGCAACGAAGCGCACCCTGTTTTCAGTACTACCGCCATATTCATCGCTGCGATGGTTGTACTCTTCCAGCAAAAATTCATAGCCCAGGTAACCCATACCCGCGTAGATATAGACTATATCGAAACCGGCGCTACGGGCTCGCCGGGCAGCATCCACCTGCCAGCGAATAACATCCTTGATGTCTTTTTGATCCATGATACGTGGGCGTTGATTACCCATGAAACCTACATGCGTAGCCGCCCAGGGAACGCCGCTGGGTGAGTATGGTGCCAGCCGCGAACTGCGATTCATTACCGCGGCCCCGCCATGCCAGAGTTCAATTGCCGCCAGCGAGCCGTGTTTGTGGATAGCATCGCAAGTCATAGCGTGGGAGCGAATGTCATTGTCATCCCATAACCTCGCGAAGGGTAAGGGACTATCGTCAGAGGATGGATGGGTGGATACCGCCCCGGTGGACACAACGCCCCAGCCACCTTCTGCCTTTGTTTCCCGAAACGCAGCCCTGACCCGGGGGTTCGCCTCGGTCATGCCGCTGGCGTGGGGGACCTGGTAGAAACGATTAGGCGCTGTGACCGGCCCAATCGTGACCGGTTCGAACAGGATCTGGTAACGAGGGTTCATTGTTTGTCCTCTGTTTTGTAACTAGCGATCTGAGAAGGAAGGCAGCTCATCGAAAAATTCAACGATTGCTACTCGTCTGTAATCTGGGTAGAGAGCACATTCGCAAAGCAGTTTAACGTTAACCGTCCTGTTGATACGTCTGTGGTAAGCAAGTCAGGTTCTTCTATATAGGCACTATGTGGTATATCTCCCGCATAAACGATGAGACGATTGAAGCGCGCAGGGACGACATGCAATAACTCCGCTATTTCGTTGGACTGTGTTATGTAGCTTGCTGGCGCCCGAAACGTCTCGAACTTTTCCTGCAGGAACGGCAACACTTTGTCGGGTGTTTCCTGGGCGATTGCAGTCGCATCCAGAATAGCTTGTTTTTCCTTCCACCTATAAAACCCGGTTCCGCCGAGGGATGGATTGTGAAAAAGATACAGCAGCGCTGCAATATTTCTCCGACCCCTCGAAAGCTTAGGGTCGGTGTGACACAAGCGCTGCAGGCAAGTTAACTCGTCTGGTGATAATGAAGCCATAGCAAAATAGGTGGAAAACCTGACGGAGCCTCTGTGAAACGACAGTGGTTTGTTAAGCTTTTTACGAATAAAACGGTAGATCTCTTCCATCAACAGTGCCTCTGGAGGATAGATCATGCCCGGATAAGCTGAGGCCGAGGAGAATTCGGAGGCGCTTTGGCTGGCATAGGCAACAGCCTCCTCGGGGTCAGTAAGGAAGTTGTCGACTACGACACAATCATACCCTTCTGATATCGGTAGAATTTCAACGGTGAGGTTCGGGTTTACCCTAAGAGGAATTGTATCGAGCACAACAAACTTCTCCTGCAAAGTAGTTGGATTTTCTGAAATCCGCTTTCAATTTATTTATCCAATTCGTTCCACTCATGTGAGTGATTGTACGTCGCGGCAGAGATAATCGACAGCATGATTAAGAGCAGGTTATGCTTTGCGTTATGGATATCAAGTTACCCAAAATCATCGTCACATCAGTAGTACGCGGTTCTCAGCAGGGTGAAAGCCATGGCGGCATATTTACCGTCGATTTCGAGAACCAGACTGCAGATCAACTGGTGGATTGGAATACCGGCGACATCGATTTTACTGGTAGAGGCGCTGACCGCGGACTCCGCGGAATAGTTTTTGATGGGGATGACATCTATGTTGCCGCGTCTGATGAACTTTATCGGTACAACCGGAAATTTGTCATTCAGGATTCCTGGCGCAACCCCTACCTAAAACACTGCCATGAGATAACGCTAAAAGACCGAAAAATTTTCCTTACGTCAACAGGCTTTGATAGTTTGCTGGTTTTTGACCTCAATGAAGAAGTATTCAATTGGGGTTTTCACTTATTGAAGCATGACCAGTGGAGTGGATTTGCTTTTAACCCCAGGACCCCAACTGGGCCAAGAGCGAGCAACGACCATCACATTAATATGATTCATGTCGATAATACCGGCATCTATCTAAGTGGTCTAAAGATGGATGCCCTACTCCATCTCAATAGGAACAATGAAGTTCAGGAAGTATGCAACCTGCCTCAGGGCACCCACAATGCGAGGCCCTATCGCGACGGTGTCTTGTTCAATGACACGGTTAGCGACTGTGTGCGTTTCGTCTCTCGAAGTGGCAATAATCGGACATTCCCGATCAGAAAATATCAGGAGAGTGAACTTCAGTATGCTGGGATTGATGACTCGAAGGTCGCCCGACAAGGCTTTGGTCGAGGGTTGTGCGTTTATGATGAGCGGCTTGTCGTGGGCGGGTCGTCACCATCAACAATTTCCCTCTATGATCTGGAAACCGGACAACCCGTGTCCTCCGTGAGCCTGACAATGGATATACGAAATGCGATTCATGGGTTGGAGGTTTGGCCATACCAATAAAAAAGGACCGTTACCGGTCCTTTTCATACCTTCAATTTCTCAGGTCAGTCCCCAAAGTGCTTGGTGAATCTAACACCCCATTCTCTCGGACGGTTGGTGTAACGGGATCTTGCGCCATAGGCCGCAATCATCGTCCCTGTTTGATGAGTATATTGAGCTCGCTCATCAGTAATGTTATTGACGAACAGGCTCACCTCCCAGGTGTCAGCTTCCATACCGACGCTGAAATCACCGATACTATAGGAATCATTAACGATCTGCGGATTAGCAGGTTCATACTCCTTGTTGCTCAGTCTGTTGTTACTTTCGCTCTGGTAGCTCCACTGCAATCGCGCGTAAGCGTCTGTTGCACCAGCGAAGTTCACTGGCCAGAAGTAGGTAGCCCAGGCAGAAGCCTTCCATTCAGGTACGATAGGCAACTCGTTACCTTTTTGTACATCAAGGACGCCGTCACCATTTAAGTCGAGGGTTGAGTCTGTTTCAGCTTCCAACCACTGCGCATTCATGCCCACTGAAAAGCTTTCCGACATAACCATGTCGAATTCGAATGTAATCCCTTGAATATGGGCATCACCAGCATTGGCGACAACCGCCTGCCATGGCTGACCGCAGACTCCTGGAATTTTGGCCTCTCCGCCTTCACAGGGCAGCCGTGATGGATCAACAAGCTCGAGTTGGTAGTCCTCCCAATCCATGTAAAACGCAGTCAGGTTTGCCCGGGCGTTTCCTCCCGCGAATTTGGACTTGAAACCACCTTCCCAGTTGGTGATTTTGTCTGCGTCATAGTTAGTCGCATAAAATGGTTCGCCGCGTGTCCGGTTCGTGCCCCCGGGTCGGAAACCTTCGGTCCACAGGCCATAAACCATCACGTCATCGGTCACTCGATAGGCTGCGCTGATTTTGGGAACAAATTCTGTTTCATCACCTTCGTGATCCGGGACCGATAGGTTGCCATTGGCATCCAGGTATTCCGGTTGCGGATTTCCGTTAGGTTTTGCGACGTAATACTTGTTGTTATTCTCACGGTCAAAATAACGACCGCCAACGGTAATATCGAGTTTCTCGGTTGCGTGCCAGGTGGCTTCACCGAAGACCGCCTTTTGCTCCCAGTCTGTTGAACTTTGCGAGTACCAGGTTTCAATCGCCTGGGGAAAGGTGTCAGAGAAGTACCATTCCCAAAACTTCAGGGACACAGAATCCTGGTAGCTGTTGCTCGTAGGAAAACCGAAGTCAGCCTGCCACGAATTGTTGCTATCTTCATAGTAGAGTCCCACCAACCAATCCAGGGTATCACCTTGTGAGGACAGCCGAATCTCCTGGGTAAAACGGTCCTGTTGTCCCGGGGCGTCATAAGCTGCCAGGTAGTCACCATCGACTGTCGGTGCATGGCAGTATGCACCCCAGACCATATACTGGTCTGGGTTATTAGGATCTTTGAAGTAGTAGGCGCCACCGTAGTATGCGGGGCCAGAACCTACAGCATAGGTCTGGCAATAAATGCTCGACCAATAGTGCATGTAGACTGTATTGTCAAAAACGCTATCGATCTCTCGTTCGTAGTAAGAAGTTGCAGACACCAATTGGGCGAATCCCAGGTCCGCTTCAATCGTCAGTGAATACATATCGTATTCATCATCCCGATGGTCATCATAGAACTTGACTGTCTCCAGGTCGCCGACACTGGGATCGTAGTCGTTGTAAAAGCCATTGTTCGTTTCCTGGTGAATAGCGCTCAGCGACACGGCCCAGTTTTCGTTGACCTCCCAGCGAAGTGCTGCGCGCCAGCCTGATATCTCAGAATCGTTTTTATCTTTTCCGACGTATTCTGAATTGTCCAGGGTACCGAAACCGGCTATTTGATTACCAACGAGGCTCGTACTGGGTGTGTTGGCCAATACATTGTCAATGTAGCCGCCATCCTTAGCACTAAAACCCACGACACGGAGTGCAAGCTTGTCTTCAACCAGAGGGAAATTGAATACAACTGAACTATCGTAACTTGCCTCACCTTCTTTGTTGCCTCGAACACCAACGTCAATGTCAGCACTGAACCGGTTCATCTCAGGTTTGTTGGTGATAATACGCATGGTTCCTGCTTGCGCATCAGAACCGTAGATCGTGCCTTGAGGGCCCGCTAGTGCCTCCACCCGTTCGATATCAACCATTCGAATTGAAGGTTGACTACCGGTTGATGTAACGGAGATTTCGTCAAGATAGACAGACGAAGTTGATTGGGCAATGTAACCACCGCCTTCGATCGTCGCGCCACGAAACACAATAGTAGAGGATCCGTTTCCATAGCTGACAACATTGACCGCCGGAACAAACCGGGAATAATCAGCCATTCCCCGAGCACCCATATCTTTCAACAAGTCTTCCGAGAGTGCCTGCACGCTGGCCGGGATGTCCTGCGCAGATTCAGCACGTTTACGTGCAGTGACCACGACCTCTTCGAGCATCGATGATTCAGCGGCATAGCTAGGTGTAGGAACAAAAGCCGCAGACACTGCTGCAGCCACCGGTGTTAACGCAAATTTCTTTTCTTGCAGCACGGCTTACCCCCCCATCGGGACAAAGTTAGATATGTCTAGTTTCTTTTTATTAGCGCAAGTCTATCGTTTCACTTCTCCAAAACCACTCTACCTTCCCTGTAGGGCGAGATCAAGGCAAGTTCAGTGCGACATGACGCACCCCAGACATTGTCGGGACGTGAATGGCGCAGGAGGGACTTATCAGCGTGGAAGAACCCTCTTTCGCCTGGATTGGAGAGATGGCGTGTTTCAAGCTTCCTGTGTAAAGGACTCTACGAGTTCGGCGAGATCTTTTTCATAATGTCGCCAAAAACCGACAGATTCCTTGTAGATAGGCTGCTGCACCTGCTCTGAACTGGCGGTCGAAAACGTGCGTTTGGTTTGCGAGAAGTCCAGGCAGGCAATATCCCATTCAAGGCCGCAGTGCGCCAACAAAACCCTGATCTGAGTCTCAGTATCGGCCACCACATTTTCATAATCGACTGTCAAAACCTTGCCAGGAAGAACTGACTCCCAATGCGCCATCATTCGCAGGTATTGCCAATACATTTCCGATAACTCGAACAGGTCATAAGAAAACTCTTTACCCTGGGGAAACAGCTGGCGAAAATTAGCGACGCAGGTATCAACCGGGTGACGCCGGGCATCGATGACCACTGCCTGAGGCAGGATTTTATGGATGAAGCCAACGTACGGAAAGTTTGCAGGTAGCTTGTCGACAAAGAAGGGAAGTTGCTCGTGTCTATGGATTGCCGTTGCTTCAAGATATTTCTGCCCAAGGGAATGCAGCCCGTCGTCGTCGATCTCAATAATAGGAAAGGCATCAAGGCTTCTTGTATTCAGCGGTGTCGCGATTTCCCTTAGATAAGGTAGTTCTGCAGTTGCTTCAACCTGCGGGTGACTGGCCAGTATCTGTTCCAGAAGCGTAGATCCCGATCGCGGCATACCGACAATGAATATGGGTATCACGTCGGTCGATTCCAGTCGCGCCCCCCGGGTAATCAGTTTTTCGTCGTATACGCTGACCAGATTGCCTATATACGATTCAAATTCAACGCCATCGTAGTGGATTCCCTCACGCTGCCTGCGGTTACCCGCAACGTAACGCTGCCAGGCAGCATCATACTTTCCCCGGTCATCAAGTGCTTTACCAATAGCAAAATCCAGTAACGTTGCCGCCTGTTTGGTTTTGTCTGCCGTGTCATCCTCCTCGATCATTGCCTGCAGCTGATCATCGCTGAATGCATAGGTTCTCATGCTCGAGAGACTCCAGCAGGCATCGGCGAAGATTGCTGGTTCATCAAGACACCGTTCGTAGGCAATAATCGCTTCATCACCGCGCCCCAGTGTGCGCAGGGCATTACCACGACCCAACAGGGCTTGTGTGTCACCCGGGTTCAGTGAAAGACACTCTGAATACCCTGCCAGTGCCTCTTTGCC
>Ga0206679_10000240_pt1 | contig 44477 bp, 43 predicted proteins | sample M110012015metaG_FD_155464 | JGI IMG/M metagenome (GOLD analysis project Ga0206679, IMG submission 155464) | Ammonia-oxidizing marine archaeal communities from Monterey Bay, California, United States - M1 100m 12015 | ecosystem: Environmental > Aquatic > Marine > Intertidal zone | place: USA...
TGCTAGATGCTATAATTACAGTAAAAGAAGAGAATTCCAGGTCAAGTTCTCCTTTACAGGGAAAAGTTGATGTAAATAGCTTCGCTGTTTCTGGTTGGTCAATGGGTGGAGGAGGCTCGCAACTTGCGGCTTCTATAGATCCCTCATTAAAAGCGGTGATTGGATTGTGTCCGTGGCTGGATTTAAATGGTTTTCAACCATCAGATCTCATACATGATGTTCCTGTTTTAATATTTACGGGACAAAATGATGATATTGCCAACTCTGCAGAGTATGGTTATATGCATTATCAAGGCACTCCTTCAAATACTGAAAAGCTTTATTTTGAAATTGAAAACGGAGATCATGGCGCTGCAAATTCACCAGGTCTTGCTGCTGGAGAGGTTGGGATCTATGCGCTTTCTTGGTTGAAAACGTATTTGCAAGATGATCCTTGTTATTGTGGGTTTTTATTGGAACCTCCATCTAATTCTTCAGATTATGAAACAAATATTGAATGCTTAAATACTGCTGTTGAAGAAATAAATGAAACCATTCATTTTATCCATCCGAATCCGGTAATAGACTATATTGAATTAAATAATTCAGGAATAGAAAAAGAATATTCCCTAAATAGCTCTGATGGAAGGATGGTTAAGTCTGGTATTCTATCTCCTGGCTATAATAAAATCATATATAAATTCAATGCCTCACAGACCTATTTTTTGATTTCAGGTGGTCAATCTTATAAATTGATAAGCTTAAAATAGCTGTGATTTGATCTTATGAAAGCATTTATTTTTTCAATTTTCCTATTATTTTCAGTCGTTTCTTATTCTCAGTATGAAATGAGTTCAAATGAAAGCCCTACATATACAGAGCTTATAGATATTTTGAAGGAATTATCTGATTCTTCGAATTTCATTGAGCTATACTCAATGGGCTCTTCAGACTATGGTCTTCCTATTTATTTATGTATGGTTAATGGTGGAAAAGATTCGCTTCTCGCCTTTAAAAGAGCAAGAAAAGAAACTACTATTTTATTCAATAATGCGATTCATCCAGGTGAACCAGATGGAATAAATGCTATGCTTATTTGGTTGAAAAAGGTATCTCAAAACCCTCAATTATTGATTGATATGCCAATAATCACATTTATCCCGGCATATAATGTGGGGGGCATGATGAATCGATCGGGAGTGAGTAGAGCTAATCAGAATGGTCCCATAGAATATGGATTTAGAGGAAATGCACAAAATTTAGATTTAAATCGGGATTTCATCAAGATGGATTCTAAGAATTCGTTTACTTTCACTAAGATATTTCATGCTTTAGATCCTGATGTATTTGTCGACAACCATGTATCTAATGGAGCAGATTATCAATATACCCTTACATATATTTCCAGCCTTAAGAATCGTATGGCTCCGAGTATAAGAAAAATATCTCAAGAGAGCTTATTACCCAACATAAAGGACGCTATAAGGAAAAACTATTCATTGGACCTTTTTCCCTATGTAGATTTGGTGGGAAAAACACCCGATCAAGGTATTGTTTCTTTTAATGATTTGCCAAGGTATTCAATGGGATATACAGCACTGTTTCAGTCCATTTCGTTTACAGTTGAAACTCACATGCTTAAGCCTTTTCCGGAAAGGGTTAGAGCTACTTATGCGTTCATGGATGAAATCATAAAATGGACAGGAAATCATAAGAAGCTCATTGAAGAATCACGTCAAAAAGCAAAGGAATATACATCATCTAATCCCAATCTTTTAGTTGATTTTAAAAAAGTTGAGAGTTCACGCGATTCTATTTTATTTAAGGGCTATGAGCATAGCTTTCCAAAGCATAGAATAACGGGGCTGAATAGGCTAAAATACGATGTGTCTGCTCCATATGAAAGATTTATTCCGTATTATCATCACTTTGAGCCTATGGATACCATTAAAGCTCCAGCATATTATTTTGTGGGGAGGCAAGAAAAGGATGTTGTAAAAAGATTAAAGGCAAATAAGATCAAAATGTCTAAAATTTTAAATGACACCATCATTAGTTTAGGTGTTTTTCGTATTGCTAATTTTGATATATCAAAAAGGCCATATGAAGGTCATTTTTTCTTACATAATCTTCAAGTAAAACGGGAGAATCAGCCTGTACGCCTTAAACGTGGAGACTGGAAAATATCATCTAATCAAAAGAATGCCTTATTTCTTCATTCTGTATTGCAACCAGAAACTGGAGATTCATATTTAAGGTGGAATTTTTTTGACAGCTACCTTCAGCAAAAAGAATATTTTTCTAGCTATGTCTTTGTGGATAAAATAGGGGAGATTTTAAAACAAGATCCTGAACTAAAGAAGAAATACAAAGCAAAACTTAAAGAGGATGATGCATTTCGCAATTCAGAATGGGATCAGCTGTATTTTATTTATAGAAACAGTCCGTATTTTGAAAGGACTTATGGCATTCTTCCCGTCTACTATCAGTATTGAATTAAAACGAAGGACAAGATATCTTTCTAAATACTTTTGGTTTTCTTCTACACTTGAGGTTGAATCCCATTGAAACTTCATGTGATCCACCAGAAATACCATTACCTAATTTAGAAACGGTAATGTCATAGCTATAACCGAGCTTAAACTTATCAGTAGTAATACCAAAACAAAGAATAAAGGCATCTCTATTTCTGTACCATGCACCGACGGTAAAGTTTCCATACTTTACATAAGTACCAATATTTAATTCCTGAAATCCATTTTGATATTGATAGATAATGTTAGGCATGATACTCGTCGTATTGTAATATTTACCTCTATTACCAAGTTTAATATTGGCCCCAACATGACCGGTTAGACGCATTGGTAAACGAGATTCTCCAAGAATCATTGATTCGTCTGGTCTGTTAATATGATGTGCGGCAAATCCAAAATAGAAGTTTTTGCCAAATCCTACTAATCCTGCTGAGGCATCAAAGAAACCTCTTCTGCCATTTCCGCGAGGAACATCTCCCGTTTGATAGATAAATCCCCTACGTGGATCGATCATGTCACCAAAAGTGAGCTTGTCCCAATCTAAGAATTTTTGAAACCATGCTGCTCGAGCACCAAACATGATGGAGAATTTACGATTGACTTTCAGATTATACGAATATATGGCGCCAAGCATGGATGTGGTGATGGTACCTTGTCCTTGTTGATCATGCATGGCAATAATACCAATACCTCCTTGAATTCCTTTTGAATAAGTGTCAAAAGCAGCAGAGTAGGTAACGTAGTTTCCAGTTAATTGTGGCCACTCATTCCGATAATTCATAGATACTCTTGGACAACCCGAAGAACCTGCCAATGCTGGATTCAAATAAATTGGATTTGAGAAAAATTGAGTAAAAGTTGGATCCTGTGCATTAAGCTGCGGGCTTATACAAACTATTGCTATAATAAAGAGTAATTTTTTCATACGTTAAAATGTTATGTACCTTCTTGTTTTCTTACTGATGTCAGAGTTTATTCTTATTGTTAATTGATGTGTATAAAGATGTTCATTCAAAGTTGGGATATATGATTTTGTCGATTGAAGAATTAGTGCAAATCGATTCAGTGATAAACCAATTGAGCCAGAGTATTGGTCATTGAAATCTGCAGCTGCTCCTATATAAAGTTTATCCAAGTCAAGTGAAAAACCTCCGAAGTATTGATTGTTTTTATTTGCGGATCGCATGTAAAAATAAGGATGAAAGCTCAGCTTTTCATTCCTAGAAACATATTGTGTTCCTGCAAAAATGCTATACACTGTTGGTGTTCTGTAGTTTGTTGATTCGGTATTTTGATAAATGTTCTCTGAGTGATTCAAGATGTTAGAGGCTTGAGCTCCAATGTAAAATATGTTGGTATTTAAAGTGAAACCAATATCTAAATCTCTATACCATAGTTTTCGCCCTACATTTTGGGTGCTGTCATAAGAGAATAGCTGAGGTGAATCTGAATTAAAAACGGCCAATGAATTGTTTTCTACCTTTTCTCGATCTAATAATTTATTACCTATTTTTAGTTTGGCTACGGGTTCAAGTAAAATATTTCTGCTAATAGCTATTTTTGGCGATAACATAAGCGCCCCGTTCCAATCTTTAATGCTTCCATCTGCATAGTAATCATAGTTTACTTGAGCTCCAACACCAGAACGAATACCTCTAGCATAAGTATCAAATGTGATTTGCTGAGATAGTTTTCGTTGATCTGATTCCATCCATCTTAGGCGAGAGATAGATTGAAACCTTGTTTGGGAAACAGAGCCGATAGAGCTAAGATTCGCATCTATAGAGGAAGTTTGAGGAATCAAGTAATGGTGGTCTCTATAATTGCTCAAAGCCACATTTTTTGATAGGGCTCGGTCAATTTTATTAATCAATTCTTTTGTCTTGTCTTTGATGCTAAACGAATTGGATTCACTACTCTTTGATTCCTTTACATCAGATAATAAATCAGATTTTTCATCAATTGAGATATCCGTTTTATATTTTGCTAACTCAAGATCTTGGTTGACGAATAATCTTTCCACTAATAAATCATTTACATTAAATGATTCTGATACCTCAAAGATTTCTTGAGCCATCAAACCAATTGATTTCTTCGGTTTTATATCGAGGCTTGGAAGCAATTCAGTCACAAGGTAATCCGAGCCTGATGATTTCACCACTTTTTCTATTGAACTCTTATTGTCATTTATTAGTTCATGCTGTTGAATGTCGATTGAGAGTTCTTTTGTGTTTTTGATTTTATTTTCACTCAAAATGGGAGAGGTAGAATTTAAAGGATCATTTAAATGGATTTGTCTACCAATGAGTAGAATAATAATGATACCAATTGTGTTTATTACGGCAAAAACCCCTCTGTTTTCCGTTTTCTTTTGAATTTGAATATCGTTTACAAAAGAATTGGACATTTTAATATTGGACATTTTCCACATGTCTAAATCAACCTCAAGTTCTGGGTGATTTAGGATATAATTCTCCAGTAATGACTCTTGTTCAGAACTCAAATTGCCTTCGACATAGTCAAAAAGCCATCGGTCTATGTTGTCAAAATTTGGGGTTATCATGCGAGCTTATTCAATCCTTTTAACTGTTTTTTAATTTTCATTCTTGCACGGAAGAGATATACCTTTACTTGCGACGGAGACAAATCAAGAATTTGTCCAATATCATCGTAAGAGTAGCCCTCTATGTCTCTTAACAGAATAATACTTTTTTGAATTGGAGGTAAAATGTTCACTAGCCTTTCAACCATTTGCATAGATTCAAAAGTCGAATCTGGCATACTTGCTTTCTCAGGAAGTGATTGGCTATCCATGTAACGCGTGCGTGACTTTTTGTTCAAAAAGTTAATCATCGCATTGTGCGTACATTTATATAACCAAGCTTTTACTTTTTCCAAATCAATTTTTTTTCTGTTGATCCATAATTTTTCAAAAACATCTTGGACAATGTCCTTTGCATCCTCTTCGTTTCTCATAAAGTGAAACGCATAACGATACAGTGGAGCACTAAGCTCATCAATCACATTGTTATATTCATGTCTCTTCAAAACTTGCAATTACAGTTAATACAAATTGAATAGGTCAAAAGTTACAGGTCTTGTAACTTCTTAAACAAATATAGTGAAATTGTTGGTGAATTAAAACCCAAAATTATCAAACCCTTCACTTGAAAGTTTTTGATAGTTTTCTTCATTAAATTCGAATAATTGTGAGGGTTTATGTGGAACACCCACCTGCTTTTCGTTCAGAGGGGTAAGGATTTGCAGATTTAAAATTTTTCTTCTAAAATTCCTTTTGTCTAAGGGTTTATTTAAAATACTCTCGTATAATTTATGGAGCTGACTCAAAGTGAACTTTTGTGGGAGAAGATTAAAACCAATGGGTTGAATTTTAATTTTTCTTTTTAATTGACTGAGTGCACATTGCAAAATTTCATAATGATCAAAAGCAAGCTCGTGAATTTCATTAATTGGAGCCCAACCAGCGCTTTCAGCGAATGAAGAAGCTTCAGGGTTAAAGTCATGCATTTTCACTAATGAAAAATAAGCTACAGTTATAACTCTTGCGTCAGGTTCAGCTCTCAGCGATCTTAGCCATTCTTTATCAGATTCTTTTCCCATTCTTTTGGGGTCTCCAAATGCACCAATTTGTTCTAGATATATATTGTCAATTCCAGTAAGTTCGTTTAAAACCCTGTAGGCTGCTTCGTCAAGAGTCTCAATATCATATATCAAATCTCCGGGAACAGCAAGTCTTGGCCGTCCTGTAGATTTTGATAACCCACTGTCTATTAGCAAACAATGGAGTTGATCAAAGTCAAATCCAAAAATCACGCAATCCACAGATACATTCGGATTTAATTCTAAAGCTTTATTTTTGTTTTTAGAGTTCAATATTGTTTAATTTATTATATCTTTGAAAGTGTGAAAATGACACACAGCTAAAAATATTAATTGTATGATTTTTATCATTGAAAGTGGATCAACCAAAAGTGATTGGGTATTGATCGATGACAAAAATAACCAAAGTTTTTATAAAACAATAGGGTTTAATCCTTATTTCCATTCGGCTCAGAATATAGCTTCCGAAATTCGTCAAAATGAGAAACTGATTTCACTTTCTGACAAAATTGAAGGCATATATTTTTATGGAGCAGGTTGTTCAAGTAAGGAATTAAATAAGATTGTTGAAAAAGGGCTTTCGAGTATATTTTCTACAGCAAAAATCACTGTTGAGCATGACTTATTGGCCTGTGCTTATGCAACTTATGATGGAGCTCCAGGGATATCTTGTATTCTGGGAACTGGTTCTAATTCTTGCTATTTTGATGGTAAGAGTTTAGTAGAAGAAGTTCCGGCTCTGGGTTATGTTCTGGGTGATGAGGGTAGCGGAAGCTATTTTGGTAAATTTTTACTTTCAAACTATTTATATAAAAAGTTACCAAAGGAAATCAATGATGAATTTGAAAAAAGATTTAAGGTGACCAATGGGACAATTGTCGATAAGGTATATAAACAAGCTAATCCAAATGTCTATATTGCCTCATTTATGCCCTTTATCATAGAGCACAAGAATCATCCATTTTTTAATCCATTTATCATTAAAGGCTTGAAGCATTTTCTTGAGGTTCATGTTTGTTGCTATGACAATTATGAAAAGACATCCATTCATTTTGTTGGATCTCTTTCTGCCTTATTAGAAAATGAGCTTAATGCTGCTGCGCAAGAGTTAGGTATTAGTATTAAATCAATTGTTCAAAAACCAGTTGGGCCATTAGTGGATTATCATATTAATTATATTTTGAAAGATCAATTGGTAGATTAGCTTATTTTTTACAAGCTATAGTTACCTCATTTCCCATTCTGGGAGGAATTGAATGAATCGAGTTTATTATTCGAACAGTTGTAAAGACATTTTCAAAAAGGGTTTGGTATTCTTTCTTATTGCCTCCAAAAGGAGGTCCACCCTCGAATTCTCTGTTAAACAATACGCCTAATAGTTTTCCGTTTTTTTTCAATAAATCATAACACTTGTTCACATATCTAGGTCTAAGCTCTGGATCAATGGCGCAGAAAAATGTTTGCTCTATTATAACGTTATAGCTTCCCTTGTGTTTAAAAAAGTCACCTAATAAAATTTGATTTTTTGGGAAATTTGGATTACGGTTTTTGAAAGCCAAAATGGGTTCTTCGGCTATATCAATAATGTAAATATTTTTATAACCGGAGTCAAATAAATATTCTGCTTCATAGGCATTGCCGCAGCCAGGAATTAAAATTTTATCATCCTTGTTTTCGATTTTCTCAAATAATTTTAGCAAGGGTTTAGACGCTTCACCAATATCCCATCCCGTTTGTTTGTTTTGATAACGCAGACTCCAATAAGCTGAATTCATGATTTATTTTTACTAATGATAATTATATAATGTCAAAGCTTTGTTCTATGGTCTTATAAATCTTTGAGAGCTGCTCATTTGATATGATATAAGGGGCAAGTATATAAACGGTATTGCCCAAAGGTCTTAAGTATACTCCCTTATTCATATAGAAATCATATAACTTGTGCCTCAAATCTCCATACCTATCAGTTTCGATATTAAAGTCAATGGCTACAATGATTCCTTGTTGACGAGTATCCTTTACTTTAGGGTGGTCATTTATTTTTTCAATAAATGATTTATGAGAAGCTTTAATCCTGTCAATGCTGTTTTGTATTTCTTCTGACATTAACAATTCAATGCTCGCTATTGCGGCTGTACAAGAAGTTGGATTGGCAGAGTAGGTGTGGCCATGAAAAAAGCCATTTTCCATTTTTGAGCTTAAAAAAGCATTGTAAATTTTTTCAGTACAAGATGTGATTGCCATAGGAACTAATCCTCCAGTTAAGGATTTTGACAGACAAATAATATCAGGCATGTTTGACATGAATTCCGATGCGAAATTCTTGCCTGTTTTACCAAAACCTGTCATTACTTCATCGGCAATGTTAATTACCTCATGATGAGTCGCAATTTTTAGAAGCTCATCTAAATGAATTGATTTGTGCATTTTCATTGCTGCGGCCCCTTGAACCAAAGGTTCATAAATAAAAGCAGCTACATTATTTTCACTTAAGAGCTTTGTGAACAGCATCTTTACCGTTTCTATGTTGTTTTCATTCGGAACGGGGATTCTTTCGACATCTAGAAAATAATCTTCAAAAGGACCATTATAGATGGAAAGGCCTGAAACAGACATGGCACCAAAAGTGTCACCATGAAATCCATCTTGAAATGCAATTATTTTATTCCTTTTATTTCCTTTGTTGAAATGATATTGAAGAGCCATTTTTAAGGCAATATCCACAGAAGTCGATCCATTGTCAGAAAAAAATATCTTTTGTTGATTTTGAGGTAGTATTTTCATCAATGATTTTGCTAAAAGCGTAGCAGGCTTATGGGTGAAACCCGTAAATACAACATGGTCAAGATTTTCCATTTGGGCTGATACCGCCCTGGTAATATAGGGATTGCAATGTCCATACATACAAGTATACCATGATGCAATACCGTCTATGTATTCATTATCATTATCGTCATAAAGAACAGCATCTTTAGCTTTTTTAATAACGATATGCTCTGGATGCAGCTGATGCTGTGTCAGAGGATGCCATATAAACTCCTTGTCATCTTTTAGACTCATTACTTCATCAATTCTATTTGATTTCTTTTACAAATTTACGGATAGTATCTTTGTTTATCAATGAAAACAAAGGAACTCTGAATAGTGTTTCAACTCCAGTCATTTCCTCAATTATTGTTGCTGTTTCGGGTAGTTCATCACCAACATATACAATTCCATATACTGGAATGTGTCGGTGTTTCAGGTGTGCTAAGGTAAGAAGCGTGTGATTGATATTTCCTAGATATTCCTTGACAACAAGAACTACAGGGTAATTAAACTTAGCAATGATATCGCAAATGGTATGGTTATTATAATTTAAAGGGACTAAAAGACCGCCAGCTCCTTCAATTATTAATTTTGAATTTGACGTAGGAAGCTTAATTTCATCTAATACAATACTATTGTTTTCAATTTTTGCAGCAGCATGAGGTGATAAAGGATTGTCAAGTAAATAGGATTCCGGATACACCTTGAAATTGGCATGACTTACTAGGCTTTGTAATGATTCTGAGTCCGTACCAAGTTCTCTTCCGGTCTGGATAGGTTTCCAATAATTAAATCCTAGATATTCACAAAGTATTGCCGAAACAATAGTTTTACCTACATCAGTGCTGATACCTGTGACAAATAAAGGAGTATCTGGGGTGTTCATTAGTTTATTCTTTAAACAGATTCTTAAAAATAGAAAATCTTATATTTTTAGTCTTTATGAGGGATGTATACATAAGTCATTTTTGTTCTCCAGCCACCTACGTTTAATATCACCTCTGCATCTCTCTGCTCAACACTAGTTAAAGGTCTTAGATCAATAATCATCGTTTCATCTATAATGGAACAGGTCTCACCTGATCCCTTAATGTACAATCTTGCCTCGCGTGCATCTCTGTTTTGTTCATCATAAAATAGAGGTCCGCCAATAAATTCAAAAGAATCATTACCAGAGCAAGAAGCTTTATATTCAATCTGCATGTATAAAAGATTGGCATCTATATAGGCATCTATCACTCTAAATGGTTTTCCATTCGTTTTGAAAGTACCTAGCTTGGCTTTCATATCGATTTCTTCCATGCCATTTTGAAAGAAATAGGGATCAATTACAGTAGTTTTTCTACATCCCAAAATGGGTATTATAAAACAAATTATAAAAGTAAATTTCTTAAACATCATACTTATATGCGAAAGTAGCTTAATTTTGCAACACAACGATGAAGACAAAAACCTTAAAGAAAAATAAAATTAACGTAGTTACGCTAGGTTGTTCAAAGAATACATTTGACTCCGAAGTAATGATGGCACAACTCAAAGCCAATAGATTCGATGTCACTCATGAATCAATGGAAGATGATGCGGAAGTAGTAATTATAAATACATGCGGATTTATTGACAATGCCAAACAAGAATCGATTGATACCATCATTCGATATGCAGAAGCTAAAAAGGAGGGTGATGTTGAAAAAGTCTATGTAACAGGCTGCTTGTCTGAGCGCTACAAATCTGACCTGGAATCTGAAATTCCAGAAGTTGATGCTTTTTTTGGTACGCGTGAGCTTCCTAGGTTACTAAAAACCTTAAAAGCTGATTACAAACATGAATTGGTAGGTGAAAGGTTGTTAACTACGCCAAGCCATTATGCTTATTTTAAAATTGCAGAGGGTTGTGATCGTCCATGTTCATTTTGTGCGATTCCTTTAATGCGAGGAAAGCATATTTCCACGCCAATTGAAGAGTTGGTTCACCAGGCAAAAATGTTGGCAGCAAAGGGTGTAAAAGAGCTTATGCTGATTGCTCAGGACCTAACGTACTATGGCTTAGATTTATATAAGAAGAGGGCTTTGGCTGATTTACTTGAGAAATTATGCTTGGTTGAAGGTATTGAATGGATTCGTCTTCATTATGCATTTCCTTCAGGTTTTCCGATGGATGTGTTAAGTGTAATGAAAAATAACCCAAAGATTTGTAATTATCTTGACATGCCTCTTCAGCATGGCTCGACTAAAATGCTCAAGGCAATGAGGAGGGGTATCACCAGAGAAAAAACAGAGGAGCTCATTGCTAATATTCGAGAGGAAGTACCTGGCATAGCATTGAGAACGACTTTAATTGCAGGATATCCTGGCGAAACAGAGGCGGACTTTCAGGAAATGTATGATTGGGTCGAGCAAAGTCGATTTGACCGTCTCGGAATTTTCGCTTATTCACATGAAGAAAACACGCATGCTTTTAATTTTAAGGATGATGTTCCAAGCGCACTTAAAAAGGAGCGAACAGATATCATTATGGATCTGCAATCAGGGATTAGTCACGATTTAAATCAGCAAAAAATTGGTAAAACGTTGAAAGTACTTTTTGATAGAGTAGAGGGTGGTTATTTCATTGGGAGGACTGAATTTGACTCTCCTGATGTGGATAACGAAGTATTGCTAAAAAAAGAAGGTAATTATATTCGAATAGGAGATTTTGAAAATATACGAATCACTGGTGCAGATCATTACGATTTATACGGTGAGGTATATTCCAAATAAACCTACCACACAAACATGAGTGTCCTTCTGCCACAATTCGTGCGAGAAAGAAACCCAAGAGAGATATTTAATTCAAAATTCACTTGAAATTCAAGCGCATTAAGCGGGCTAGGATTAGCGATTTCGGGATAATTTTGAAATGGAAACGAAATCTCTTTTCCATAACTGCTTCGCAATTCCCTGAAGTCATACATCATTCTTAAACCTACAACGAGTGTTACTCTTTCATTTCCTATAAAATAGCCCCCTATGCCTAAGACCCCACGAATGTAGTCGTCAAAAATAAATATATCTGGTAATGGAGTAATGTCAGTAACGTATTGTGAAGATGCCTTCCCAAATTCTGGACCTATCTCAATAAACGAACCGTCATTTGTATATCTATATATGGGTGTAAACCTAAATCCAGACATTCCAAAATCCATTCTAAAAGTTTCGCTTATTCCCATTCCAGGAACTTCGTTTTGATCAATTGAGAATTTTCGATTATTCACCCCGAGGTCCAATACAACAGAATGCTTTTCGGAGAAATTAACTCCAATTTTTCCACTAAATGTAGTATTCAATTGAGGTAGATAATTTACTTGATTGACCTGATAAAATTCCTTTTGTGTGATGAAGCTGGTTCCTATTCCAGCATTAAAGCCAAGGTCAAACCATAATTGAGTTCTGCCATTTGAGGCAAATATCAGCAATAACAGCGTGAGTAGTAATGCTTTCTTTTTTAGAATCATTGTGCAATTTAATCAATAGTGTATTCTTTACCAACAGATAAGACAATTGAGATATAATGGTCTTTTCAATTCACTTTATTATTTAGGATATTTCTTATCTTCGCCGAAAGATTTTAAATGAAGGTTTATCTTGATAATGCGGCAACTACTCCTTTAGCTCCAGAAGTATATGAAGCGATGGCTCCTATAATTAAAAATAATTTTGGTAACCCATCATCTAGTCATTTCTTTGGTCGTAGCGCGAAAGCTTTAATTGAAAATTCAAGAAGAAATATAGCAAAACATTTGAATTGCGATACAGCTGAGATCATATTTACCTCGGGAGGAACAGAGGCAGACAATATGGCCTTACTTTCCTCAGTTACGGAGCTCGGTGTAAAGAGAGTAATCACTTCAAAAATAGAGCATCATGCCGTTGGGCATACAGCAGAGCACCTTTGCCAAGAATATGGAGTTCAAGTCGAATACGTGAATATATGTAATAAAGGAAATGTCGATTTAAAACATCTCGAAGCTTTACTTGAAAACTCTACTCCTACATTGGTTTCGCTAATGCATGCCAATAATGAAATAGGAACGCTTTTACCTCTAAAAGAGGTTGCTTTGATGTGTAGCAAGTTTGGAGCATTGTTTCATTCTGACACGGTTCAGACCATGGGGCATTATGCTTTTGATCTTAAAAAGCTTGATATTGATTTTATGACTTGTGCAGCTCATAAATTTCATGGTCCAAAGGGAATTGGTTTTTTATATTCTAATTCCAAAACAAAATTGGTTCCTATGATTCATGGAGGAGCACAGGAAAGAGGCTACCGAGGAGGAACGGAAAATATTTATGGTATTGTTGGTTTGTCGAAAGCTATGGATTTGGCTTATACAGACTTAAAAGCACATCAAGAACATGTATGGAGTCTAAAAAATCACATGATTAATGAATTCAAAAAACATTTTAAGGAAATTGAATTTCACGGAGAGATAGGTCGAGAAACGTCACTTTATACTGTTTTAAATGTATGTTTTCCTGCTACCGAAAAGGCATCAATGCTGTTATTTACATTGGATTTAAAAGGAATTGCTGCAAGTGGTGGCAGTGCTTGCTCTTCCGGTTCAAACAAAGGCTCTCATGTACTGGAAGGGATAGAAGCAAATATGAATCGACCAAATGTACGTTTCTCTTTTTCAAGGTATACCACAATGCAAGATATCGATTATGCAATTACGGAGATAGTCAATATATTTAAGAACAATATAGTATAGTCTTTATTGAAAATTTTAGTTTTCAATAGTGTAGAATGAAAATATTACATCTGCCTTTATGGGCTCCAAACAAAAATGATATTCAGCTCGGGAATTTTATTCAGGAGCACATCTCTTTGTCTGCAATAAATAATGAGGTGCATTCTTTGGTGTTTTTTACAGATGAAAACATTGAAAATATTAAAATCGAATCTAGTGCTGATGTCACTCGTATATATTACCCAAAAAGTAGGAATAGGATCATTAATTTTTTTCGCTTTTTAAAAGCGGCAAAAATTGGTGTAGAAGAGTTGAAAAAGAAAGGTTTTGAACCAGAATTGGTGCATTGCCACGTAGCAGGAAGGAACTTATGGTTAGCACAGAAATATTACTCGAATAAACCTATTGTTTTATCTGAGCATTGGTCTGGGTATTTAAATGGTAATTTCGAGAGTCAATCATATTTGGTGAAAAAATACCTGATTCGAAAAATTAACCGTTGTGATATTGTTACTAGTGTTTCGGCTCATTTAGCGGAAGGGATGAGATTCCAAGGCGTAAAAAACAGAATTTTACTCTTACAGAACGTGATAAGATGTAGAGAGAAGCTTGATCTAAACAAGTCTGAGGGTATAAACTTTTTAATTGTTGCCGATTTGTTAGATGAGGTTAAAAATATCAGTGGAGCAATCACAGCAATGCATCATCTTCATTCGAAGTATCCTGAAATCAAGCTTTATATCATAGGGGATGGTCCAGATTCAGATGCTTTAAAAAATACAGTTAAAGCGCTTGGTTTGGAAGCGAAGATTTCTTTTCTCGGTAGGCTTGTTCAAACTGAAGTTCAGAATCATTTATTGAATGCAGATTGTACCATAGTAAACAGCAATTATGAAACATATTCAATGGTCACAATTGAGTCTATTTTAACTGGAGTTCCAGTAATTGCGACGAGATGTGGGGGTCCTGAGCAATTTGTGAATACACAAAATGGTTTTCTAATTCCAAAATCAGATTCCGTAAGTTTGGAAAAAGCAATGGAAGAGATGATTCAAAATAGAATGGACTTTAACCCAAAAGCAGTTAGAGAGTCGCTCAGTGAAGACTATTCTGTAGATAAAGTAGAAAAAGATTTAACTGAAATTTATTTAGGATTGACAGAATAAAGACTATTTAAAAGTATACTTTTTTTGAAGGAGATAGCTTATCATAACTACGATACAAGATGAAATCATATTTGCTATTGATGGATAAATATGCAGCATTTCAATGAATAGCTTTAGTATCAACCAACTTGAAAACCATGTAATTAGAGCACTAAGTCCATAGCGAAAAAGCTGAACTCTTCCTTTCAATTCACTCTTTGTAAAGACTATGTATTTCATTAACAAAAAACCAACACAAAAGGCAATGATAAAGCAAACGAAAGAACTTAAACTATAGGCGCTAATTGAATAATCAATGTAGGTGATGTAAAAGACTTTTTTTTGAAATACAAATTGAAAAAACAGAAAAAACAGAAACCAGCTCAAAACAAGGTTCCCGGTTCCACATGCGGCATAGTAGTATGTTGTTTTATCAAAAACACGACTTGCCAAGGGGTAGAAAAAATCTAATATATTTCTAATAAATTTAACCATCTACTTTCAATTGTATTTCAAAACTAGTGTGTCTCCTGACGTTAAAAACATATTGTTCATCAAACATTAAGTACTGCCCTTTGATACCGGTCAATATCCCAGATATATTTTCTTGTTTTTCTAGACTTATTGAAATTATCTTTTCAGGATACTTGGTAACCGGATAATTCAATTTGAGAATATCATCATTTTCGGTAAAGTATTGCTGGAGATCCTGAGGTAAAAGGTCATGGCATTTCCATTTTTCTTCTTCTAGATCAATGCTCTCATCTTGAAGGTTTTTGAGCATACTTCTCCAATTTGTTTTATCAGAATAAAAAGCTTTCAGTGCAACTTCTGTAATGCCGGCCAGATATCTATTTGGCGTTTGAGCCAAAACAATGGCTTTATTTGCACCTTGATCAATCCATCTAGTTGGTACTTGTGTATCTCGTGTAACACCTACTTTTGCTTTGTCTGTAGCAGCCAAATAAACGATGTGTGGTTTGTTGTGGTGTTTCTCTTCAAATTCAATATCTCTTCCAATTCCTAAATGTGCTTGGCATAATTCCGGTTTAATAATACATGGGCTTGCCTCAGGTGCAGACATGAAACAGGGGTAACAGAAACCCTCTCCAAATGATCTTTTGGTTTTTTTTGAGCATTTTGCACAAAAGATATTTCTTGTCCAATTTATTTCAATTTTCTTATGAAGAAATTCATTCATTAAGATAGGTTTAGACTCTGAAAATAATCGGTACTCTATGGGGGCGCCAATAGAGGTGCTCATTTTGTGTAGTGTTAATTTCATTCTGGAAGGATCTTCATTTTTTCTGCAAAATGGTAGCAGTAGTCTCTCAAATCTTCACAAATGAGATTCTCTCCAGTAGCTTTTTCAAATGTGTCTGCCATAGATAAGAGGGATTGATGAAAAAATTGTTTCATTTCTTCTATGGACATATCTTTGGTCCATAAGTCGATTTTCATGGTGTTTTTTTCTTTTGGATCCCAGAGCGATAATAAAAAAGCAGAGGTGAGGGCTTTCTTTGTGTCACTGCCCTCAGCATCCCATCTCATTTCAATAGGAAGGTTATTTTCATTTAAATCAACCTGTATTTTAATTTCGGATGTTTTTGTTTTTGCCATGTTACGGATTGTAATTCTTTAAAATTTTTTTATAGTCCAATTTGACCATTTTGGATAGAGATATTTCTTTTTCAAATATATAGTTTCTTACCATCTTCCAGCCTAAGTATTGTCCAAGTCGATCAGGACTTTGTTCGGAAAACCCAATGGTGTAGGGGCCGTTGTTCAAAATAAAGGCATGGTCTTTTTCATTGCTTGAAAAAAGAAGTTTGTTTGTTTTTAGGTATTTCCACAACGCTTTTTCATTTTTTTCAGCCCAATTGTATTGATCAGAATCCCAGCGAAGTACTATACCTGGTTTAATGTCTTTATTCTCTATTCTAAGTGCCATTTCGGTGATTACGCAAATCTTTCCCCATTCAATGATTTTACTGATAAGATAATCTTGTTCATCGTCAGGAATAGTATTATTGTAAATCAAGGTAGACATCAATAAATCTCGTGCCATATATTTTTTTTCAAATCCAGCCTTGAGCCACTGTGGAAATGCGTCTGGAGGCAAAGAGTTTTGAATTACTTTTTTATTGCCTCCAATATATCTTTCAGTGCCAACTATGATTGTTCCATTTTCAAAGTATACGTTCCCTCCAAAATTCGTATTTGTGAAGATTATTTTTTTGGGATATTCTTTTTTCGGGAAATGATATTTTAGTCGCTTATATACCCCGAGAATATCACTGGTTTCTTTATTGTAATTCTTAAATACATTCCGTATTTCATTTTCCGTTTCAATCACATAATCTTGAGAAAAATAAGATTTCCAAATTTGAATGATTGAGGTGTCCTTTGAATTGTAGGTTTTGTAATTTTTGGTCAAATACTTCAAGACTTCTGATTCGGTACTTAAATATTGGTTAAATAGAGCTGTATCGGATATTAAATCAGTTCCTTTGAGGTCTTTTATCTCAAGCTTCAGCTCTACTTCTTCTGGGTTGGCATCAAGAGGGTTTTTAGAGCCAAAAGGGTCCAGAATCCAAATTAAACAAAGCATAACCGTTATTGCTGCTAAGCTGATAATAATCCATTTTTTGAGCCTGCGATTCACGAGAATTCTTATTTTTGTTCAAAAGTAACAATACTCTCAAATCTAAATGTTTTATTGATATGAAAAAGATAATTTACATTCCTTTAACACTTGTTTTGTGTTTACAAGTCGGATTAATAACTGCCCAAGACGTAGCAAGTAAAAAAGTGCAAGCCGGTCTTACATTCAATGCTGGTGCAAATTTCATGTCGCCGGGTACAACAAAAACAACAAGCGACGACGCTGGATCTTTGTTGAGTATTGGAATTGCATTGCATTCTGCGTTTAATTCATCCGAAAACTTAGGTATTGCAACTGGTTTGGATTTTGATTTTGGTAAAAATAGCTACAGTCCTACTTCAATAACCTATGTAGATTATGTTGAAGGTGAGGTTTTGACTCAAGAAAACTCAGGTGAGGCTACGAATACAATGCGATTGGAGACTAGGAACCTCAAAACGATCAAGCTATCTATTCCCTTAATGCTAATGTTTAGGACCAATTTTATAGGTGATTTTAGATATTTCGGAAAATTTGGTTTAAGAAATAGCTTTTTATTGTCTCAAAAATTCACAGATGAGGGAAAAGACGCTTTTGGTCTTGAAAATGTAACAAATGAGTTAATGAGCTCTCCAGGTGAGTTTTTTATTTACAATGGTAGTATTGGGTTATCAGCAGGTGCTGAGTGGAATTTTGTGGGATCAACATCTCTAGTACTAGAAGCAGGATACTATTATGGAATTACACCTTACTTTTTAGATAGAAAGGAAGATAAAAAGACCATGTATAATATCACTTCCATTTTGGTTTCTCCACCGGAAAGGTCATATTATTCAGCTTCAGCAAGACAAAATCAGTTAATCTTTAAGTTGTCCATATTGTTTTAATTGATTTTGGAAAAGGTCAGCAAACATATCGTTGATTGGCTAAATTCTTATTGTGAAGGGTCTGGTTTAAATGGTTTTGTTGTTGGAGTATCAGGAGGCATTGATTCAGCAGTTACCTCTATTCTCTGTGCCGAAACTGATAAAAAGGTAGTTTTATTAAACATGCCTATTCGACAACGATCAGCAGAGTTTTTATTGGCTAAAAAACATATTGAAGATTTAACAGATCGATATCCAAATGTTGAGTCTCATGAATTAGAGCTCACAGAAGTTTTTGAATCATTTGAAAAAAGCATGCCTTTTCCTATTGACTCCAACCAATTGTCATTGGCAAATAGTAGAGCTCGACTTCGTATGATGACACTTTACGCAGTGGGTCAGGCACATGGACTTCTTGTAGCAGGCACAGGAAATAAAATAGAAGATTTTGGAATTGGTTTTTATACCAAATATGGTGATGGCGGAGTCGATTTGAGTCCAATAGCTGATTTAACAAAGACAGAAGTTTTTGCTTTAGCGGCTAATTTGAATGTGATTGAAGAAATTCAGCAGGCTGCACCTACTGATGGTTTGTGGGGCGATGGGCGTAAAGACGAGGATCAAATAGGAGCAAGCTATGCTGAGCTCGAATGGGCTATGAGTTTTTCTGGAGAAATGAACGATTTAACAAAAAGGCAGATTGAGGTAATAAATATCTACAATAGGCTTCACAAAATAAATCAGCATAAGATGCTTCCGATACCTGTTTGTAAAATTCCTGATAACTTAAAAAAATAGTCAAATCCTACGGTATAATTATTGCTATTTTTGAGTGTGAGAAAGTTTTATAATCTTTTTTTTGTCTTTGGTGCAGTGCTTTCTATTCTGTCTTGCGGTACAGTTGAGAAATCATACTTGTCATTGAATAATCATGATTATTACAGTGCTTTTAATGGATTTAATGATGGACTAAAAAGGGATTCCTCAGCTTGTGCATATGGCTTATCCTTGTATTATGATTCTCCTGTAACTGGGGATATTGATTCATCTTTAAAGTATATTTTAATTGCTGAAAAACACTGGAGTAATGTTACGCAAAAGAGTCGTCTAAGTTTAGCAGCTTATGATTTTGATTCAATAGCCATCGAACATCACAAACAAAAATTAGGTGATGAATTGTTCATGAATTGCAAGAGTAAGAATTCATACACTTGTCTTGATTTGTTTATTGAGCAACATTATTGGAGTAGAAAATTAGAGGAGGCATTCAAATTGCGGGATTCACTTGTCCTTGCTCAGGTTTTATTAAATGAGTCTGTATGGTTTGCTATGGATATGGCTCAAAAATATCCAAATTCAATTTACATGTCCGAGCTCAAAAATGCAATTGATTTGTATGAGTATCAAAACTATGTCAAGAGTTTTAATGAAGCGGATTTGGCCAGATTTATAGAGACTTATCCAGATAATTCTCACGTAGGTATAGTTGAAGATAGTATTTATGCGATTTACGAGCGTAATTCAGGATACAAAATATTTGAAAAGTTTATTGAGGTTCATTCTTCGAATAGAAACATCGAAAAGGCATGGAAAGAACTGTATAGGAGATATACAGAAAACTTCAAGCCTGAGCTGATTCTCGAGTTTGAACAAGCTTATCCTGATTATCCTTTCAAAGAAGAAATCAATTTGGATTCAGAACTATTAGAAATAGAATTTTTTCCTTTTACTGATTCATTGGGAATGATGGGGTATACGGACTCTACAGGCTCTTGGCTTATTGAACCTGAGTATGATGATGCCGGGTTTTTTTATAATGGAATTGCAGGTGTTGAACGAAATGAGAAGATGGGGCTGATCAATAAAAAAAATGAGCTAATTGTAGATTTTATTTTCGATGATGTTGAAACAGATAGCGAACTTTATGTTGTTTCATCTAATGATTTTTTTGGAATTATAAATAGAAATGGAGATTTTATTTTTGATACTCTTTATCAAGATATCTCTTTACTTAACGATGGGTTTGTTTGTGCACAAAAGGATTCTTTATATGCTTTTTATGATCGCTCTGGAGTGAAGCTGACAGAGGAGGTGTATGATTTTGTCCTTAATTTTAATTCAGGTGTTTGCCCTGTATCCATAAATGGGAAAAGGGGGCTTTTAGATTTAGATTTACAGCTTGTAATTCCTTGTATTCACGAGGCGATTTACCCTTTTTCTGACAGCCTATTTATAATAGTAAATAATGATAATTTTCGTCAATTGTGCAATAGGGATGGTAGGGTCATAAATGATTCTTTATTTCAAGAAATCCACAGAACAGAAAATGGAATAGCCTTGTGTGTTAAAGACGATAAAATTGGTTATTTAGATAAGAATGGAAAACAGATAATAGAGAATCGATTTGAACCTTATGTTGATTATGATTTACTTGGCAATTTTATAGACGGGAGAGCTATAGTATATAATGACAAATTTGGCATTATTGATTCGACAGGGGAATTCCTTTTGAAACCAAAATATAAATTCATTAAAAATCTAATAGATTATTTTGGTGTTCAAAAAGACGAAGGTTGGGCAATTATGAATGGTGCTTATAGGCTAATCACCAAATATGAATATGAAAGCCTAGATCTTTTGAATAATCGATTCATCTTATTTAAAAAGAACGGTAAATTCGGATTGATGGATCGTAAATTGAACGTAATCCTTGAGGCGATGTATACTTCTATATCAGAGATGGGGAATTATTTAATTATAAGTAATGGGCAAGGTAATGCACTTTATGATTCTAATGGGGATCAATTTCTTCCATTTGATCAATGGTCTTTTTACAATGCGGACCCAAATCATTTGGTAGTAGTTAATATGCAAACAGGCATCATTCAAAAGTATATCGTAAAAGAAACAAGACGTATAGTGAGTCAACCATGAAGAAGATATCAGAACATACAATTATTGGAGTAGCAGCTTGCGCTGCTGTTTATTTATTTGTGTTTATTTATTTACAAGTATCTTCTTTTGGTGGTTTTGGAAATAAAACTCAATTCAATACCTATTCGAAACTGGAAGATGGTGAGATAAAACTAAATACAGAAAATATTGATGCTGGGGATTTCATGGGTGGAGATGTTTCCAATATTTCAAGAGATAGGAATGATACAAGAAGTGGGTCGTCAGAAGAATGGTCTGAAAATGAGTATGAAGGCAATCCTGAGGAAGTGGCTAAGGATGTAGAGCAACAATTTGTAGATGAAACTGGTGGAGATGAAAAAAGAGAAGAGATGTTGAAAGAGCATCAGGCCAGGTTAGAGGAATTGAAGCGAGAAAAGGACCAGTCGAATCAGCCAAAAAACAATAGCTCGGAAAACAAATTCTCAGGTGAAGTTATGGTGGAATGGGAGCTTCAGGGGCGAACTGCCTATAAAAATGACAATTGGTATGTAAGAAACCCGGGTTACACTTGTGGTTACAACTCTATGGGAACGGTTTTGATTCGAATAAAAGTAAGTAAGAACGGAAATGTTATAGATGCCCAAATTGACGGGTCTTCGTCCTCATCGATATCCTCATGTATGAAATCTAAAGCTCTTGAGTATGCCCGTAAATCGCGTTTTAATTACAAGTCTTCGGCGAGTAGTACTCAGACTGGTTTTATCACCTATAAATTCGTTTCACAGTAAGATTAAAAACTAATCAAAATAATTGTTTAGTTATTGATTAATTTCATATATTTAGACAAATTTTGAATCTATGGTGGTCGGAAATAATTTAAAGCTTCTTAGAAAACATTTTGGCAAATCTCAAGATGAGGTATCAAAAAGCCTTGGTTTGAATCGATCGACCTACAGTGGTTATGAAAATGCTGTGGCGCAACCCAGTCTTGAAATCATCTCCTTGATCTCAGAATTTTATAACATTTCAGTGGATTCAATTTTAAAAAATGATTTTTCAGCATTCAATTCGAATCAGTGGACACGTATTACAAATGGATGGAAGTCTTCAGCTACGGGATCCAAGCTTAGAATTCTTACTGCTCAGGTCTCTGAAAGTAATGACGAGCTGATAGAAATGATTCCGGTGAAGGCAAAGGCTGGTTATGCATTAGGGTATTCTGACCCTGAATTTATAAAAGAATTGCCAACCATTCGTTTGCCTTTTTTATCTAAAAATCGAAAGTACAGAACCTTTCCTATTTCGGGTGATTCAATGCCTCCTGTTTCAGATGGATCTTTTGTAGTGGGTGAATTTGTCCAAGACTGGACCCTAATTAGATCAGACACGCCATGTGTTTTAGTAACTAAAGATGAGGGAATTGTATTTAAAATCATTGAAAATCAAATTTCTAAGGATAAAAAAATTCTTCTTTCATCGACGAACCCTTCATATAAAACCTATTCGGTAGATCTTAAAGATCTTTTAGAAATCTGGGTGTTTAGATGTTATATTTCAATGGAGCTTCCGGAAACGATACTAGGAGAAGATGATATTTCTAGCTCAATAAGGGCAATACAGAAATCATTATTCCGTATTGAAAACAAAAGTTAATCTGTTTTTAACTAATTAGCTCCTCTTTCCTTATCTTTGCACAAAAATTTTTATGATTGACATTACTCTTCCCGACGGTTCGGTTCGAAATGTTGAGGCAAACACGACCTCAATGGATGTGGCTTTATCAATTTCTGAGGGCTTAGCGCGTAATGTGTTGGCTGCAGTTGTTAATGGGGAAGTTGTTGATGCAAGTGTGCCGATAAAGGAAAATGCATCGCTTCAGCTTTTGACTTGGAGAGACAAAGACGGTCAGTCAACTATGTGGCATTCTTCTGCTCACCTTTTGGCAGAAGCTATTCAATTTTATTACCCAGATGTGAAGTTTGCTATAGGACCTCCAATTGCAAAAGGCTTCTATTATGATATTGATTTCTTAGACCACAGCTTTTCCGAAAACGATCTTGTAAAGATTGAGACTAAAATGAAGGAGCTTGCAAAGCAAAAAAATGTATTTGAGAAAAAGGAGGTATCTAAAGCAGATGCAATTGAATATTTCAAGAAAAAACAAGACCCGTATAAGCTTGAATTATTGGAAGACCTTGAAGATGGCACCATTACTTTCTATACTCAAGGTGAATTCACAGATTTATGCAGAGGGCCACACATTCCTCATACAGGATTCATAAAAGCCATTAAGCTTACTGCAGTTGCAGGTGCCTATTGGAGAGGTGATGAAAAAAACAAACAGCTTACACGTATTTATGGGATTACATTTCCAAAAAATTCAGAGCTGAAAGAGCATTTAGAGCTTATAGAAGAGGCTAAAAAGAGAGATCATAGAAAGCTAGGGAAAGAATTAGACTTGTTTACTTTTTCTCAAAAAGTTGGACAGGGTTTACCATTATGGCTTCCAAATGGAACTGCTTTAAGAGAACGATTGGAAAACTTTTTAAAGCGAGCACAACGATCGGCGGGTTATGATCAGGTGATAACCCCGCATATAGGAAACAAAGAATTATATGTGTGCTCTGGTCATTATGAAAAATATGGAGAAGATTCATTTCAACCTATTAGAACACCTGATCCAAATGAGGAATTTTATTTAAAACCAATGAATTGTCCTCATCATTGTGAGATTTTTAAATCTCGGCCTCGGTCTTACAGAGATTTACCTCTTAGATTTGCCGAATTCGGAACGGTTTATAGATATGAACAGTCAGGTGAACTTCATGGTTTAACTAGAGTTCGAGGATTTACACAGGATGATGCGCATATATTTTGTACACAGGATCAGGTAAAAACTGAATTCATGAATGTCATAGACATTGTTTTATATGTTCTTAAAACCTTGGATTTCAAAAATTTCAAAGTGCAAATTTCCTTAAGAGACAAAGAAAAGTCGGATAAGTATATTGGTTCGGATGATAATTGGGAAAAGGCAGAAGCATCTATAATGGAAGCTGCCAAGGAGAAAGGTCTTGATACTGTGGTTGAATATGGAGAAGCCGCCTTTTATGGGCCTAAGCTGGACTTCATGGTTCAGGATGCTTTAGGACGTGAATGGCAATTAGGAACGATACAGGTGGACTATAATTTACCAGAACGATTTGAGTTAGAGTATGTTGGGAGTAATAATGATAAATTACGACCGGTTATGATCCATCGTGCACCATTTGGTTCTATGGAACGCTTTGTTGCGGTATTACTTGAGCATTGTGGAGGAGACTTCCCTTTATGGCTTACTACGAATCAATTTGTGGTTTTGCCAATATCCGAGAAATTTAATGAGTATGCCAAAAAAGTTTCAGATGTCCTAAATAATTACGATATTCGCGGTCTTGTTGACGACCGAAATGAAAAAATTGGTAAGAAAATAAGAGATGCAGAATTGGCGAAACGTCCGTTTATGCTTATTGTAGGAGAAAAAGAGTTCAACTCTGAGCAGGTTTCTGTTCGTCAAAGAGGAGAAGGAGATAAAGGAGCAATGGGGATAAAGGAATTTGCAGATGTTGTAAATGAATTAGTAAATAAAGAATTGGTTATTAACGATTAAAATTTGAATGAGAAGAACTCCGAGACGTCCTTTTGTTAGAAGAGAAGAGGCAGCCCAACACAAAATCAACCAAAAAATTCTTGCTCCTGAGGTGAGATTAGTTATGGAAGGAAGGGAGCCAATGGTCATAGCAACGATTAAAGCGATTGATATGGCAATGGAAGAAGGACTTGACTTGGTAGAGATCTCGCCAAAAGCGGTGCCACCGGTTTGTAAAATCATGGACTATAAAAAGTTCCTTTACAACCAAAAGAGAAAGCAAAAAGAGTTAAAAGCCAAGCAAAGTAAAGTAGTAGTAAAAGAAATTAGATTTGGTCCTAATACTGACGATCATGATTTTAATTTTAAATTGGCGCATGCAAAAAAGTTCCTAAGCGAGGGGAGTAAGGTGAAGGCCTTTGTATTCTTTCGTGGCCGAACGATTGTGTTCAAGGATAGAGGAGAGATATTACTTCTGCGTTTTGCGCAGGAATTAGCGGATTATGGTGTGATTGAGCAGCTTCCTAAAATGGAAGGTAAAAAAATGAATCTCATGATTAATCCTAAAAAGAAATAAAAAAACTGATATAGTGTTCATCTTTAAAAAACAAAAAAATGCCTAAAATGAAGACAAAATCCAGTGCTAAGAAGAGATTCACAATCACTGGAAGTGGAAAAATTAAACGTAAACATGCGTTTAAAAGCCACATTTTAACGAAAAAGGCCAAAAAGCGTAAGCGTAACTTGACGCATTCCGGATTAGTTCATGATGCGGATTTGTCGAATATCAAGTTGCAATTGTGCATGAAATAAAAGGTTCTTTATTATTAACCAAATAACGAGTAGCTAAGACATCTGAAATATTGATGCACTTCTTATTAAAAACAAATAGAAAATATGCCAAGATCAGTAAATCACGTTGCTTCAAGAGCAAAGAGAAAAAACATGATGAAACTTGCCAAAGGATACTTTGGTAGAAGAAAGAATGTATGGACTGTAGCGAAAAATGCCATTGAAAAAGGGTTGCTATATGCTTATACAGGTAGAAAACAAAAGAAAAGAAATTTTCGATCCTTATGGATAACAAGAATTAACGCTGGAGCGAGAGCACATGGAATGAGTTATTCTCAATTTATGGGTGGTGTTAAGAAAAATGGAATTGAGTTAAATAGAAAAGTTCTGGCTGATTTGGCCATGAACCATCCAGATGCTTTTAAAGCAGTTGTTGATTCAATCAAAAAATAAATAACAATACTATATCAGTAAAGCCATTAGGAGTTCTAATGGCTTTTTTTTTAATTAAATAAGTGATATATCGTTTGATACATAAGATATGAAGCTAAAAATAGGAGTAGCTGGGGCTGGACATCTTGGGAAGATACATATTCGAATCATCAAAGAGCTCAATGAAGCCTTTGAATTAATTGGGTTTTATGATCCGAATCAGACAATAGTAGCTGAGGTCTCTAAAGAATATGGGGTTAAATCATATGATACTATAGAGGAACTTATCGAAAATGTTGATTGCTTAGACGTCGTTACGGCAACATTGTCTCACTTTGCCGTAGCTAAGTTGGCTATTCAGTCTAGAAAACATGTGTTTATTGAGAAGCCTTTATCAGAAACGATAGAAGAGGCATATAAGCTTCAATCATTGGTGCAGGAGGCAGATGTTGTTGCTCAGGTAGGACATGTTGAGCGATTTAACCCGGCATTTGTTGCGGCTAAAAAACATTTGGATAGACCTATGTTTATTGAAACGCATCGATTGGCTCAATTTAATCCAAGAGGTACGGATGTGCCGGTTGTATTAGATTTAATGATTCATGACATTGACATTATTTTAAGCATAGTTCGGTCTGGAGTTAAAAAAGTATCTGCTTCAGGTGTTTCGGTGATAAGTGAAACTCATGATATTGCCAATGCAAGAATAGAATTTGACAATGGCTGTGTAGCGAATTTGACATCTTCAAGAATTTCTTTGAAAAACATGCGTAAGACAAGATTCTTTCAAAAGGATGCATACATTAGTGTAGATTTCTTAGATAAAAATCTAGAGGTTTTCAAAATGGAGGAGCTAGAAGGTGATGCCGACCCTTTTGACATCATATTAGATCTTGGTACGGACAAACCCAAAAAGAAAATATTAATAGACAAGCCAGATATCATTGAGTCCAACGCCATTAAAGAGGAGCTAAGGGCATTTTACAATAGTATCGCAAATAATTCGGAAACCCCTGTGACTATAGAGGATGGATTAAATGCAATGCTCGTAGCGCATCAGATAATGGATGAAATGTCTAAAATTTACCTTCAATAATTACAATATTTATCTTTTCAAATCGTTCCATCTATAGTGCGTTTATTAGTCCAAGTTTTAGTTGTATTCATTCTTCTGTCTTCCTGCGTGAAGAACAATCCTGATCCATCATGGCTTGAGGTTAATGAATGGCAGCTAAATAACAACATTGAGCTTTCTGGCCTGGAAGGTGAGCTTACAGAAAGTATCACCAATGCTAAGGTATGGGTAAATGATGACTTGCTTGGTATCTTTCAGGTGCCTTTTCGTATTCCAGTGCTCAAATCAGGACCGTGCAATGTTCGGATAGCTCCAGTAGTTATTAATAATGGAATCTCAGCCACTAAAAAAGTATATCCATTCTTAAATGTATATGAAATTGATGCTGAACTGGTTCAAAACGAAACCCTGACGATTAATCCTGTTACTAGCTATAAGAGTTTTACCAATTTTTGGGTTGAAGATTTTGAAGATATAAATAATTCAATTGAAAATGATCCCAATACTTCATTGGCGACTTTACAATTGTCAAATGAAAATTTAGCAGAATTTAATGGTAATTTTTGTGGGAAAGTGGTATTAAATGAAAACGATACTACCTGGGTTGCGAATACAACAGATCAATTGGCCATTCCTAAAGGTTCAGAATGTTATCTGGAAATTGATTATTATGTAACCAATGACTTGTATACCGGCTTATTGTATGTATCACCTGATGCCACTACAAACAATGTGAATATTCGATTGAACGGACAGGAGCCTGATGTTGCTGTTTGGAAGAAAATTTATATTGAGCTTAAGGAGCTTGTAACAGCTTCTCCAAATCAAACTTTATTTCTACAAACATTTTCAGCCTTTCTGGATGAAGGAGATACAGAAGGGTTGATATATATTGATAATATTAAAGTATTGTGGTATTAGGCATGAAGAATAGACCTTGGATTTTTTTGTTTTTAATCTCTGATTATTTATCATCTGTAGTTTCGTGGTCTCTATTCTTTTTTCTCCGAAAAATTTGGATTGAAAATGAAGTGTTTCGTGCTGATGATAATTTTTGGTTAGGCCTTTTTTTAATTCCTATATTTTGGATGTTTCTATATTTTATTCAGGGAACTTATCTTGAAATGCGCAGAATGTTCAGGTTGAAAATGCTCAACCTAACTATGTCAGGTAGTATTATAGGTTCATTAATCATCTTCTTTGCTATAATATTGGATGATCAGGTACGCGGATATGAGGGCTATTATTGGAATCTTCTTATTCTTTTTTGTGTTCATTTTCTTTGTACAGCGATTCCTCGCTTATTTATAAATACGCTTCTTATTCATTCGATTCGGCGCCCGAATAATGGTTTTAAAACCGTAATAATTGGAGGGACAGAAAAGGCCATAGATATTTATGAAGAAATTAAAAAGAATTCAAAAAATGTAAACACATTTATTGGATATGTAAATATGAATGGGAATGATAGAAAGTTGGATGATACCATTCCATATCTTGGACATTTTGAAGAGCTTGATGAGATTAAGAGACGCTTGGATATTGATGAGTACATCATTGCCATTGAAAGCTCCGAGCACAATAAACTGATGAATATTTTACTAAAAATTGATGATGGTAAAGCTCGTGTTAAATCTTTACCCGACACCTATGTAATTCTTTCGGGAACAGTGAAAATGACAAATATTTATGGTGCTTTGCTATTGGAGGTGATTTCAGATGTAATGCCTTTTTGGCAAAGGATTATTAAGCGGGCGATGGATTTTATGTTGTCATTTATGGCTATTGTTATTTTATTGCCATTTTATCTGTTTTCTGCAGCAGCGGTTAAATTATCTTCTCCTGGTCCTATATTTTTTCTTCAGGACAGGGTAGGTAAAAATGGAAAGGTATTTAAGATTATAAAATTCAGAACAATGGTGATGAATGCGGAGAGAAATGGACCACAGCTTTCATCTAAAGATGACCCTAGGATTACTAAAGTTGGGAAATTCATGCGGAAAACACGTTTGGATGAATTCCCTCAATTTATTAATGTTCTTATTGGAGATATGTCTATAGTAGGTCCACGACCAGAGCGTCAATTTTATATTGATCAGATTGCTAAAATACAGCCTCAATATAATCAGCTAACGAAAGTAAGACCAGGGATTACTTCTTGGGGACAGGTGAAATTTGGTTATGCTGAAAATGTGGATCAGATGTTACAGAGAATGAAGTTTGATTTGTTGTATCTCAAAAATAGGAGTCTTTCTCTTGATATAAAGATTATTTTCTACACTTTTATTATTGTATTAAAGGCAGAGGGGAAATAGTTGATTTCCTATTTTTAATACTTTTCAGTAATAGGTTTTTCTATAATTCTTGCCCGTATTCTGCTCAATGAAACGGGTGTAATACCCAATACATTTGCAATGTATTTATCTGGTACACGGTTGTTGATGTCGGGATACTTCTCAATAAACTTGATGTACCGTTCCTCAGGAGTATACAATATGAAGCCTTCGATTCTTAAATGAGCTTCTCTCATAATTTGTTGAAAAAATTTCTTTCGATTAGACTCCAGTCTTGGATTGCTTTTAAATATTTCCTGAATTACATCATAATCAATAGAGAAGGTTTTAGTTTTTTCGATGGCTTCATAATAAAATCTAGATGCTTGATCGAACAAAATGACATCTACATTGGCAACTATATAATTTTCAGGAATAAGACCGAAGGTAATTTCTTCACCTTTTTCATTTATAAAATATTTACGAATCATCCCACTCCTAACGAAATAAACGGTGTTTTTCTTCGAGCTTTCTCCAATGATAATCTCTTTTTTTGTGAAACTATTTGATTCAGCCGCTGAAATTAATTCGTTAGCATCTGAAAAGCTAAGCTGTCTACTAAAATTATATAGTTGCTTTATCTTTTCTAGATCCACCATTCTTTATAAACCCTTAGATTAGTGCAATGTCCAATACTTGCGACATTTTTTCTACATAGTGAAATTTTAAGCCTTTTAGATATTGTTCCTTTATCTCATCAACGTCCTGCTTATTCTTTGCACAAAGAATGATTTCTTCTACTCCACAACGTTTTGCAGCAAGGATTTTCTCCTTAATGCCTCCTACAGGAAGTACATCACCTCGAAGTGTAATTTCACCTGTCATTGCAAGGTTTTTCTTTACTTTTTGCTTTGCAAAAATTGATGCTAAAGATGTAAGCATGGTTATTCCTGCACTTGGTCCATCCTTCGGAGTAGCTCCTTCTGGAACATGTATGTGAACATTGTGGTTGTCAAATTCAGTTTGTGTTAAGCCAATGCCTTCAGCATGTGCTTTTAGATACTCAAGTGCAATAATAGCAGATTCTTTCATTACCTCACCTAAATTTCCTGTCAGTGTAAGTTTTCCTTTTCCTTTAGTAATACTTGACTCAATGAATAGAACATCTCCACCAATACTTGTCCAAGCTAGTCCAGTAACTACACCAAGGGTTTTGTGATCAATGTTTTTGATTTTAGATCGACCCGCTCCGAGAACATCAAATAAATCTTTTGCACTTATGTTTTTGTCAAAAGATTCCTCCATGGCGATTTGTCTTGTGCGGTTTCTGACAAGCTTTGCGATAACCTTGTCTAATCCACGAACACCAGATTCATTAGTGTATTCTTCTATAATTTGTTTAAGAGCTGGTCTACCAATGTTTATTTGGTTTTTTTCTATCCCATGTTCCTTAATTTGCTTTGGGATTAAGTGTCTTACTGCAATTTCAACCTTTTCTTCAAGAGTGTAGCCATTTACTTCTATAATTTCCATTCGGTCCCTTAATGGTCCTTGAATGGTTGAAAGCGAGTTGGCTGTTGCAATAAAGAGCACCTTGGATAAATCAAATTCAGTTTCAATATAGTTGTCATGAAAAGCATTATTTTGCTCAGGGTCTAGTACTTCCAATAGAGCAGAGGAGGGGTCTCCGTGATTACTTCTTCCTAGCTTGTCAATTTCATCTAGAACAAAAACAGGATTCGCCGTTTCAGCTTTCTTTAGATTTTGAATAATTCTACCTGGCATCGCCCCAATGTATGTTTTGCGGTGTCCTCTTATTTCTGATTCATCATGAAGACCACCTAAAGACATTCGAACATATTTTCGTCCAAGTGCTTCTGCTATTGATTTTCCTAAAGATGTTTTACCAACTCCAGGAGGCCCATAAAAACACAATATCGGAGATTTCATATTCCCTTTAATTTTTAACACGGCCAGGTATTCTAATATTCTGTCTTTAACTTTTTCAAGTCCGAAATGGTCCTTTTCCAGTACTTTTCTCGATCTATTGAGGTTAAGATTGTCTTTTGAATAATCATTCCATGGCAGATCCAGCATCGTATCGATGTAATTCATCTGCACTGTATATTCAGCACCTTGAGGATTCATTCTTTGTAGCTTTTCAAGCTCTTTAAAGAATAATTTTTTTACGTCTTTATTCCATTTTTTATTTTCCGCCCTTTCACGAAACTCTTTTACATCTTGATCTTGAGGGTTGTCTCCAAGCTCATCCTGAATGGTTCTCATTTGCTGATGTAGGAAATATTCACGCTGTTGCTGATCCAAGTCTTTTCTAACCTTGTTTTGGATTTCATTTTTCATCTCAAGCATTTGTGCTTCAGCTGAAAGGTGCTCCAATACCTTCATTACTCTTGTCTTAAGAATCATTTCCTCAAGCATTTCCTGTTTTTTAGAAACATCTGCATTCATATTTGAAGAGATGAAGTTTACTAGAAATGTTGGGCTATCAATATTTTTTATGGCAAATTGTGCTTCTGAAGGAATATTTGGACTGTCTTTAATGATTTGTAGTGCAAGATCTTTTATGGTCTTGAACATCACATTTAATTCCTTATTCTTTTTGTCAAAGGGTTGTTCATCTAAAATTTTAACTGATGCTGTTAAAAACGGCTCTGTTTGAATAGCTTCGATCATTTCAAATCGACGCTTCCCTTGTATAATTACGGTTGAACTCCCATCAGGCATCTTTAATAAGCGTACTATTTGTGCTACCGTTCCAGTTTTGTGAAGGTCTTTAAATTCAGGAGTTTCTTCCTCTTGATCTTTTTGAGAAACAACACCAATAATTTTATTCCCTTTGTTGGCTTCCTGAATGAGTTTGATAGACTTGTCTCTTCCCACTGTAATGGGAATTACTACTCCAGGAAAGAGAACATTATTTCTTAATGGAAGAATAGGGAGGTTTTCAGGAAAGGTCTGTTTGTTTACATTCTCTTCCTCTTCAGCTGTAGTTAATGGAATAAATTCTGCATCGGATTCGAATCCGGAGAAATCTAGTAAGGAGGGTTCAAAAAAGTCGTTCATATATATCTATTATGACAATCTGTCATTTTTATCGTAATTATTGAGTAAATAACGTTGTTTATACTACTCGTTTCATATACGTCAATACCTGTGCCAAGAATAAAATCAAGAAAAAATGTCTTGAATTATGTCCTATTTTTTGAAAGATGTGAAAAAATTCCCTCATCAATTTTACTTAATTTCAGTTCTCTTCTCATCATCATGTTGTTTGCGGCCGAAATGGCTTTATTTAATTTGAAATCTTCAATTTCTGAAGTGTTCACCCAGGAAAAGCTAGGAATGTATTTTGCGGGAAACCCACTTCCAAATACATTACAAGAAACGCCAACTGTAGTAGCTGTGTTAAACATGGTATTGATTCCTGATTTGGAGAAGTCTCCCATGCATAGCCCCATAAATTGGACGTCAGTTTGCACTTCAGCTTGATCTATGTAGGAATAGGTTTTTACATTTGAGTAATTGTTTTTAAGATTCGAGGTATTGGTATCTGCTCCTAGATTGCACCATTCGCCAATAATAGAGTTTCCAAGAAACCCATCATGTCCTTTATTTGAATAGGAATGCAAGATTACATTATTAATCTCTCCACCAACTTTACAATGAGGCCCCACAGTGCAAGCTCCATATACTTTGGTGCCTAATTTGAGACTGGCCTTTTCACAAAGGGCTAATCCGCCCCTTACGAGACTTCCTTCCATAATTTCTGCTTCTCTACCAACGTAAATAGGCCCTTCATTTGTGTTTAGTGTTACTCCTTCAATTGATGCTCCTTCTTCAATAAATAAATTTGAAGGATCTCCAATAAGCGTATTTGTATTGGAAAGCTTTTGGCTTGTTTTATTCGTAGTGTATGCTTTGAAATCTTGATTTAAAACAATATCGTTGAGCTGATAGATGTTCCACCTCTCCTGAATAATGACAGGTGCTTCTCCGACGAAGGTTACTGCTTCCTTTCCTGCTCCATGGCTTGCTAAAACTTGGCCATGAAGTAGGAGTGACTGATTTTCTTCTAGATTGCATATCGCAGCAATAAAATCCTCATTAGGGATAACGTTCGAATTTACAGCCAGTCCTGTATCAATCGCCTTGAATTTTTTTGATAAATAATCTTCCGTAAGAAAACCTATTTCAGCATCGGGAAGATACATTTCATATCTTTCCTTATTAGTGAATAGACCCATTCTTATCTGTCCTATAGGTCTTGTAAGACTTATTGGAGCAAAAGTCAAATGTAATCCGTTGTCGCTTAAATTGAATTTCATGTTTTTTCTTGTGTCATTTTACTTGAAGCCAGACTTAATAATATAAAGGTAAGAAAGGCATTTAAAATAATGATTTCAAAACCAAAGCTATATTCTCCTAGGATTCCTGATTCCCCTTTTGGCACTCCTGGAGCACCCTTGGAGAAATACCAAATAAAAAATGTAGCTACAACCGATAAAATACTAAATACAGGAACAGCACGGTCATCTATATTTCTTTTAACGAGAATGCCAAAGAAAAATATACCTATTAGTGGACCATAGGTGAATGCTGCGAATTTCATAAGTAGACTGATTGCAGATTCATTTGTGAGGTGATGTAGCATGATTACGGAAATAATTATCATCAATGAGACCAACACATGAATCGTTTTTCTTGCTTTTAGTGCTTTATCTTTTGTTTTGTGCCTTTCTGGAAGCAAGTCAACATATATTGAGGTGGTTAGAGATGTTAGAGCGGAATCGGCACTTGAGTATGCTGCAGCAATAAGGCCAAGTATAAAAATAACTCCTACTACTGGTGCCATTCCATTATCCATTGCTACAGCAGAAAAAAGGAGATCTGCTTTTTCTGGGTTTATTTGATGTTGTCCAGCATATAGGTAGAGTAGAGCACCAAGAAAAAGGAATAGAAGATTTACAAACACCAAAACAGCCGCCATGGAAACCATGTTTTTTTGACCCTCACGAAGGTTTTTGCAGCTCAAGTTTTTCTGCATCATGTCCTGATCTAAACCAGTCATTCCAATGGCTATAAATATCCCACCCAAAAAGTGTTTAATAAAGTGGTTGCTGCTATTAATATCATCAAAAAAGAAAATCTTAGAATAAGAGCTATCAGCCACGGTTTCAATCATGCCTTTACCACTTTCAAGAGCTAGAGCATCTTTGATAAAATAAACAGTTAACGCAACTGAAAGCAACATAAAAGCAGTTTGAAGTGTATCTGTCCATACAATGGTTTTTATACCTCCTCGATTCGTATATACCCAAATGAGTGCAATACAGACGACTACTGTAAACTCGAATGGAACGCCCCAATTATCAAAGAGAATAAACTGAAGCACTTCAGCGACAAGCATGAGTCGTACTGAAGCACCAATTACTCTAGATAATAAAAAGAAAATCGCTCCTGTTTTATGACTATAGAAGCCAAATCGTTCATGAAGGTATTCATAAATTGAAATTACCTTCATTCTGTAATAGATAGGCATTAGAACATAGGCGATAATGAGATAGCCAATAAAATAGCCTAATACCGCTTGCATGTAGCTGAATTGATTCGCATCATTTCCCACCCATCCAGGAACGGAAATAAAGGTTACTCCGCTTAAAGATGCACCAATCATTCCAAATGCAACTAAGTACCAAGGGGATTGCCTGTCTCCAACAAAAAAAGTTTCGTTTCCGGCATTTTTACTTGTAATATTTGATATTACGTATAGAATTCCAAAGTATATAACCAGAACCGTGATGATGATTGTTGAATTCATATAAGGAAATTGCTTGTGTAAATTTAAGGATTCAAATGTATCCTTATCCCTGTTTTATCGTTAATCTTTATGAACTAAGTATATATTTGTAAAAAACAGCATGATGAAAGCCATAATATTCCTGTCTTTGATATTGATCACATGTGGATCTATCGTTTTAATTGTATTTCGTTTTCTTAAGAAGCAAACCTCAAGAGAGGTTTTGAATCTTCGTTCAGAGCTGAGGAAACAAAGACAAGAGTTCTTTTTGCCAAGTAGATTAGATGCTTATCAACGATCTGTGCTATTAATGGAAAGAATTCACCCCAATAGTTTAATTATGAGAACCCACAATCCAGGGTTGAATGCAAAGCTTTATCAGGCCGAGCTTGCTAAGTCTGTACGAAATGAATTTGAGCATAATGTTGCACAACAAATCTTTATTACGCCTATAACATGGGGAATTATGAAGTCTTCAAAAGAAGAGGTAATTAAGCTGATTCATATGGCAGGAAGTCAAATGGATGAAAATTCAACCAGCATTGATCTTTGTGAAAAAATAATGGAAATCGTAGCACAGCTAGATCAGTTTCCTACTGAAATTGCAGTTGATGCACTTAAAAAAGAGTTTCAGGAATTAATTTAAAAGCTCGATTACGCCTGCTGCGCCTTGTCCAGTACCCACACACATAGTAACCATACCGTATTTACCATTTCTTCTTCGCATTTCATTGATGAGCTGAACAGATAGCTTTCCTCCAGTACATCCCAGTGGATGCCCAAGGGCAATAGCGCCACCATTTACGTTCACAATGTCAGGGTTTAGACCGGTTTCTCTTAATACGGCAACTGATTGAGAAGCAAATGCTTCATTAAGCTCGACCAAAGAAAGATCATTCATTTTTAATCCAGCCATATCTAATGCTTTTGGAATTGCATTTACAGGACCAATGCCCATAATTCTAGGTTCGACTCCAACTGTTGCATAAGAAACCAATCGAGCAATAGGCTCAATATTTAGCTCTTTCATCATCTTTTCAGACATAACCATTACAAAAGCAGCACCATCCGAAGTTTGAGATGAGTTTCCTGCAGTCACTGATCCTCCTTGAGCAAATACAGGTTTTAAAGAATTCAGCTTTTCAATTTTACTCGGTCTAGGGCCTTCATCTGTATCTACAGTATATTTCTTTACTTGTCTTTTTTCGTTTTCATCTAAAAAGATATGTTCTACCTCAATAGGTACAATCTCATCTTTAAATCGACCCTCTTTAATAGCCTTGAGTGCCTTTTCGTGAGAATGAAGAGCAAATTTATCCTGATCCTCTCGGCTCACATTAAAATCTTTGGCAACAGCCTCTGCTGTGAGCCCCATTCCCCAATACCAGTTAGGATTTTCTTTACCTACCTTAGCGTTTGGAACAATTCTCCAGCCACCCATAGCCATTACAGACATAGATTCGGCGCCACCAGCAATAATACAGTCTGCCATTCCTGCCTCAATTTTGGCTTTAGCTATCGCAATCGTTTCAAGACCAGATGCGCAATATCGATTGACGGTCATTCCCGGGACTTTGTCAGTATCTAGACCCATGAGAGATAACATTCTTCCCATGTTTAGTCCTTGTTCTGCCTCTGGAGTAGCGTTCCCAACAATGACATCATCAATTCTGTCTTTGTCTAGATTAGGCAGGCTTTTAACAAGATGCTTGATAACAGATGCTCCAATATCATCAGGTCTGTAAAAACGGAAACCGCCTCGGCCGGCTTTTCCAACGGCAGATCTAAAACCTGCTACTATATATGCTGTATTGCTCATGATTTGTGTATTCTAAAATTCTGTTTTTTATTAGAGTATAAAATTAGTAAAAAAATATTATGCACGCATAATTATTTTCATAATTTATTGTCTGCGACTCTTCATCTTGGCTCTAATAAATTCAATTAGCATAGGGAGTAAGGATAACCCAATAATACCGAAGATTACCACTTCAAAATTCTCTTGAACGATAGGAAGAGCACCAAAAAAATAACCTAATAAGGTTAAAGCAAATACCCAAGTAATAGCTCCTATTATGCTAAATTTGAGAAAGTTATAATATTTCATTCTACCAACACCGGCAACAAAAGGAGCAAAGGTTCTGACGATGGGTACGTACCTAGCTATAATGATAGTTTTGGGGCCATGCTTGTCGTAAAATGACTGTGTTTTATCGATATATGCCTGCTTTACAATTTGTCGCCCTTTAATCTTCCACTTCATTACTTTCAGGCCTATATTTTTACCTATATAGTAATTCAAATTATCTCCAATAAGTGCGGCACAAATTAAAAGTGGGATAACGATTAAGATATTAAGCTCAGCAGTTTGACCATTTTGCACAACTCCAGCACAAAAAGTACCTGCAGCAAATAAAAGGGAATCCCCCGGTAATAAAGGCATAACAACCAATCCAGTTTCCACAAAAACGATTAAAAAAAGAATGAGGTAGATCCAATTGCCATACTCCATAATCATGGTGTACAGGTAGGAATCAAGGTGTAGAATGAAGTCAATAAGCTGATTGATGATATCCATTTATTCCAGAATTAAAGAGGCGTCTACTTTATCTTTCCAACCAGTGATGCCGCCTTCCATAATCCACACGTCCTGAAGCTGTGTTTCACATTCCAGTAGATTAGCAACTGCTGCTGCACGTTTACCTGTTCGACACATAATTACCAAATGACCAGCAGAGCTCAGCTCATTGTTACGTTCTATGATTTCGGACATAGGTATATGAATGGAGCCAATATTGCATTGTTCGTATTCATAATTTTCACGTACGTCAATGATTTCAATGCTTTCGCCTTGTGATATTCGCTCTTTACATTCTTTAGGACAAATGATTTTCATTTACATTTTTTTGTAAAGATAAAACTATGAAAGAAATCTCTACATTCAATATGTAAAAACAATAGGAGAAAATTATTTCAGGTGTTTATTCTAGTGTGAAAACCTTTTTGGTGCTACCATCACTGTAAACATAAATTAATGCAGTGTTGGGCTTATATGAGGTTTCTCTGCCCAGCTGATCTACAATTTTAACCAATGTTTTTTCTGAACTCAAATTTTCTTCAATTCCAAGCTGTGGAACCCAGACATCATTTAAGATCTGATTTACCTCTTCAATGTTATGGCCGTTGTAGGCAAGATAATCTTCAGTATGTTGTGAGTCTTCTGGCAAGAAAAGTAATAACCAAGGAAAACCAACTGAACCGTTATCTGAATACGCATCTACATACTCAAACAATACATCCTCGATATCTATAAATTCTGGATAGCTGAGTCCGTGTGCTGTAGTCCAAACGAATTCATCTTGGCAATCTGAGGTGTTAAAAGAGTTGTCCTGATATAAAAATCCAAATACCATAAGGTTGTCATTCCCTGAATCAAAATTTTGCCAGATATCTTCAGTAGCAGGGGCAATAGTGTTGCACGGTGTGCACCACATTGCAGAAAAATCTATTAATACAGCATTTCCTTTATTCAGCTCAGTTTGCATATTGTATTCAGTTCCGTCACAGGTAGTTTCTGTCCAGTCTGGAACCTGAGCAATACTTATTAAAGAAATAGATAATAATAATGTAGTGATTGTTACTTTCATGTTGTTGCTTTTTTTTTGACTCCTTGCCTTTGAATTCTCAATAGAATCAGATGTATTGTTTTTGTTGAATTATTATTCTGCTATAAATATTTTCTTTGTACTTCCATCGCTGTACACATAAATTAAGGGTGTGTTTGGTTTAAAGCTCGTTTCTCTTCCAAGTTGATCCAAGACTTTTACCAAGGAAGCATTGTTCTGAAGGCTTCCATTTAATCCAGCGCTTTGAAGCCATTGGTCATGTAAAATGTGATTGACTTCGTTTACACTGCTACCACTGTATGCCAACATGCTGTTTCCTGGGTTTTCTGCATCTGGAAAAAATAAGAGTAACCATGGAAGATTAACTACACCATTTGTTGTGTATTTGTTGATATAGTTTACTAATACGTCTTCAATGTTGATAAAGGTAGGGTAGGTAGTACCATTTACGGTAGCCCAAACATCTGCATCATCACAATCTGCCGTGTTAAAATCTTGATTCTCGTTTAGGAATCCAAAAACCTTTACATTTTCGCTCATCATGTTCTGCCATAGATCTTCTGTTTTGTTCGCGGTTTCAGCACTTGCTGGGCTCCATTGATTTGAGAAGCTAAGCAATACAGCTTTTCCTTTGGAAAGCTCCGTGTACATGCTGTATCCATTGGCATTACAAGTATATTGCGTCCAATCAGGAACCTGTGCAGTAAGTGTAAAAGTTAAGCTGGTAAATAAGGCAAAAATTGTACTTTTCATATCCGTTTATTTAATTTTCAAGGCGCAAAAGTACTTATTCTTTTAGATTGAATCGCAAGTATTTTGAAATACTTAACATTAAAATAACATTGCAGTAGTTTTTTTAGGTTAAAATGATCTTACAAAGGAATCATAATGGCCTTGTTAAGTGTTATTTTTAATCCTTGAACCCAGGGCATGCCGATTTGATTTACCTCCTTGAAATCGTAATCAGAATTATCATATACGATTTGATAATTGTTATCATTTAAAATCAAGTATTTATTATCATCAATTGATTGAAGAGCTATTTTGTTGTTTTTAAAAGTTGTTGTTATGTTTTTGTCCTTAATAGAAACGGCTGAGATTTTTCCTGGATAACACTTTTCATAAGATTCCATCAACCTTTGGTATTTGTATTCATTTTTTATTAAATCATCGTAAAAGAAGTATATGTGGTTGTTAGTGTGTATTGCAAAACATAATTTGTTTTCGTTGAATAGAATCAAATGATTGTTATTTAAATGATTGTAACGATGAAAAGATAGTGTGAGAAGTATGAGTAGAGTCAAAAGGTATTTTAACACAGGAAAAGCTCTGTATATGGCTGAGAGCACTAATACAATTATTAGGAAATAGATACTTATTAGCTCAAATTCACTAAGCTCAAATCCTTTTGATACAGAGCCAGGTAAATGTTCGATTAATTCAATAAAATAGACCAATAAGAAAAGTAGTGAAGAAAGAGCAAATCCTATTCCAATGGATAGTAATGGAGACCATGAAAATAGAAAAAGACCCGCTCCAAGGGAAATTAAAATGCCCGATATCAAAATGATTCCAAGATTAGTTAAAACGAAGTAATTAGGGAATTGATGAAAATAATATAGGCATAGTGGAACTGTAAATATTTGAGCAGATAATCCTAGTGCAGTCCCATTCCATAAAAAGCGGATAATTTTATTTCTAAAATGAAAAAAATGCTGTATTCTCTTATAGGTGATAAGTATACCTAACATGGCTAGATAGGACAGCTGAAAACCAATATCAAATAAATACCAGGGATTCAATAACAATAATATTACCGCAGAAAAACAAAGAAGATTTAGCTGATTGTTTTGGGCACTGAATAGTGAGCCTAGGGTAATTAGACTAAACATAAATACCGATCGGACTACGCTCGGCGGAAATCCGATCAAATAAGCATAAAACCAAATGAATAGAATGACAATACAGGTCGCTTGGTATTTATTAATAAATTTTGAAAAGACTCGAAATACATTCATTAAAACTAGAATCATAAGTCCAATGTGTAAACCCGATATGGCCAGCAAGTGCATGGCACCAGCTGCGCTAAATGAATTTGTTACTTCTGTGGATAATGCGGATTTATCACCAAGAAACAAGGCTTTTGCAAGTCCTATTTGAGATTTTGGTAAATTTTTATCAATTATTTCGATTAGTGCTTTTTCCATAGCTCTTTTATGTGTGACCGGTTCGTTTTTAAGTATTGAGAAATCTGTGTAATCAAAAAAGCTCAATAAATAGGTTTTTTTAGATTTCCAATAGAGCATGGCGTCAAACTCCCCTGGATTTCCCTTGTTCTTTATTTGAGATATTTTACTTGAAAGAAGTAGGATATCCCCTTCACTTATCAGCTTTATTGAGTTGCTATCTGTGTAAAAAAGTAGCTTTTCAGAAACTGCTCTGACTTGATTTTGCTCACTGTATTCATATTGAATTTCCGCAAGTCCTTTATTCCATGTTTTTCGTGTATTTCCTGTTTCTAAAATTTTAATCTGATAATATGATACTTCACTTGAAAGCTCGACTTCATGGCTTGAATGATTCAAGTACATGGCAAAGTAACCGAGCTGTAAAAACAAGAGAAATTTCAATGGATAAAACCAAAGAATTTTAAAATAATACAGACAAAAAGAAAGTAGAAATAGTGATCCAAGAATGATATACCAAAAGAAGCTATCATTTATATACAGCTGAAAAAATATTCCTAAGCCAATTGGAATGAGTATATGCAAAAAAGGCACCTGATAAAAGGCGAGGGGTGAGCGTATTTCTATAGGCTTGTTTTCGATTTGGTTTTTCTTTGAAATTAGTAAAATCTATTTTTGGTTTGGATTTGAGCTTTCCGTTTAATAGGCAAATCGACCGTTAACTAATCATTTTGTATTTTTCTGATAGTTTTCACCTATCTTTAATTTATATTAAATCCTTTACCTTTGAATCAATGAAAACAGCAGCCTTCTTATTTTTAGTTTTTTTATCGACTAACCTCATGGGGCAGAGCGTCTATATCCCGGATACTAGCTTTAAGGCGATCTTGGTTGGGAATAGCGCTATCAATACCAATGGAGATACCGAGATTCAAATGAGTGAGGCAAGTTCGTACGATGGGGGGATAGAATGTTTTGGTTCCAATATATCTGATTTGACAGGGATAGAAGCTTTTACTGCTTTAACTGGCTTGTTTTGCACATCTAATAACCTCACCTCTTTGGATGTCAGTCAGAATGTGAATTTAGTTCTTTTGCATTGTGGTTTTAATTCAATCGCAAGTCTTGATATAAGCGATCTTAGTGCTTTAACTATTTTATATGCTCCCGGGAATCTAATTACAAACTTGAATACGGATGGCGCTGAAGCTCTAATTCATTTGGATTGTTCACATAATCTAATCACGACATTGGATCTAAGTCAAAATACGAATTTAGACCACATAGATTGTCAATTTAATCACCTCCAGTGTTTAAATGTTGCCAACGGCAACAATACTAATGTCGTAGAATTTTGGGCGACAGGGAATCCAAATTTGAGCTGTGTCGAGGTGGATGATATTGTTTATGCAGATTATCATTGGCAACCAGTATTCCAACCAATCGGATCACAATTTGAATATGCATTCAGTGTAAACTGCTATGAGGAATGCTCGGATTGCCCTCCAGCATCATCAACAGATACGCAAACCGCCTGTGGATCGTATACCTGGATAGATGGAAACACTTATACTTCTTCCAATAATACAGCAACATTTAATATTGCAGGAGGTACAGTTAATGGTTGTGATTCGATTGTGACTTTAGATTTGACAATAAGCAATTCAGTAAATGGTACAGATACCCAAGCCGCTTGTGGATCATACACCTGGATTGATGGAAATATCTACACCGCTTCTAATAGCTCAGCGACTTTCAATATTCCTGGAGGTGCAGCAAATGGTTGTGATTCGATTGTGACTTTAGATTTGACAATAAGCCATTCGTCAACAAGCTCTATATCAGAAACATCTTGCGATACATATACAGCCCCTGATGGAGAGGTTTATACAGATTCTGGAATCTATAGTGTCACAGTAAGTAATGCTTTAGGGTGTGATTCAATCATAGCTATTGAATTGACAATTTATCCTACTCCAAATAATGATGTAATTCAAAATGACTATACCCTAATCGCAGCTGAAACAGGTGCAGAATACCAATGGGTTGATTGTGATAATGAAAATATTAATATTAATGGTGAAACAAATCAATCATTTACTGCTTCTTCATCAGGAAATTATGCGGTAATTGTGACTGCCAATGAATGTAGTAATATGTCGGATTGTATATTGATGAACTTTACAGGAACAGGTAATCTAAGTAATACTCCCAAAACCCTCATCAAAATTCTCGACCTAATGGGTAGAGAAACCAACTTTAAACCAAACATCCCTCTTATCTATGTCTATGATGATGGGAGTATAGAGAAGGTGTTTAGTGTAGAGTATTAATTCGTGTTTTTCTTACTTTTGGTAAACCTAAATATGAAAATAGCACGTCAAATCTTTTACTTTATATTCTTTGTTTTACTTTTTTCTTGCGGAAATGATGATTCATCTGCACAAGCTTCGGAAGAAAAAAAACCACCACGTGTTCCCATCGACTCAGTTGTTGGGCTAAAGCCTAACGATTGTGATTCATATTCGTCTTCATTTTATGAGAGAGACACTTGTAAGGTATACTTTGAACTTTCCCTAGCTAGAGAGCTGGACTATCATCTCATTGCTGACCTAGAACATTCGACGCTCAGACCTAATTGGAAAAGTAATCATTTAGTGAAGCAACACAATGTTGAGGGATTTTCAGGAGTAGCATTCGATAAATCTAATATGATTGTTGATGTTCAAGTGGATAGCGTAGGTAGGATGATTGAAACTAGAGGTACTTATGCAGAATTTACTTACAAAAAGGGAAAGCTCGTTAAAGAACAATATTGGAAGAATAAAGGAGGTCAATTGCTTAAGGAAGTCATTACCTATAATGGTATGTTTGTAGGCCCAAATAAAACCTGGTATGAATCGGGGCAGCAAAAAAGTGAGATCACATACGGAATGAAAGAAATACAAGTTGATTCCATTCGGACAGAGCTGAAAATGGTCGGGCATAAAGGAAAATACTGGTACGAATCAGGTCAGCTTGAGAATGAATTTGATAAAGAAATAAACTATGATAAGGCATGGGATGAAAACGGAAACCCTATAGTTCACAGGTCTAAAGTTGGTGTTCTTTATTCAAAGGAAGGTAAACCAATTGAAAGATAGATGAGTTCTATTTTTCTTTGATTTTCATCAAGGCTTCCAAGGCAGCACTCACGTGTTCCTCTTTTAAAATAATCGTCAGCTCGTGGGTAGTGGAGATGACCTCTATAATACTGATGCCTCTCCAGGTAATAATGCCCAATAGATAATGATACAAACCACTGACCTCTGTATTAAGCTTAGGAAGCTGTATGGTTATACTCGCCAGGTTTTCCTGTCGCGATTGATAGGGGATATCCCCCAGTGATTTTTCAAATATGTTTTTGAGATTTTCACTAATGATTACGGT
>Ga0206679_10000245_pt1 | contig 44226 bp, 46 predicted proteins | sample M110012015metaG_FD_155464 | JGI IMG/M metagenome (GOLD analysis project Ga0206679, IMG submission 155464) | Ammonia-oxidizing marine archaeal communities from Monterey Bay, California, United States - M1 100m 12015 | ecosystem: Environmental > Aquatic > Marine > Intertidal zone | place: USA...
TTAATTATATACCACTTTAAATCCTCTACTTTAAGCGGATCAGGAAGTTCTAAGTTGAGCGGTTGACGTTCAACTTCTGTTTTAAAAATGTCCAGCTTTTTTACGGTACTACAACTAGTTGTAAGGAACGTAATTGGGATTAGCAATACTAGGACACTCAGGATTGATCTGAGACTTCTTCGTTGCATTTTTCTCTTTCTCCGTTAAGGGCGAACCTGTAGCGATTTCAAAACATCTATTCGCGTTTGCGGTACCTTTGTTAATGACTTTTTCCATAATTTTTGCTTTTTTAAGAGCAAGGGCGCCTACATCACGCTTTTTGCCTGATGCATTTACTTTATTAAATTTTTCTTCTGTATCTGCTAGTTCTTTAGCAAGTGTTAAGTTTGTTTCTTGTAATTTTTTACTAATTTCTTGTTGTTTTTTAAAATCAGCTTGTACTTGTTCTATAACAGCTCTTTGATCAGAAACGCTTTGTTCTAATTTCATATTATTAGCTTCACTAGTAGCCAAGTCAGCTTTAAGCGTTTTTACATACACATAAGCACCGCCAATACCACTGAGTATTGCTAGTATTATTAGAATTTTTATGGTACTAAATATTCCCATTAACAACTCTCCGCTAATTTAATTATATCTTCTACAGTAACAAGATTTTCCATTTTATCTTCAGGCATAGTAATACCTGCTTTTTCTTCTATAGCACAACAAATCTCAATCATATCCATATCGTCGCCGTCTAAGTCGTCGATTATACTATGCTTAGGTTCGATTACTTTGTCTTGTCCAAAATGTTCATGTAATGCTTCCATTACTTTTTCTTTAATCATTTTTACTCCATATCCACAGTAGCTTGGCCCCAGGCTGATTCTTCGTATCTAGCTTCGTTACAAACTACAATTTGTATTGGTTTGTTATCACCATCTTTAAATTCTTCAACTAATCTACCTTCGTGTTCACGTCCACAGTTTTGACACGTTCTCATATCATATTTAAGGCTATATTTGATGTTTCACTTACTCGTCTAGTCCAGCCTCTTCCAAATGTTTCAAATGTAGATAAACTTTCGTAATATCCTTGTCTAGCATCTTGGTACTCGCGAATTGCTATTTCTACACCGTTTGCTTCAACAAATTCGTTCACTTTACTAATTGTATTTGGGCCTATAGCCCCATCTACTCCTGCTCCGACTAGCTCTTGTAGGTATCTAGCGGCTCGTCCTGTGCCAGCGTTTACGCCAAAGTCGAATACGCACAGATCTAGGCCGGCGGGCAAATCGTTTGCATGAACTCTGCCCCAGTAGTTCTTTTCATAGATAGGAGCAACATCATCTTCAGTTAGTGCTTTCATAGTGTCAGCATCAACGTCGTGTCCTACCCATTCTTCATAAGTCCGTTTAGTAACACCCATATTAGTAATACCACCCGGGTCTTTAGGGTGATTAACGTATCCACCTTCATGGTCTAAGATTATCGAAAGTGCGTCTCTATAATTCTCTCTCGCCATTTTAATCCTTTATTATTTGGATAATACTAATGTATAACCTGCGTTCTCAATTAAGTACTTGTCACCATATATAGAAATATCATAGTCACCTAAATATTTAGTAAGAAAGATAACTTCAGGATAGGAATTGACATTAAATGATTCGTCAATTTTATTGTGGATATCTTTGTGTTTTCCGAAACCTTCTACTTTAAATTTTAAGGTGTCTGAGTAAATTTTTTTAAATGTAAGATGATCTTGTAATAGTTCAACGCTATCTAAATAGCTTTTATTAAAGAAATTTTTATAGTTTTCCATATTAGTTTCATTAACTCTGATTTCATAACCTTCGCCATCTAATGGAACTGTTTCGCTGATATTTTGTTCATCAGCTGGTAAACTATTAAAATTTTTATAATATCTAAATTTAAGGTCTTCTATATGAGCTAACTTTTTAACACCGTCAACTATTTCTGCAATATTTTGGGGAATTTCTCTACCACGTTCCATCTCAACAAAAACTTTATATGTTCCGTCTTGTTGTTCACCTGATGTAACGTCTGCATCTAATACAAATGGAAATCCTTTTTCACAAAAATTCATTAAATCTTTTGCTGGTTCTTGTGATTTAACTGAAAAACTTAAAACAACAATATCTCTATCTTCACCCATTTTTGATTTGAATGAATCTATTTCAAAAATGTCGTAAACTAGATTTCTTAAGTCGCCTGCTTGAAGACCCATTATACTTCGCCTTCTACTGGTGCTGGTGCCATTTCTGGCTCAGGAGCCATTGCCGCTTCTTCGCCTGGTTGTGCAACTTGATCTACTGCTGTTTCTACACCCATATCAGCCGGCTCTGCATAACTGTCTAATTGTTCTTTGTAGCCACTGTAAATATTAAGAATTAAGTCTTTAGGCATTTGTATTTTAACTACCCAAATAGGATGTCTGTCAAGTTTACCTTTTTTAGTTCCAGGACGAATGTCGCCGGGTTCTTTAATTTTTCGGGGTTTAATAACGTTTGTTTTTTCAAAGGATACTTTGCAATCGTAATCTATAAGTCTTTTTCCGCCCATTGGATCTGGCATTTTATCTCTAGGCCACATAAATTCACAAGTTACCCAATGTTTTTCAATGTTTGGACCTGAGACAATTTCACCATCTTCCCAGTTTTCGTATACGTAAATATCAAGTTCATCTAGTACTCTTTCGAAGTCTTTAAGTACACTAAAAGCAGTATCGCTATCGTAGATATGCTCGATATTTTTAACAATGTCCATTACGTCTTGCATGATTAGTCGCTCCTGTACACTTATTTAGCTATTTTACTTCTATATAGTTGTAGTTTTGTTTTCCGGCAAACTCAGTAAATACTTATGTAGAGACAACTTTGTTGTGTTTACAGCACAATAAGTTGTTCTTTATAGTCTTAAATTGACTCATAAAGGAGGACTGCATGAGTAATAAACGAGCCAAACGGCATCTTCAAAATACGAGTAATATTATCAACTTTCAACCACATAAAAGAGACATTAAAATACTACCCCGAAATAGAAACCAAGAATCTTATATGCTAAAACTAATGGATCCGCAGAAAGACATAGTCTTCGGAATTGGTCCTGCAGGAACTGGTAAAACGCTTCTAGCGGTACAAGTGGCAGTTAAGCTATTTCAAGGTGGTGTTGTAGATAAAATTGTGGTAACTAGACCGGCAGTAAGTGTCGATGAAGATTTAGGATTTTTACCAGGAACATTGGAGCAAAAAATGGCTCCTTGGACAATGCCAATTTTTGATGTATTTAAAGAAAATTATAGTCAACACCAGATTCGTGGTATGATTAATGAAAATATTATCGAAATTGCACCATTAGCCTATATGCGAGGTAGAACTTTTAAAAATGCATTTATAGTTGCAGATGAAATGCAAAATGCTACTACAGGTCAAATGAAGATGTTATTAACACGGTTAGGAACAAAATCACAAATGGTAGTTACTGGTGATTTGCGTCAAGCAGATAGAATGTCTAGTAATGGACTATTAGATTTTATAAAACAACTAGAACGATTTAGTAAAACTAGGCATATTGATGTTGTAAGATTTCATCAAGGTGACATTGAACGTCATAATGCTGTACGAGAGGTATTACAAGTTTACGGAGACGAATAACAATAAATATTTAAATGAACTGGGTATTTCAAATAAGTCAATTACTATTAGGAATTATAATCATTAGCGGATTTATTGCACTAATATATTACGTCTAATCAGTATCCCCGGGCAGATGTAAATCGTGGGCATCTACGACATAATCTTTCTTTTCGTGTTGCCAACGTGTCCAACCGGCGAATATAATATTTTTTAATTGTGAGATCGCGTTATGTCTGTTGACTGCTGTTTCGCTTAACTCCCCAGTCCTAGCAACTACTGTTTCTCGTTTAATAGGAATAACTTGACATAGAGGTTCGCCTAACTTAATTGTTGTAGGTTTAATTTCTTTTAGCATAATATTAATAGGGTTTACTAAGGCACCCATATCATGATCGATTACACCAGGAATTGCTTCAAAATTTCTATCTTCAAAATAGAACATTGGTAGGTACATTAAAGTCCAGCCGGCGGCCGCCCACATTTTCCATGGGTTATCTAATTTTACAGCCGCTCTTACGCCGAAGTTCTTTAATAAATCTTTGCTTATTTGATCTACTGGATGATAAGCACTATTATAGTTAGGCTCTGAATACCTAGTAGTAACACTTAATCCGTCTTGTCCTGGAGTAATTTCTATATCACACCAAGCTGGAATAACATAGCCCATTGACATAAAATCACCAATACCTGGACAGGCTTTTACACTTTTATCGCTGTCAATTAAATGATTTGCCTTTTTAGTATATGTAGGCATATTTTTCCATGCTTCAGGCATGAAATCTTTAGCTGGTCTAATAGGTGCGTGTTTTCTTACAGCCCAGTTTTCTGTTTCAAAAAATAATATAGGTTTAGTCATTTAAGTCGTTTATTATAGGAAAAATTCCTGCTATAATTTTAGCACAAGCATGAGCAATATCCATATGTTCTTTTTGTGTACCATGCCCGCCACGTAACTCAATATAATGAACCCACGAACGGAGTGTGCCATTCATATATAGTCGTGTTTTAGTTAGTCCTTCAGGCAATACGACTCTTGCTTGTTCTTTAGCAATACCTTGGTCTAATGCCCAATTGTATGCTTCTTTACATTGTTCAATTATTCCTTTTTGTCTGTTCCCCCAAGCTATTTGTAATGCATCATCATTAACTTCTATAGAGTTTTGTCTATTTTTTGGATCTTGTAAACGTGCTTCTCTAAAAGTAAATGCTTCTTTCATATCTTGCGGATCTGCATAACGTTGACTAAATTCTTGAAAGGAAAATGATCTGTGTCTTACTATTTGGTGGGCTATATCTCTTGTAGTATTAATTTCAAGACAAGCATTAACCATCTCTAAAGGTGACCAATGTTTATGCTTAATCAAATACTTAATAAGTTTTTCACTTGTTTCAGTATTCATTTGATTAGTAGGATTACTAACCCTAGCACAAAAGGCTATTAAGTCTTGAGCGTCTTCTAGTCCTTCTTCTAAAAAATCATCTGAAGGTTTTGAATATGAAACTAATTTTACACTCATCCTGTCCTCAATATAATATGTACTCCGAAAGGTGTTATGCAAGGTGGTCCTATATCTCCTTTTAGAATATTTTTACAAGCACCTGAAAACTCAAGCACCATAGATTCTTCTTCAAACCAGCCAAGGTCTCCTCCTTTTGATTTACTTGGACAAGCACTATTCTCCCATGCCGCCGCTTCAAAAGTTACACCGCCTGATTTTATTTCTTTTATTAATTCTTCAGCCGTTATCATTGCTTGTGCAATTCCTCTAGTATGTGTAGGAGGTTTGGCGTCTCTATGACTTAATAAAATATGTGAAGCTCGTAATTTCACTTAATCTCCCTTACCTGGTTTATCACTAAAATGCTCCATTTTTCCTTTTACGCCTTCCCAGTCTTTAACATCAGCTGGTACGTCTTCTTCACGTTTCTTTGTAATGTTTGGCCATGTACTAGCATACTTTTCATTTAGTATTAGCCACTCACCACTATCATCCATGTTATCTGAAATTATTGCTTCTACAGGACATTCTGGTTCGCATACACCACAATCAATACATTCGTCAGGATGTATAACCAGCATATTTTCGCCTTCGTAAAAACAGTCGACTGGACAAACTTCAACACAATCCATATGTTTACATTTGATACAGTCCTCATTTACTAGGTATGTCATCTTTCTTACTACTTTTTTCCTTTTCTTCTACAAGTCGGTCAATTACTTGTTTAGCATTTGCCAGCGATTCTGTCAAGTGCATAGTAAGACCTAATATACTGGCTCCTTCACCTCGTAAGCCAGTCCAAAACATTCTATAGTCGTCCGGATTTTTTTCCCTTGGAAAATTGTCCGCCTCCATTAAAAGGTTTCTAAACTTATTTACAATTTCTTCTTGTCTTTCTGCTGTATAAAGGTTCATAAACGATTCAACTTTATCATAGTTGCGGCCAAGTTGATTTCTGGATCAACAACTAACGTGTGGTCAACTAAACCTTGTTTAATAATTATGACAGCTTCGTCTTGCTTGTCACCGAATAATTCTATATTATCATATAACCAACGATATACGTCTTCCATTTCTTCTGCTTTTGCAGACCCGCAAACTAATTTTCTTGCTTCAGTTATTTTACCTGCTTTAAATAACTCAACCATATCTAATTTCCAGTCAGCTTCTCCTTTATCCATTTCACTTGGTTTAAGAAGAATTCCTTCTTGACTGTTCATTTGTACCATATTAATACATTTGCGTAAATCAGGATATGTTGCTTTTACATACGTATCTAATGTATCTATATCTGGAGTAATATTTTCTGTAATAAGAATTTCTGCTACACGAGCCGTAAATTCGTTTTTGTCAATACGTGCAATATGAAACCCTTGACATCTACTATGTAATGCTGGAATAATTCTATTTGGATAGTTACAAGTTAAAATAAATCGTGATGTTAAATGATATTCTTCCATTACGCCACGTAATGCCGCTTGTGCTTGTGGACTTAAATAATCTGCTTCATCTAATAATACAACTTTAAATGGACCAAAAGGAATCATCTGTACAAAATTAATAATTTTATCTCGTACATCATCAACACTATTAGTTCTACTTGCATTTATTTCAAGTATATCATAGTCGTTTATTTCTATTTGATTAAAAAGGATTTTTGCAAGAGTTGTTTTTCCAATACCTGCATTTCCACTAAAAAGTAGATGCGGAATTGACTTGTCTTTAATCCAAGTGTTTACTTGTGCTTTTTGATGTTCATCTCTAAACACATAACCATCTACAGTTTTTGGTCTGTATTTTTCTACCCAAAGTTCTTTCATTTATAACGATTCTCCTGTCCAGCCGCAACCAAAATTATAAACACATATAAAAATGGCCAAGCCCAGCCTATTAAATTTCCGGTAAGATGTAAAACCATTAAGGTAATTCCTGTTGCTCCAACAGTTCCTATACTGAATCTTTGACTTGGTATTTGCATAAACTCTCCTCAGTTTATGTTATTATAAACTATAATGTGATGTGTGTCAAGTATTATTTTAGTTTTGTAATGGTAATCCATTAAAAATAAATCCAATTGTAACTCTTGGACTTACTTCTTTTGGTGGTAAACCTTCGTGTGGATAACTACTTGGAAATATAAGGGCTCGTCCTTTTTTGAAATCGATATCATGAAAACTATTGTCCTCATTCCAAAATCGTGTACCTGTATCACCTTGTACATAATATACCATTGTATGTGATGGTATCCATCTTGGGTCTTTCATTTGTTCGGTATCGTCTGGTGCGTCAGTATGTTTCCCACCATAAAATTCTTCTGTGGATAAGTTAATTTGAACTTGATTTAATTGTAAGTCTTCTGTAAGTTTTTTAAAGAGTTTTGTTTTAGCATGATGTACTACAGTCCACATTGATTTAAGTTCCCAAGGCATATCAGCTAGAAAATTAGTATGACTAACTTCAATTCCGTGTTGAACTTCTCGTGTCCATTGTTCACTAAATGTTCGATATCCTTGATCGTATCCTAATCCTCTATGTCCAAATCGTAATGGTAAATGCGGAATGACTGCTTCAACTTGTGCTTGTAAGAAGTCAGGAAATAAATCGTCAAAAATTAAAATATTATTTTTGTTCATTATTGTTCCAATTTGAGTCCCAAGCATCTTCAAAGATTGGGTGAAGTACTTTACGTTCTTTCATAAACGGTGTAGCTTCTCCACTAAAAATATAACCTATAGTAACACGTGGGCTTATTTCTTTTGGAGGTAATCCTTGATGTATATATTTGCTAGGAAATATAACCATTCTATTTTCTTTAAAAGGAACAGAATGAAATTTATATGAATCTAGATCGCCTTGATGATTTGCATAATCATCGTCATACCATGTAGCATCTTTTGATCTGAAGCCCCCACTTTTCCGAGCCATGTCTTTTGTTCGTTGTAATTCAGCATCTACTTCTGCTTCTGTAACTCTTCCTTTAGTTACACCATGAGATAGTTCTGCTAATTTAGGATTTAAATGTTCAGGATTGTTAGACCAAAATTCCATTCCAGTATCACCATGTAAAAGATAAACCATAGTATATGCAGGTGCATTGGTCGTAACATCGACGTGTAGTCCGCCAGCGTGTTTTTTAGTTGTTAAATTTACTTGTATTTGATTGCATTGAAGATTGCATACATTAGGAGCAATAAGTTTTCTATTTTCATTTAATACTAACCATATAGCCCATAATTCCCAAGGAGCCTCTTGCGGATCAGTACCAACTGAGTCACCCCATTGTTCACTCCAGAATTGATAACCTTGATAAGGACCTAGTCCTCTATGACCGAATCTTAATGGAAAGTTTAATATTGTTTCTTTAGCTTGTTTGTGGAGCCAGTCCGGAACAATGTCGTCTATAACATAAACATTTTTTGATTCAAAGGTCGCCGTCTTGTCTGTTTTCGGAGTCGTTGATGTTAAACTTTCCTCCTGGATATCTTGATTCGAGTTTTTTGACATTTTCTTCAATTACCTCATTAGGATCAAGCCCAAGAGAGCGACAAGCACTAGACCAATACCACATAATATCACCAAGTTCTCGCTTGAGATGAAATACAGTTTCATCGTTAAGTGGTTTACCTTGGAACAAGCATTTTTTAACAATTTCACTAAATTCTCCTCCTTCACTTGACAATCCAATAGATGCAGTTAATAACAATGGAATGTTAACACCTGTTGCATTTTCTAATTCTTGTACTCGTCCAAAAAATGCACCAGACTTGTTACTTTCTACTGATGTAACTTTTTCAACGAATTCTTCATATCGTTTTAAATCCAACATAAGCACCTTTGGGAGATCGTACCCACCCATTTTAAATAATACTCTCTTGGTCCATATCGCCTAGATAAGCATTATCTGGGTCTTCTTTTTGCCAGGCTAAAATACCTTCAGCTTCTATTGTACGCAGAACAGCAACTTCTTCTTCATCTGGAAGTTCCATATTAAATCCTCTTGTCCAACGTCCATGTTCTACAAGTACCCAGTCACCTACTTCAAATTCATCTTTATTCTCGTGGCCTTTAGCATACACTTTACCCCAACGTGGTTTAACACCGTGTGACTTACCGTCGTCGGAAGGAAGTATAATTCCACCTTTAGTTACCATTTCGTCAAAGTTCATTTGACGAACAATTACTCGGTCATGTATTGGTCTAACGTGACCTTTGTAAACTGTGATAGCCCTTGGGGGCCCACCCATCAGTCCTAAATCCATTGTTAGTCACCTTTATTTACAAAGTTGCCATCAGCATCTTCAACCCAGTCTTGACCGCCTCGATCGTAGGGTTGCTCTTCAGTTTTAACTTCAACTGCTTCTGCTTCTTTAACTTTTGTTGTTTTAGAAACTTTAGCTTTAGCTTTAGTAGTTGCTTTTTTAGGTACTACTGTTGCTTCTTTTTCAACAACGTTAACTCCACGACCAGGAATTTCATCTGGAACTGCTTGTGGATGGTCTCTGTAATAGTCGGCCATGACTTCTTCACGCTTACGAACAATTTTGCCGCCAGGGCCTAATTCGTCACCGCGAGCATTAACACGAACGTTACCTACTGCTGGTGTCAATTCATTTTTTTGGCGTAACAAGTCCATATCAATTCTTTTACCTTGCATTGATACGTGTTGTTTACGACCGGTTTGTTTAACTGCCATTATGATCTCCTATTATGTACGTATTTATCTCATGAACTCATGCCAGTCTAGCTCATACTGGATTGAGTTAATTTTATGAATACCAATTAAGTATAGGATATAACTTGCTACACTAGATCCTCGTCCTACACCCCATACTATGTTATTTTCTCTCATTATGTCTACCAAATATATAAGAAATCTTAGTAAGTTAAGTAGTCCACGTTTTTCGTACTCAATATATTCTGCTTCAGTTCGCATCCATTCTTCTGTATCACCAATTTGTTCTTTGTCAAGTTCGTCTTGCAGTTGAGCATACATCCATTTATGTATATCTAAATCTTTATACTTGTCCGGCATAAACCATTGTGACTGTAAAGCGTCATCAAATTGTTTCTTATCGTACGAGAGTGGTTGGTATTCTTTTAATGGTAAAAAGTTAAAACCAAGTTCTTTAATAGATTTATTGTATAGATTGGCGTCACGATTAGGCTCTACTAATATCTTAGAGAGCTTATCACTATTTCCTTCGTAAATTAAATTTACAATATCTTGATTGGTGAATCGTGGTACACCGAGATCGTCTACTTTCATGTTTCTCATTTATAAAGTATTTTAACTGATATCAATCAGTTTGTCAAGACCTTTATTGTCATTATTCAGTCTTGCTTTAATTTGGCGTTCGCTGACTTCCAATTTATAGCTGTTGAGCAGTAATTGGATTTGGCTTTTTGCGTCGGGGTTTCGGGTTTGGAAAAATTTTTTAGTTAAATCTGAAATTTTAGCGTCTATTTCTTTTAAAGTGAGTTCTGAAACGTTTTGAGTAAATGGGTGTAGCATACCCTACCTATTAAGTAAATGTACCGACGTAATGAGCAAATACTGTAGTACCTTGATCTGAGCTCCAAACGTCAATCACTTCTGGATTTACATCATCTGCTACAGTAAATGGACTTGGAAATCCTGAGGAATATTTAATTGTTCCACCACCTTCTGTTGCCCAAGTAAGTGTTCTAGCAGTACTGTCACCAAGTGTGTTTAATATCATTACACGAATCTTAGCAACTTTATTAGTAACAGGCCAATCTGTAAAAGTTAGTGTTATATTGCCCCCTATAGTAAATGTTTGAAAATTACCATTTGCAAAACTAACATTTTGAGGAGCAACTATTGTTCCACCAGCATATAGTTTTTCTGTGTTACTGACAAGATTTCCGCCAGTAATGTCATTACCTAAAAAGTCATTGGTAGCATTTAATTTGGCTGTATTTGTCTGTAAGTCTTCGATCTCACTTTTAGCCGCAGTAAAGTTATTCTTTATAGTGCTAAAATTGTTACGAAAGCCTTGGCTATCATTATCCTGTCCTGCTATTGGATATGTAGCATCAATGCTGGTATTGTCGATATTACTTGCCATTTGTGTTCCTCTCTATTATTTATCGCCTTTAAACATTAAAGGCATAGTTCCCGAATGGTATATATTGTTCATAGCTATTTCCTTTTGTAGCATCTATTATATATCTATCAATTTCAAAGTCTAGTACCCTAAAATTGAAGGCGCTATTAGCGATATTTAATGCTATAGTGGCACTTTCTCCAGGCTTACAAAAACATAATGGAATAGCCGTTATGAATCCTAATTCTTGAACTGAAGTGCCCTGGGCCGTAGTCATCCATAATGGTAGGAAATCGCGTTCAGTAAGCCCAACTGTTTTTATATTTTCACGCATATTTGTTACATTACTGATATAGCGTTGAGTATTATATGCTTGGTCAATTCTTATAGCATCACTATCAGTTTTAACTGGAGTAAATTTAGGTCTAAATCTAAATGGGTCACTTGTTGTTGTAGCAATAGTTCCAGCTTGTATAATATTTCCATTTTGTAATTGTACAAGAATTGTCCCGTTTGCATCAAGTATTACTGTTCCATTATTTCTAGTAATAATTTCAAGATCGTTTCCAAATGCTACTACTTGAACTTTTTGTCCTATTGCATTTTCTATTTCAAATACTGCAACACCGGCACCTTCTTTAGAAACATCATCAAATGCTTCATAGTCAACACTATCTACAGTAATCTCTTGTCTAGTTTTGATAGTTAAAGAAGATCTAACTTTTGTTTCTGGTACCCCAGCCTGCGGTGGAAAATCATATGGATCAATTACTTCTAAATAAACTACTTCATATTGAACATCATTTGTTCCGGCTTTTTTAGCTACTGCTGTTTTAACTGAACCTAATTTAAATCGTTTTTTAGAATGATTCTGTCTTGATACTGCAACATATTCACGAACATCTTTAGTTTCAATTCCAGCATATATTAACATTTTAATTTGTTTTTGTAAACCAAATGCTGGATCATTAGGTCTATAAATTTTATCAGGAGTAAAAATATTAGGATCTCCGATAAAGTTATTATAAGTTGTACGCTGTGCCGGTTTTAAGAAAGGTTTAACAGATAAGTTACTGTAACTGATATTGTCAGGATCAGTAACTATAATATTATAGTTCTGTGATAAAACACTAAATCCAAAACGATCTCGTGCTTCAACCTCAAATACAAACTTGCGATCAACAGTAGTTGTAGAACCATCAAGTAATAGTAAATTATTATCAATCGTTGTTAAACCTTTAGTCCATTCACCTGAGACAGAATCTTGGTTTCTAAATTGATTTACTTTACCAACAATTTCTCCATTTGGATTTAATTTTAATCCTGGAGGTAATTCTCCGCTAATGATTCTATATAATACTTTACTACTAATTGATTGAGCAGTTATTTTTGCCGCTACGTTAAATGTACTAATAAAGTTTGCTTTAATAGTTCCTAGGTCTGGCATAGTTATCCATACAATAGAACTTTCAACCTCGCCTAATATTTTAACTGTAAATGTTTTTTGCTTTGCCGCTAATAATGTTGCTTGACTAGTAAAGCGTCTTGCTTCAACTGTAAATTTATATTCTTTAGTAACTGCTGGTTGATATGGAACTCGTCCTGCAATTTCTCCAGTACTAACATCTAATGCCATTCCTGGAGGTAACACACTAGGACTTGCATCGTCATTATATTGTTCTAAATAATATCCTAGTTCTCCAACAATAGTATTAGGATCAAATACATCTAAGTAAATTGTTACATAATTATTTGCTCGTTTATAACCAATGTCTGCTGGTGTTAACCAAACAGGCGTTCTAAGGAATGTATTATCAGCTGTAAATATTCCTGTACCAACTTGCATAACTGTATTATCTGCACGTAAGAAATCATCACCAACTAAGAATATTATAAATTTTCTTTTTACAACTGTATCACCGTCACTAACACTTACTTTAAATTCAAAAAATCTATTAAGTTTTTTTGGACTTCGTGTTGGAATAGATTTATCATACCCTGTGGTATCATAAAAGAAACTTTCATAACCATTAGCACTTCTTAATCCAAAGTCGAATGGAAAACTATCAAATTGTGTAGTATCATAAAAGCCGCTACCAGATCTAAGATCTAATGCTAAAATAGGATCAACAATTCCTATAAGTCTACCTTCTTCAGTTAATGTTATACCTGGAGGTAGTGTGCCATCTCCGTCAGCAATAAAATATTCAAGTTCATCTCCTGCTGGTAGATCCGGATCAATTGCAGAAAGTTGGAAATCAACAATACTGCTATCTATAATATAAAAAGAATTATTAGGTCCTATTGGAAGTTTACCTTCATTAGTTGTCCAGACCGGTTCATCAGGACCATTTACAATAATATTATATGTTCTATCAGCAATTCCAGAAGAATTTGTTGCACGTAATACAAATTCAAATGTAGTACTACGTTGTACTTCAAATGGTGTTCCTACAATTTGATTTTCTTCTAATCTCATTCCTGCAGGTAATTGTCCACTTATTAAACTTACAATACTTGTATTAAGTTGAATAGTTGTAATAGAACCTGCTTCTAAAAATATGTTTGGAGCAGTAGTGTATACATACGTCATAAATCCTTGAACAATTTCTTGCATAAACGTTTCTACTGTATGTCCTGTTCCAGTTTTGTAATGTGTTACTCGCCCACCTAAGTAGCTATAGTAGTATGTTTGATTTGTTCCGTAAAATACTCCGCCTGCATCTGGAATTATACCACCTGTGTATCCTTGACTTTTTGCTAAAACAAATGTTGAGTCTTGTGCAGATAAAAATGTTACACTATTAGCAAGACCACCACCGTATGGAATAACAGTATCATTTTCTCCATGAATTGTTAACCATCTTTTATCTTGTAATGGAATTGTAGCTGTATTATAATCAGTAGCATCAGGTCCAGTTTGTGTTGCCGGAGCGAAAAATGTATCGTTACGATATTGTGGATCAAATAATTGTGAACCAATAGTTACATATGAATAGATATCTACGTCGCCAATTTCAATAAATGCTCTGTTCACTAATCCTGCACCAGTATCAAATCCAACAAATTTTATTCTGTTGTCGTCAACATTATTAAATCCTTTTAATGCTGTAATTAAATCTTTAAGCATATCAATATCAGGTGCTTTAGATGTTTCAGTTGCAACATTCCATGTATTGTTATATCCTGTTGGAGCAACTAAAATATGATCACCTAAATAGTTTTCCCAAGTAGTAATTTCATTACTACCTGTTCCACTATCTCCATGTAGCAATATAGCTACTGGTACTTTTTTATTTGTGAGAGCAGGAATAGTAGGAACTCTTATAGATACAGGATATGTATATCCACCAGGTTCTTGTGACCAAGTTTTAGTTATATCTATGTCTGTTGAATTTGTTAGTGTAGGTAAGGGGTCGCTACTTAACGCGGTTGATTCAGGGTTAAATAATCCCCCAAGATCAGCACTAGAAGGGTCTAAAGGTAGAATAACTGTTGTAGTTAATCTTTCCTCTAAAGTTGCTAGTGTATGTCCTGATAGTTGTGTCCAAACAGGTAAATTTGCCATATGCTTTATATCCTACTTCTTACAGTATTTATCGGATATTATGCATACTTGGTCAAGTTACGTTCGAACTCGTGTAGACGCTTCCATATACTGCGAAGCTCTGTAATAGTGGTCCAGTTTTCTAAAAATAAAGCAAAGCCCCCATGAACCTTTTGGAAAGCATTTGATACTTGTACTACTACACCTAATAATATAGCACCTGTAAATAAGCTAGGTCCTACAATTAAATATGGTACAATAATCATAAATTGATCGTAAGTAATACGCCAAGTGTCAAAGTAGCCATAATGCATATAAAGTCTGTGATAGTTAAATCGTATACCAGTAAATAAACTCCATAGTGTTTCTGGTTGTGCGTAATTGGCTTTATCGTCTTCACCTAGTACTAAATCTTTTCTAAATGCGGCTTCTACCTTTTGATTATTATATTCTAGTCCTGGAAGTTTCCACCCAACAAACCATGAAATAACAATACCACCTAATGATACAACTAAAGCGGTCCATACTAAAGAACCTGGAATATCACTAAACCATGGAATTGTAACTGCATCACTTAATGCCCATAATACAGGAATAAAAGCTACCAACGTCATTATAGCTCGTACAACTTGTAATCCTAAACCTTCTACAATACGAGCAAATCTATTACAATCTTCTTGAATACGCTGACTAGCACCTTCTATTTCAGTTTTAACATTACGCCATCGTGGAATGTAATCAAATGTAATTGCTTCACGCCACCGCAATCCATATAGACGGGTAAACCATCCTGTTGCAACTGCTAATAATACGTAGGGAAATGCTAAAACGGCAAATGAGGGTTCGCCTTGTAATCCACTAGTCCAGTATTCGAAACTAATTAATTTATTGTAAAATAATGCTGTACCTACGTCAGCTTTATCTTTATAATCGCCTGCTTGTTGTAATAAGTTATAAAATCCACCGTACCATGTGTTTATGGCTACAGTTATTTGTACTTGAATCCATAAAGATGCAATAAGTAAGGCACCACCGCCCCAGGCCCACAAAGCCCATTTTCGACTTTTGTAGTATGCGCCGATCATAATCTATAACGTCTTAAACGCTACGCTGATGTTTGGTTGATGGACCAACTATGTATGGATAAACCGGTTGAAGGTTTGAATCCACTGACAAGTAATATGCCCATGTTCCGTTTGGATAGTCAGGAGTTTTGTTGTATCGACCGTTGTATGCATCTAAATGACCAGTACCTACTTGGTATTCATGATCATTAACAAATGTACCAGCCGCTTTTTCACCATAAGTGTAACCACGTCCAGTTGGTTCTGTAGTATAGTATTGATATGATGAAGTCATTCTAGTAACTGCGGTTCCTAATTCTGCATTAGGATCTACGTATGAATATGGTCCGTAAATTGGATATCCGTCAAAACAATATCCAAGTATCTTACTATGTCCATCTGCGTGTCTAAAGTTATCACTACTGTAATTAGTTCCCGTGTAATAAGTTGGCGTCGGAGTTGACGCTGTTAACATAGCGGCATCCCAAGATGGATTTGATTCTGCTGAACCTGTTGGTAAAAACATAAACATTCCAGACATATAATGATATTGTCCGTTAGTTTCTGGCCATCCACCTGCATCGTCGCCACCAAAGTTTGATCTAAATGCTACTGCATTATATTCAAAGCCATCGCCTGGTGCATCTGTTACAGGATCAAGTCCTGGTGGAACAGTTGTTGGACCTACTGAAGGATTAAAAAATATAACACCGTTAGACATAATACCCATTGGTGTTAAAGGAACTGTTACCTGTGCATTAGTAGTATTTTCTCCACCGCGATATACAATAGAATAATTATAAGATTGTGCAATCGCAGTATTTACGTTTGGCGAAAAATCATTATTTCCGAATGCATTTCCGAATGCCGCCGGATTAGGTAAACCATTTGATGTAATTGTTAATGTTGCCATATCTCTTTCCTTACGCTATTGTCCCTGCATCAAATACTCTTGGATCTGGTGTAAACATACTACCAAAGTCAATATCAGTTTGATAAATTATCCAATCAACTACACTTGTAATTACATTACTAAGAGTACCAAAGTTAAAACCAGCTGTATTAGGAGCAATTAATCTAATGTCTACTCCGTATACTAATCCAGTTAAGTTTCCTTGGAAAGCACCTGCAAAAGTACTTGCTGTTAATGTGCCACCATTAATAAGATTATTTCCGTTTGCATCTAGGTTTCCTCCTAATACAGGAGTAGTATCAGTAGATAGTTCAGTAGTTGAATTAATTGTTAAATTATCACCAGCAATACTTGTACCAATACCAGTTCCTCCAAATATATTTAATGTATCGCCATCAACTAATTGTTTAGATCCGGAATCAGATACAACATTTAATTGTTGTAATCCACCTGTTGCATTAACTGTAATTCCATTTGTTGAAGATGTTAATGTAATATTAGCACCAGATACTAACTTTTTAAATTGTAAATCGGAACCAGCTTTTTGATAAAAAACTCCTTCACCAACATTACCTAAATTACTTGCAGTTGTTGATTCTGGAGAGCGTAGATCTAAATCCTCAAAGTTTTGATTAACTTTAATGAATGCTTCACGTAGGTCATCACCTGTACCGTCGTTTGCTAGTGTTCCTATGTTGATATCTTGTAGTGCCATTTTATCTCTCTTCTTATGTATTTATTCCAGGAGTACTGCTTCCACTACTACCTTTGAATCCCCAAGGATTAGGACTACTATATGGCCAATGTAGTATTTTATTTGGCGCACCATAGCGTCTTGGAATGGCGTTGAAAGCATTAAAATCTTCATCTGTTCCACTATCATAGCAATTAGCTGTAGAGTGTATTGCTAGAAAATCTTTAAATTGTTGTGCTGTTCCGCCTGGATTTGCTTGTAACCATAATGCACCTATTCCACAAATTTGTGGAGATGCCATTGATGTGCCACCTATTCGTGCAATATAGTGAGAAGCACTTCCAGGGTAAAGTTGTTTTGAACCATATGTACTTACTTGACTTGTAGCACTTGTAATATCATCACCAGCCGCTATTATATCAATACGTGGTCCTCTTTCACTATCATTTCTTATCATTTCTTCAGTACCAAATAGACCCTGATCTAAGTTTGCTACAACAATTGTGTCATCACTTATTGGAGAACCAGCCTGGTTATAATAAATTGGCGTCACCCCATATAAGCTATTTGTATAGTAACTATCATAAATGTCACTATTGTATGGAGCATTAGGGCCTGAAATAGGATGATATCCATTACCCGCGGCATTAACACAAATTACTCCTGAATCTGTTAATTGTTCTTGTTCAGTGTTTACTGAAGAATATGATATTGGATGTTTATTGTTAGGACATCCGTATTGTGTAAAAGTACCAGACGTCCAGTTTTGAGTAACAATACCTTGATCTACTCCTTTGTAAAAAATAGATGTTACTTGCCCAAACCCACCGCCAAGTGGATAGTAATAACCATAGCCCCAACTTTGATTTACAATTGTCGGACGTTTAAATCCTGTAACAGGATCAATAGGTTTTTGTTCGTGAAAAAGTCTAATAACATCAAATGGTTCAGAAACCTCTTCAGCACCGCCAAATACTCTTACTGAATAAATTTTTGAATTCTTGGCCCAACCATAAGTTTTACCTGCGGCAATACCACAACAATGACTTCCGTGTTCTCCTGCTGGTTGACTATCGCCGGTAATATTTGTATAATGATTTGTTCCCATTGTCCCTGGAATAATTGTATTCCAATCTAGTTGTATAAATCTTGTAGTGCCATTTGCATCTTCCCATTCAGGATGTCCTGTAGGATCAACACCGTCATCTTGTATAACAACGTCAACACCTGTACCATCTAATGCATAAGTATAATTTCCTGTGTACCCATTAGTTGCCGCCGCCAAATCATATTCTTTAAGAATGTGTCTTTTTAATCCCCAATTAACGGCATCTTGATCATTTACACCTGACCGATCAAATTGACCAATTTGTGTTTGGTATAATTCTTTATTCGCTGGATCTGGTTTTCCTTCTACTATATGTATTCTTGGATCTTTTGATAACTCTGCCGCTTCGGCATCAGTTAACATATAATGAGTCATTCTATTATTATGTTTTTTAGCATAAGCTACATCAACAGTTCTACCTGGCACGTTTGCACTAACAGAAGCATCACTAGAAGTATCTCTTCCTAGTTCTTGTTCTATTTCTGCAACATCGATACCTTTTTTAGTAACAACTATATATTCTTTTTCACCAGCCATTAAAGTATCCCTACGTTTGTTGTTAATGCTCTATTAACTACATATGGCAAATAAGCTATTCTATTAGAACCATTCATTAAACTTCTATCATTTGAGAAAAAAGTAGATGGTGTACCTTCATCTGTTGAACCTTGATGCATTAAATCTTTAATTGCATTGTCTTGCCACCATTTGCGTAATTGTGCAGGTGTCCATCCTGGATTTAATTGTAATAATAAACAACTCATTCCTGATACTTGTGGAGTAGCCATTGATGTTCCACTAAGATTTAATATTGCAGTATCATCAGTATTTGTAGCACTAATAATATCTGTACCAGCCGCCCATACGTCAACTCTAGGACCTTTATCACTAGATGAAGCTGTAGCTTCAACATTATTATATAATTCACTATCAATATTTCCGCAAACAATTGTTTCAGGACCTATATTACCTGCTCCTCTATTATAGTATATAGGATTACCTGCGGTAATATTACCTACGTTAATACCGCAAGTAATATGATTGTCAAAGTCTATATCTCCATCGTAGCAAAGTTTTTGATATTGATTTCCTGCACTTTTTATATAGTGTACACCTTCGTCTTGCATTTCTTCAACTTCAACATTAAGTTGATAAAGATTTGCATTAAATTTGTTAAATGCATCACCGATCATTCCAAAGTTAGCACTCTTAACACTTCCTACACTAGCACCTCTAAATTGAATGTCTGTTATATTAGTAAAATATGCTTTATATCCCCAACTTGCTCCTACTACTGTTGGTCTTTTAACTCCTGTAACAGGGTCAACAGCTTTAGCTTTATGAAATTCTTTAATTGCATCGAACCAGTATGAAGAACTTATAGCCATATCTAAACAATAAATGTTTGCATTCTTGGCCCAACCATAATCTTTTCCTACGGCTGTCCCTGCACAATGAGTTGCATGGTAACTTGTTCCTGCGGTGTTAGTATAATCTTGAAAAGGTATAAGACTACAGTTAGGAAGTTCGTTCCATTGAAAAGGTACTAAACGACTAACGCCGTTTTTATCTTGCCATTGTTCGTGTGTATATCTAAATTTACTTTCTTGATGAACATAATCAACACCAGTACCGTCTAAATGATAATCATAAGTTGTTCCAGCAGGAAGATCTGACGTAACATTAAGTCCCCAAGCATTATCTGTATTACCGTGTCTTAAGAGTCCCCAGTTACCTCTTGTTGTTGAAGTAGAATCTCTAGTCCAATCTTCAGTTTGTTCGTAATCCATCCAGTCGTCGTTCCATACAAGTGGTGTATTAACATCACCTACTCTAGGATCGTTTTTAAGTTTTTCTGCTTCTTCGTCTGTAAGGGCTATTTCAAAGATACGTTTACTAGAAGGTCTAGTGTTTACGTTTTGTACTTCTCTATCTGGAATTATATTACTGTCGACGGTAAAGTCTGTAGTCGTGTCTCTGTTTAGATCGTCAATGACTTCATTTTTGTTAAAGCCTTTATGTAAAGAAACAACATAATGTTTTTCACTCATAGCTTCTCCTATGCCAATAGTAATATTACCAACCATTGCACTATGGCTAGTACATTGGTAAACTAATGACGACGGAGCATCCATTGGAACTGTAAGTAATTGTGTTCCATCTTTATCACCCGACACACCATCTGTGTAAGCCGCGCCACCGGCACTTACTCTAATTTCTAATGGATGTGTAGCCCCTCCTCCATTAATAATAGTGTACGAGAATCCTTTATAAAATGTAAGACCTGGATTGTCTGTAGTACTAACTGTACCAGGTCCAGTCCATCTATATGCTGTTGATCCATTATTAATAACACTAAAAGAAAGTCCAGGTAATTGGGCAAGCCATTTACCGTCACTATCACGATATCTTAATACATATCCGTCAGTACCACTAAAGTCTATATCAGAGCCTTCAGCAATTCTTAATAAACCGGTACTGCTAATTCGTAAACGTTCAGTAGTACCTGCGGCAATTATAACAGTATCGCTTTCTGACCCAGTACCAGCAAAACTACCAATAATAGTATTATTACTATTACTACTTGTATTTGTACCAGCTTGAAATCCTATGAAAGTATTTGAATCACCGCTAGTAATTGAATTACCAGCTTCGTGTCCCACCATAGTATTTTTTTCAGCACTACTTAAAGTACCAGTTGTTGCATCACCAATTTTTATACTATTTGTAAAGTTTGCCGCGTCACTAACAACATCTGTTAAGTCGTTTAATTCTGATGAAGCCGCTCCAGTAATTGTAATATTGCCTTCTGCATCACTGGCAGTTGTAATATTAGTTCCACCAATAAATTTAATTGATTCATCTTTACTAATTGTTCTTAAAGTTGAGTCATCTGCCCCAACACTAAATTTAAAGCTATCTGCTGTTGGTAACCAATCTGTACCATCATGGAATACTAATTGTTTTGCTGAACGGTTATAAATTACATCACCAGCTGATCCAGTAAGAACTGCTATTCCGTCATTATCAAAATTTCCTAAACGTAAAGGTGCTTGTGATATTACTACGGCACTTGCCGCATCTAAAATTAAATTACTTGCAGAAGATATAGTTGGTATACCTGCACCTGAACTTACAACTTCATCAGCTGTAATTTTAGTAGCAACTATATTAATACCTGATAAGGTATCGGTTGTTTTGTTATATGTTAATCCTGCATCGCCACCAAATGCACTTGCATCATTAAATTGTACTTGTGTATCAGCACCACCTGGTGTTCCACCACCGCCACCACCTGCGGCAATGAATGTAATTTCATCACCACTTGTAGTAATTGTCATATTAGTACCAGCAACAAACGTTAATGTATCAGTTGGTGCATCTGCTACAACACTTGTTTGTCCTGAAACTTCTATTGTTTTAAATGCATCTTGATTTACATCACCTGGAGTTATTGTTGCCCAACTTAAAGTTGTATTCCCGTCAGTACTTAATACTTGATTTATAGTTCCATCACCGTCTGGCCAAATAAATGTTTTATTTGTTGTTACAGCCGCTGGGGATCTAAATCCCATAAAGTTTGTATTATTACCATCATAGTATCTAACTTCTTTAGCACTTGCTACTTTAATATTTCCAGCAAATTGTACTTCATTTACGCCGTTTGCAATATTTCCTGATATATTTAAATTAGTACCATTAAAATTAGTTGCGTTAACTGAATCTGCACTTAAAACATTTGTACTTGGATTATAAGTTACTGAAGCATCTGTTCTTAGTGCTTGATTATTACCGTTACTTAAAGCAACAAAAGTTAGAAATTGTGTTACGTTAGTTCCATCTGGAGCCGAAGTAACAGTTGCCGCATTAACATTGTTTAATACTCGTGGTTCCCATTTTGATGTTGCACCTTTAAAACTTAAAACATAGTCGTCAACTGGAGTTGTAGTAGCTGTATCAACATCTCCTAAATCTCCTAAATCGTTTATGCTACTTGCAACTGATCCTGGTCCCCAAGTACCTCCACCTGCATCAAATATTAGTGCTTGTCCAGTAGTTGCTCCTGCTACACCAACATCTACTAGGTCACCTAAGTTACCAATTGAAAATGTTATGTTACCTTCTGCATCACTGGCAGTCGAAACTCCAGTACCACCAGCAAACTTGATTGACTCTCCAGTACTAATTGTTCTTATTGTTGAGTCGTCAGCGGCAACTTGTAGTGCTGTTAAGCCATCGCCTTCTTTTACTAACGGAAACCAACCATCATGATGTGCAAAATAGGCTTTACCTGTTGCATGGACATGAGCAAACATTCCATGATATATTGATGGACTTACAGCAAATAATTCTTCTTCTGTATCAAATTTATTAGCAAAATAAACTTTACCTGTTGTATTAATATCGTGTGTTGATACGTTACCTCTTGATAAAACTGTATCAAGTGTATCAGATTCAGTAACTACATTTGTAAATTTAAATGTTAGTGTTGAATGATCATAGTAAATAACTTTACCATCGTCTGCTGATGTAACTGTTGCTACATTAGATAACTGTGATAATTTTGCCGCTTGTATACGTGCATCAGCTAAAGCATCTGAGAAGTACTTATTAACAACACCGTCTCCCTGATCAGTAACAGCATCTGTTGTAATTCCTGCTGACAAATATCCAACATCATTTGCAAAAGCACTTAAGGCACCTGGAACTTCAGGAATAACAGGTTTATTTGTTAGATCGTTATAGTCACCACTAAATGGATTATTAAACGAGACATTATTAATTCTAATGTCTGTTGCGTTAATAGTTCCAGCATTAGTGACACCAGCTCCGCCTAAATCAAGACTATCACCTACTGGTAATTCCTTAATTTTATTGTCGTCGATAATATCAACTATTAGTGGTATTCTATTTGCCATTGTTGTTTCCTATTTTATACATATTTATTATACCTTAATCCAACCGTTATCTGCACCAGTTCCGGTATACACGTATTCATGTTTTGCTCCAGCGGCAATATCAGCCCAGCTTGTATTTTCTGGGGTACCACCGTTATAAGTTTGAGTACCTAAACTACTTACACTATCAGGATGACTGAATATAGTAATTACATCTCCAACTGTTGCTCCTGATGGTAAACGGAAATCATCTCCACCTACTGTAACTTCGATTAAATATTTTGTGTTTACTACACCGTCTTGTGCGGCTGAAAAATCTAAGTATGTGTAATTAGATGATGCTGAAACTGTAAGGTCACCACTTCCTAATATAGTGGCTCCGTTAATTGTTTTAATATTTGTAGCACTAACTAATAATGCCTGTGCATCAGTAATTCCATAACCTGATACCGTAGTTGGCGTACTTGTAATACTTGCAAAACTAAATGTTGTGTCACCTGCAAGTGCAGTTGTAGCCGATGTTCCTAAAGCCAATGCATCAGTAATTCCATATCCTGAAACTGTTGTTGGTGCACCGCTTAAAACTGAATATGGAATAGTGCTATTAGCAGTATCAACTAGTAATGTTGAATCATCACCAACTATTGGATTGTTTGATTTAAGTCCACCACTAAATTGAAAGTTACCAGTATTGTCTACACTCATTGTAGAACTACCTAAATGAATAGTAGTGCCACTTAGATATAAATCTTTAAATCTTTTTGTATCAGAGCCAATGTCATAAGCAATATTAGTATCAGGAATAATATTTCCTTTTACAGTTCCGTCTAAATTAATTTTACTAGAAACTGCATCTATCATTACTGTTGAGTCGTCTGCAAATACAGAACCTTGAATGTCAGCCTTTTGAGCTAGTGTACCATCGTGTAATGCAAATAATTCTGTGAAGTTAGCATTAACTTTAGTAAAGGCTGTACGGATAGGATCTCCGTCACCCTTATTTGCACTTGTTCCAATGTTAATGTTTTGTTGTGCCATCTTACACTCGTCCTACTACTATTTCGATAATACCTTCATCACCGCTATTTTTATCTTCTAATGCTTTACCTATTACTGTTCCTATTTCTGGATTAGTACTTGCACTTGCAAATCCTTCTGTTGAACTAGTTACAAGCATTTGTCCTTTTCTAACCATACCAACAACTTTAACTTTTATTCTACCTTGTAATGCTATTGGTGTTACATTAGTTCCTTCTTGATTTGAATTCATTAAGTATGCAGGATTTTCTGAAACTATTCCAGCAACTCTATTATCACCACGAACTTTTGTAACACTTACTTCTTCGTCGCCACCAAAGATTACAACTGTACCTGGTTCGTATACTGCATCTGCTGTATAATTTTCTGCCAAGTCAGCGTATTTTGCCTGTGTAGCTGTACCACTAAATGTTGTTGCGTAAATTGTATTATATTTTTTAGTTGCTGAACCAATAATATATGTGTCATCAAGTTCAGGTATAAATCCTGTTGCTGTTGCTTTAAGTACAGTTGCGCCATCGGCTATAATTGCAACCTGTCCTGCGGCAGTAAATCCTGTGTTTGCACCTATACTAATACCTGTACTATTTGCATCAAGTTCGCCTGGTGCTTCAATAAATGAACTGTGTATCCAGTCAACACCTAATCTTGATTCTCCAGCAAGTGCTGAGTTAAGTTGGAAGCTACCTTCTGTTACACCTGTAGCACCAATATTAAGACTTCCTACCATGCTAACAGTTGGAGTACTTGCTCCTACTGAACTCATGAATATTGCACCACCTGGTGTGCTTAAATTAACAGTAGTACCTGTAGTATCTACAATTAGGTATGTATCAACCTTAAGTCCTTGACAAGCTACGTTACCTGATGCATCAGTTTGAACAATGTGTAAAGCTTCACCAGTTGTAGTAACATCTCCTATTACTCCGCCACCACCTAAAACAATGTCTGAGTAAGCAACTTCTTTAATAGGACCAGCTGGTCCTGTTCCTGGCGTTGCACCATATGGTTCGTAACTAACATCATGATAACCTAATGCTACCTTGTCAGCAAGATTAATTATTTTATTAAAATTAAGACCAGCAGTGGTTAGTTCTACCCAACCGTCAGTTGCTGTAAAGCTATCACTATCAAAACTAGCAACACCTAAATCTGCTTGTGTAATTCCTGTAGCATCTACTCGTGTAGTTGCCGCATTTAAGTCTAATTTACTTTGTGCTATATCGGCATCGGATTTAACATCTGCATTTACAATTCTATCAGCAACTAATCTAAAGTCTATAGTTGCACCAGTTAGTGTTCTTTCAACATTAACTGTAACATCAGTAGCCGCATCTTCTACTGCAAGTGCATACTCATCATATGGACCTTGTTTTACTTGAGCAGTAACACCGCCACCTGTATCGGCAACATCAGCTATACTGAAGTTTGGTGTTGAAGTTTTAGTATATGTTAGTAAATTATGTGCTATACCATTAATTGAAACGTTTTCAACATCAAGTACCGTACCAGTTGCACTAGTACCACTACCAGTAATAGTATCATTAACTTGGAAGTTACCACCAGCCGCCGGTGCTGTATAAATTCTATATTTTCCTGTTGTTACAAGTAATTGGTTCGCGGCAATTGTATTAGTTTCAACATCAAGTAATTCTGGAATTGTATCACCTGCCGCAATTAAGCCGTCAACATAACTCTTAGTTGCCGCATCTTGATTATCGGATGGATCTCTTAAGTTAGTAACTGTAAATGTTCCACCTGCATTTTGATCGCCAGTAAATGCTAATATACCACTTCTAGCTAATACACCAGGACCTATTTGAGTCCCTATGCCAACACCAGCATGATTAAATCCTAAACGTCTGTTTACATAACCTCTTACTGCTGATTCAGTTGGTACTGAGTCACTAGCATTATCAGTCATGCCGTCGTCTGCACTAAATTCACTAGCTACAACGCCACGTTTAAATCCTAAGCCATCTAAGTTACTTAAAGCAATACTTGCCGAGAACGTAACTGTTCCTGTACCTTGATCAACTGTAAAGAATCTACCTACTCTAAAGAAACCGTCTTGGTCTGTACTTACATAGAATACTCTACCTTTATCTCGTTCGTCAACTTCTTTTTCTTGATCTGCAGATTGTGCCGGAGCACCTAATGTTACATTCGGGAAGTTTGTAGTATTAAATCCACCTGTACCAATGTCTAAGAAATCGTGTCCTGTTGCTCTACAAGTAGAAATATTAATAGTAATATGTCCACCTTCAGTTTTTTGTAGTCCACATCTAAGAGTAACAATTGTTACTGCATTTATAACTGTACTAACAAGTCCAGCTGATGTTAATGGTAAGTTAAGATCTGAGTCTTGAAGATCTGATATTTGAATAGTAGCATATCCAGTTCTTTCAATGTAACTGTTAATAATATGAGTTTTACCATCCCAAGCAAAAATCATATCTCCTGCATTTATTCTATCTATTTGTTTCTGACTAGTAACTATACCAACAGCTATAACAACGTCACCAGCTGTGCCACCCATTGTAGTACCAGCGCCAGCAAATGTAGTAAGTGCCGCATTTCCGTTATCAACAATTAATTTAATATATTGGTATGTACTATCAAATGTAACAATTCTATCAACGGCAGGTAATGCCCCACCAATACTATCTGTTACACCATAGTTAATTGTTCTATATGTTGTATCAACATCTTCGTCAAATGTAATTGCTGTACTTGGTCTAGTAATAGTTGTGTCAACACCACTAACTCTAAAGTTTAAGTTATTTCTAATAATAACTTTCTGGTCATGTGCTAGTGTGTCAAGCAATCCTGATTTTGTAGTATTGTCTTGTCCTGTTGTAGCAAGATTTAATTGATAAACAGCTTCATCTCTAACTGAATTTTTAAATGTAAAGTCAGTTATACTTGCTGTAGCACTTGTACCAATTGTAACCTTTTGTGAATCTCCACCACTAACGTAAGTATGTACTATTCCGCTTTTATAAGTTGGAATTATAAATGTATCTGTAGTAGGAACATCATAAATTTGGAATACGCCTGAAGATGTGTCTGAGTCTGGATATAATTTTGTTCCAAACTGACAACTCATTGTAACGTTGCCAATTTTAACAAAGTCAAGTTTACCGTATCCGTGTGCTGATGCTGTAGTAACTGTAATTAATCCAGTTGTATTATCGTAAACAAAACCTGTAATACCAAAACTACCACCAACGCTTGTTAATGCAACTAATTCACTTGTACCACCACTAACATAAGTCTGTTCAACTGCACTAGGTGGTAAAAAGAAACCTAATCTATCAGCATCTGGTTTTGTAGTTACGCTATATATTCCTGCGTCTGTTGGTTGTGGATAAATCTTAACACCATGAACACAAGATATTTTAATACTAAACAAATCACAAGTATTAGCCGCCACAAGTCCGTGTGCTGAATCACAAGTAACTGTAGCAATACCTGAAACATTATCATAAACAAAATTTGTAATGTTTACTCTACTTGGACCACTAACAACACCGCCACTAACGTAAGTATGTACAATAGCACTTGTACCTATGTCAATTTCAAATGCATCTGCTGTTAGCCCTGATGCTAAAACTGTAACAGTTGTTGAAGGTGTAACGTGTGGATATGTTTTAGTACCTAATGAACAAGTTGTTAAAATATTTCTTATTTGAATTAAGTCATCTATTGCTCGACCATTTGCTACCGCTGTAATTTCAGTTTGTACACCTAAAATTGGTGTTGCTTGTACAGTTGAAACTTCATATCGTGCTCTACCAATCGATCCACCGTGATCAATTTCAATTTCACTTTTTGCGTGTGGAAGATATTCAACATCACGAACAAAAATCTTTAAACTATCAAGTGGATGATCGTATGTAGAACCGTCATCATAGATTCTAGCAGTTTGTACAAAGTTATCAGTTGTAGTAATTAAATCTGGTTGTTCATTTGGATCTGATCCCGATGCTACAAGTCCGTATGTACCATACGAGTTAGAACCGTTTAATGATCTAATATCACCGCCGTTATTAGCATAGTAGGCCGCTTCTGTATAATATGTAAATTGTGAAACAAGTTCTGCCATTGCACCATTATTACAAATGGTACCATAACCTAAATCGTTAAGTTGTACAAAGTCATTAGCCAACATACTTCTGTTACCAGAAGTTTGTAAAATAATATCAGTTGGCATTGGTTGTGTAAACCCGCCGTTACTAATACCCGATGTTGGATTTAAAAGAAGTTTTGCTGTACCTGCCTCTTTATCATATTGTGTAACAGCATCAACTTGATATCTAATACCGTCGATGTAAAAAGGACATGGTACTTGTGGTTTCTTTAATCGTAAACCTTGTCCAACTAAACTTTGTACGTTTAGTGTAAAGTTGTCGTCTTTGCTGTTAACTACTGTAGTAATGTTTCCAGCAAATCCGTCAATATATAGTCCACCCCTAAATGCTTTTTTGTTTATACTTTTTGAAAAACTTGAGTTAGTTTGACCATAAGGTGATTTAGTTAAAATTGCACCATCTGGATCAAGAACACCCATAAATCCACCGTGTCCTTCACAAGTTATATTTCTTAAAATAGTAGCATCATTTAATAAGAAGACATCCATTTCTTCATTTTCTTTTGCTGTACTATCTTTATCTGTTTTATCAGTTAAGTAATGGTAACCATAACTTGGATCATCATAGTCTGGCAATCCAGTAAGACCATTTTCAATAACATCTTTTAAGAAATCTATTAACGTATTAACTTTAGTTTGAGCTACTGCTTCACCTTGTGTTGAATCTAATACTTGTGTTGTAACTGATTGTGCTGATGTCCAAGTTGCATTAGTTAAAACAAACCCAAGAATTTCTTTCATCTTAGCGTATGCGGCCGCAGTTTGAACTTGTGCCCCTGGAACTATTGTAGTATTTTCGTCAAAGTATTTGTCAGCATTAAAGTGAGTCTTTGAATTACCACCCCATTTTATATCAAATAGTATTCCATCAAGGACATAGCCCATGTCTCTTTCACATTTTTGATTATCGCTTGATGTGTGAAAACCTGGGTAAGTTGCGTTAAACCATGCAATAACTTCGTCTTTAATATATTCTTTGTTTAATCTTATTAACTCAGTTGCATTAGGATTTAATTCAGTTTGTACTGCAATATCATCAAATACAGGGTCTCTATAAAAGTGTAATTGTTTCCACGCACTTTCAGATACGCCTGGTTTAGGTTTAATAATACAACGTCTAAATTCATCACCTTTAATTGAAACATTGTTGCTAACTTTAATTGGAAAATGTTCCCAGTATGTTCCACTTTCTATATGAATTGTAATTTCTGGATCGCTAACTTTATAACCAAATTCTAATGCTTCAGCTATTTCAAAACCTTTTGGTTCTAATAATTCTAATTCAATTGTATCAACTTCTGCACCGTCTGTATATTTTACAATTCGCCCAATTGTTCCGGAGGTTTTACCTCTTATAATTTTACCTGGAATAAGATCGTTGTTTAGTGGGTTAGCTTGATCAGTATATCCTTGTCCACCGTTTGTAATAGTAATTTCCCAAGTACTACCTTCAACAAGTTGTGGTGCGTCTTTATAATCAGGACCTGTAATAAGTGCTATAATGATATCCCATTTTGCACCTACTGATACTTGTCCTGCAGAGTTAACAACTTGACCTACATCAATAACCTGTGTGTACGTGCTTTGATATAAAGTTGTTTCAGCTGTGTTTGTAATAACTTTGTTATGTAAATTTTTAGCAAACTGGTTTGCCGCAAGAGTTTGTACAGATTGTGTCTGTCTTGCTCTTTGTCCACTTACACTACTATAAAATCTGTAACCAGTGTTAATAGCATGATAGTTAGCTGTTATACCATCTAGTAAATCTAAAACAATTCCGTCTAGGGTATAACCCATATCTCTTTCACATAAGTCTCTTAAGTATACGTGTTCTGGATATGTGTCGTTAATATAAGCAACAGTTTCTGCAATAATAAAGTTTCTATTTGCATCTGTTAATATTTTTATTTCTTCGTAACCACTACTAGTTTTTACACCAGATGTTGCTACTGTTGATATATTATTTCCAGCATTATAAGTAATGTCTTGTATATAAGGCCCAATTCCAATTGGTGCTGTATCAATTATTTCTTCAGCTTTAAGTGCCGCCGCGTGTAAAGATTTGTATGCATAGTTTTGTGCCCGACCTTCACTGCCAACTGGTACACCTCGCATAGTATCGTCACCATCTGAACTAACATATAAATTCTGTTGTGATGCGTGTGCGGAATTATCAACATAATATTTTGATGCTGATTGTAATACATCTGGATTAGAAGCAGGTATAAGTGTTGGTGCCGCAGATGGTCCTGTTTGTACAATACCATTTATAATAGCAACTAGTTCTGTTACCCTGTCGCCTGATCCTGTTTCACCATCATTTGCAATTGTTTTTTGTGAAGTAATTGTTTGAACACTTGAATATGCAGTATTCGTTAAAATAAAGTCTTTAAAAATATCTCGTAATTTATTATTAATTGCTACAGCATAAACTGTTTCACCTTCGCCTAGTTGTGAACTAGCACCATCCCAATAAAGTTTAGCTACTCTAATTGATTCTGAATTGCCACCAAATTTTATATCGTGTGCAATTGCATCAATATTAAATTTTGTATCTCTTTCACATTTTGTATGACGGTCGCCTTGACTATTTGTTATCGCTCCAGCAGTAGCACTTACAAATGTATGTACTGATGTGTCACTTGATGTACCAACATTTACAGTAATTGTTGTTAAACTTACTGCTTGAATTGTAACTTGTGCATTGTAGGCTGGATCAGATCCACCTGCTCTTGGATAGGTATGTTGTGTAGCATTACTATCTAAAGCACAAGTAAATGTTAAGCTATCTGTAGCAATATAAATTTTATTACCAATTTGATATTGGTGTGCCCCAATAGTTAATTCTAGTACTCCTGTTGCTGGTGTAAAGTTTGCGGCTGATACATCATGAACGGCGTCATGAGCGCCTGGATAAGTTGCATCAAACCAACCCATTACTTCGTCAGCTACATATTCTTTATTAATTGTTATAAGGTTATATGCATATGGCGATTGTGGAGTAGCACCTGCATGAGCACCTGGATGATCATGTAAGTATAATGCTCCAGTCATCGAATCTCCGTCGCGTCTTACAACAGATTTTCTTGGAAGTGCTTCTGAAGAAATCCAGTTACCAGCTAGTACACTATCGTATGCGGCATCAAACATTGTTTGTGTGCCGGTTCCACCTGATGCAACAATTTTTACTCTTGTGCTATCATCATTATTTTGTGCTTCAGCTTCTGATGGGTGAAGACTTACTTGGTCTACTGTAACAAATCTTAAGTAGTATGTTGTTCCTGAAGCTAATCCTGTAGCGTCATTTCCTGTTGAATTATATTTGTATGCAATACCATTTGAACTTACTTCAAATCCGTGTGCAGTAGCAACAACATTACCAGCGGAAAATGATTCAATAGTAAATGTATATGAATTAGCACTTCCAGGTTCTGTTCTTGCTCTAATTTGTCCTGAGCTTCCTGGCCCACCTGCTGATCGTAGATATCTACTATCACTATATCCTCGTGTAATAACTAAATCGTCTAAGGTAAATGATGTACCGTGTGCTACATTTAAAGCAGTTACGGCCGCTGAAGAAATATTTGGGTTAGCAATAGCTTGGTTAGCCGCATTTAATGGGCCACCTAAACTTGGAGTAATATCTGTACTAATAATTGTACCAGTATTACTAATTTTAATTTCTTCTGAATCTAATGAATCAACTGTAATCCCTTGTCCGCCAACAATACTTTTCATTAGTATTTCGTCGCCAGCGGCGTTTGATTGTGGAACTTTGTATGATCCTAGTTGATCAGGAACGTCACTTAATGATCTAAAAGATATTTGTCCGCCTTGTCCAAAGACAGCATAAAGTTCTGTAAAGTTTTCATTTGCTTTACGAAACGACTCTCTTATACTATCACCAGTACCGTCGTTACCTTCTACACCAATGTTAACACTTTGTTTAGCCATCGTTTAAAATCCTACGGATTCACCACATCCGCAACTATTTTTTGTTGCTGGATTAGTGATATCAAAAAATGATCCAAATAATTCTTCTTTATAATTAATTGTTGAACCCATTAAGTACATTTGACTTAATGAGTCAATTGCAAATTTACCTTTTTTCAAGTTAATTACTTCGTCTTTATCTTCTACAGCATCTGACATAGTCCAGTCATATTGCATTCCTGCACATCCGCCACCCTTCATAGATAGGCGTACAACTGGTTTATTCTTAGCGGCCAGCATATAATTCATCTGGTCTATTGCTGATTCTGTCAATGTTACTATTGCCATATTAGTTCCTTTGTTAATTGTATTTATCAATATGTCTAAAATCCTAATGTAATTTATAAATAGCTATATGTTTATAAGGACAGAACAGACTGTACAGTACTTTATGCGTAAGGGCGTAAAAGGCGAGCACCACCCTTATAAACGTAATAAGACGTTAGTTTATTTTAAATGTGATAATTGTAGTGAAGAATTTGTACGGGATAAAGGTCGTATAGACCCTAAAAGACTGTGCGACGATTATTCGCACGTATGCCCCAAGTGTGATCCTAAAAGATTCGCTCAAAAACGAGGGGTTGAACAACGAAAAAGATTAAATTTGCGGGTTGACAGTATGATCGACATTACAAAATTATAATGTCGACCAAACTATCGATAATTTAAGTTTATTCGGATTTCCAAATATTGTAAACGCCCCAAGCAAGTGCTCCCCAGATTAATACTTTGGTTAGCGGCATAATGCCTAGGATAACAATTAACGCCGCACCACCGATTATAATTCCGTTCCATGATGTGCGTTCTTCTATTCTTCCTTTGATCCATTCAAACATAATTTACTCCTTACAATGCTTTGTGCAATTGACTTATTAACTTAGATTTAACAAGTCTACGGTCTAGCTCAATACCATGCTCTCTTCCTAACTCTTCCAATTGTATCTTGGTCATTTTAGTAAGTTGAGCTTTAGTATGAGATTTCACTTTCTTCTTTACAGTCTTCACCGTAGGAGCCGCGAAGGTTTTATTAGACCAGTGTGAAACGTGGTCTGATAATTTGGTATCGCAACATTCTGGCTCTTTATGAATGTTTCCTGTAAAGATGTCTCTAAGCCATTTGAACATAGGTAGTCTCCCCTAGTTTAATAAGTCTGTAATATATTTAGTTGTTTTGTAGTCTTAGGTTGTAATATTGACGTTTTTGCCCTTGCCCTTAGGGTCACAAAAAGGTGGTATTAGAGTTTTTTCCCTTAATCTGCTCTGTTTAAGGCCTGTTTCTGCTACTGATTCTACGGGTTTAATCTTATCTGTGGATAAAGTTCCAGCAATTCTCATAACGTTTGTCATGAATCTTCCTATGCCATATGATCGATTAATTTTCATTTTAAGTGTTCTTTTTGTCGCTCTCGTTCTGCTACGCACCATTCGTCATCTGGATTAAACATACAATCAAGTACTTTACCAATTCCGCCTAATGTAGGTTTTGCTTGTGTTCCATTACTCCCACATTCTGATAGTACCATTAGTAATAATACAAGAATTATTATATTTTTTATCATATATTAGTTTGCAGTTATCACCTTTAATTTGTTTACAGTTGCTTTTAACAATGTAGTATAATTTGGATTTGTAGAAAATAAAGTTAATGTATCAATTAATTTCTCATAATTATATATCCCTGCTATAACCATTTCTTCTCGTAATTCTCTAAAATCTTTGTATGCAGGATGACTATTTAATAAGTCAACATAGTCTTGGATTGATTGACATTTTGTTTTATATACTTTAACACCCCATACTGCTTTTGGATTGTCTTTAGGTTTTATTTGCGGAAGTTTGGGATCCCAAGTTCTAACACCAAATAAGGCATTCCCTTCAATTGCAAATCTGCTTGTACCCCAACCTGATTCTAACCCTGCTTGGGCTTCTATAAGTAAAGATGGAATACGTAAACTGTGGGGGGTTGTAAAGTTAATATAATTAACGCATTTTCGTACAGCTAAAATAAAACTTTGTTGATCAGTATAAACAAATTCTGGTTCGTGTAATCCTAGTTTAACTGCTATTTTAGATTGTTCAAGTTCAACACGTTCTGTTATTTTATCAATAATATATATATTTGGCTTAAACGTTCCAAAGCCAAAAGCTCCCACGCCAAATAATATGATTAATATTATACCAATAAAAATTCTAAATTTTTTATTATCTTTTAATTTCATCCTCTTCATACTATATTACTATAGCATTTTTTGGTCACGTTGTCAATCAAATTTAATACCAATTATTAGCACACCATGGATCTATAGAGTCTTTTGGATTTGGATCACCATGAAATACAGCAATACACGTTTCACGCAATATATTTGGTGTACCTGGAGTAGCAAAATTCCGTTTTCCTGTTACTCTAGACATTTCGGGTTTACCACGCATTTCCCATTTATAGCTTTGGATCCATTCATCAGGCCAATAACAAAAATCCGATTTAACATTTGCATATAACCAATCTTGGTCTCCATGATATCTAGCCGCATGATATTTTGGATCTTGCATAAAGCGTTCATAAACTTGACTATGTTGTCCTGTTTCAAATCGTACAATACTTGAATTCATTCGATCCCAATTTGATTGTACACATCTATTAAAGTCACGTATAACACAAAATTGACCAGGATTATAAGTAAACAACTTATCCATGTTTTTAAAAACAATTACATCTAGATCAATATAAAGAATAGTTCCTTTTACTCCTAATTTAGGATTAAAGAACATTGGTTTGTACCACCAACCTTTAACATCTGGAATTGGCGGTAATGGATGGATTTCTATACCAGGTTTTATACCTGCGGCATTTTCGGTAAAGACAGCAAAGTTAAAAGGTATAGTTAAATTTCGTGAAACCATATTATGCAAAATATTAACATATTCTGCACTATATTTGTCGCCATGTTTTAAGCATACAACATAATTTGCCACTCACCTCTCCTTACAACGCTGGCTTAGAAGGTATTGCTCCAATACTTAATGTAACCCTTGGCTCCATTGGAATGGATTTATGAGGCGTCAATTTTGGAAGCAATAATGCGTCACCAGTTTTTACATGAATTATTCTATTGTTACTACCATCTTCTGTTGATAATACATAAGCTACTTGCCCACACCCTTGTATTAATAAAACAGTTTCAGGATCTCGATGCATAAAAATTGAATGGTGACGATCCGAAAAGCTCCAAAAGAAACTACAATTAATATTTGATTCTGTATCAATTATCTTATAGTTTGTTACGAATTCTGTATAAAATGGTTTAACATTACTATTACTTTGAACATTTGGAAGATTGCTTGAATATTGATCCATTACAATATCCTGATTAGTAATTCTAGATTGCCATTGGTTATGAGCTAATAATGTGTCAAAGTTAATAGTGTCTGCTTCAGGAAATATTTCTTTCCAAAGTTTGACTTCGTTTTTGCTACGAGCTTCGTTTAGTTCTTCCCAAAATTTTTCACGCATTATCTTTCCAATTTTGCACTATTACTACCGTGTTCAAAAACTTCAACACTAGAAAGTCTTACACGACCTCCTGTGTCTTCATCGATAATTGGTGATATGTAATTGTAAACGTGTTCTGCAAATTTTTCACAACCAACGCCATCCATTTGAATAACTTTTGCAAGACCTTTTTCTTCTAGTGCTACAAAATCGCTTAAATTAGGATCTGCTTTATCAACAGCTATTTTATGATCGAAGTTATCTTCTAGGTATTGTTTAATCCAGCCACAGTTTCCGAAATCGTAAACCCAATTCTTATCGTCTAATTCAAATGCTTCAAATTCAAATCTGAAACCTAAACTATAACCATGAATTAAATTACAATGACTTTCTGCTAACGCCTGTCTGAACGCACAACTGAAACCTCTATCATTACCATAAGTTTTTGTACTTTTGTGTACCATTCTTTTCTCCTTTTTAACGGCGGAGTATTTAAAGAGGGTCGACGTTGTAGTCCTCATTTCTATATTATTATATATTATTTGTCTTCACCTGTCAACCTCAATATGGTGTGTATTGAAACTAATGGTTAAACGTTTTTTGGTTTTATTATGTAAACTTCTATGATACAACCAACTAGGGAACAAAACGAGTACTCCTGTTCTAGGAATAAAATCCATTTTGTCGGCTGTAAATTCTGTTCCAGCACTATGAATCTCTGCCATTTTTGGTCCTAGGATTGGACTTGTAAAAACTATTGGAGCACTATCTTTATCGCAGTAAGGATAATATGCCCCACTTACAATACTCAATTCATGTCTATGTTCGTTTACGTGCCCTTTTTCTTCTTGAATATTAAACCAACTTTTTGCAATTTTAACTGGGCGTAATCCACTAGTTGTACAATATTCATCTACACAATTTTGAATGTCTTGTTTTATTAGTTTAAATTCTTTTTGATCTAAAAAATTTGCCGCTTTATGAGTTTTACTTACAACATCAAAATAGGTACTACTAGTTTTACCTTTACCAATGTCATCAGGCCATTCCATTAATTTGTCATTAGTGAAATTATCAATAGTATCAATTACTAATTGCTGATCAGGATGATCTTCTAAATTATAGACCTGAACTAATGTTGGAAATAACAAATAGTCAGCTTTACGGAATTGGCCTTCTGGTATCGTTGCTTTACTCATGTTTTTCTATTCTATAATCTTTTACTGTTTTTATGTAACCTTTGTCTGCGTGTCTTATTGTATTAAAACTTACTACGTATCTTTTTTTACTATCATTGGGTTCAACATAATGTTTTAACCAACTAGGAAAGATAACCAGCATTCCTGAACGTACTGGCACATCCATATCATAGCGATTAAAGTTTGTTGGTTTTATTATACAATCATTCATTCGTAAAGGTTGTAATGGACTTTCAAGCATTAATGGATTACTTCCTTCTTCAGCATATGGATAGTATGCTCCACTAACAACACTTCGTTCGTGTCTGTGTGATTGTACAGTTCCGCCTTGTCCTAAAGTATTAAACCAACTTGTTGAAATAAGTGCATAATCAATTCCTGCTTCTTCAGTATATGTATCACAGCAAGATTGTATTGTTTTCCATAAGTCACTTAATCGTTTATCACTTAAAAATTGTTCGTCACCAGTAATGTAACTACTATCTCCACCTTTAACTAATCTATGTTTGGTAACATCAGGCCAGGTTTCGATCATCTCAATTATAGTTTTTTCACACCCGTGGTCTTTAAGATTCCATATGCTTACTAGTGTTGGAAATGTAGCAAAGTGTTGTGGTTCAGGCGGTCTCATTAGCTATCTCAAATTCAATTAACATTTTGTTACATACATTTTTTTGCTCTGTTGGCCATGGCTTATTATTATAATAGGTAAAATTAGCTTCAGGAAAATTTTCAAATACTTTATCAATTTGATATATCCAATAACTAGGATCTACTGGCCTTGAATCTACATCGTTATAATTCTCTGTGCCTTTATATATGTTATTATAAAGTCCGGTATCTAAATCAAACCCAATCATATGTATTTCAGGGGTTTCACTCTCTTTAGTAGCTATTACTGTTCCTAATAATACTGCATAAGGTCCACTACCCCAATGCCATGGATCGTCAAGTTTTGTATTGCCTTTATATGGAAGTTGTGGAACTAGCCCACATAATTTAAATTGATCTATCCAATCGGCTCTAGTATATATGGCACCATAGTTATGTTCTTTTTGTGCTTCAATAACCATACGACGATCGCAACAAATTAAGTGGTTTACATAAAAGTCTCTAAAAATCGCGTTGCAACCAACCTTTATATCGCCACATATATTGATATCTATATCTTTTCTACTCTCGCCGTTGCCAATCACTAGCATGACAATATTTAATAAATATGTATAACGATAGGGACAAATACGAATGACAGCATTTTATGATTTTTTTAGGTATATTAAATTATACTCTACAGACGGTGTAACACTTGAGTTTACGTTACAAGCTGATTCAGTAACTGATACGGTTAATATAAGCCGGGGTACAGGCGTAGCTTGGACTGGTGCTTCAGAGGGTACAGATTCATTTAAAATAGATGTCGATTATACGTTAGAAGTACCTGTAACAACTACTACTATTAGATTAACTGATGTTAATGCTAACGACCAGGATATAGCTCTTGTTGCCGGTGCTAATATGAATATTGCACGTGATAGTGCTAATCAATTAACAATTTCAGCATTAATAGGTGGTATTAGTAGAGCTATTACTAGTATTACACAGGCCAGCATTTGCGTTGTCCAAACAACAAACGTTCACAATTTTACAGAAGGTACCTCAGTTACTATTACAGATGTAGCTGGAATGACTCAGCTTAATGGTAATGAATACTATGCTGATATTTTAACTGGTACTACACTTGCATTATATGAAGATCCAGATTTAACAACAGCAATTGACAGTACAGGCTTTGGTGCTTATACATCAGCTGGTGTTGTCACTGGTGAATATTCAGGTGCAAGTAGATTAAACGAATTAGATGATGTATTATTCAATGTTACTAATTTTTCAAATAGTATTAAAATAGGTGACACTACAACAGGAACTTTAAATGCCGCCGCTGGTAATGTTATTATGGGCGTAGGTGCCGGTAATGCTATTACAGAGGGAGATAACAATGTTATAATTGGTCTTGCGGCAGGCCCTGGTATTACAGCTGGTCGGGACAATGTCTTAATAGGTAAAGATGTAGCAAATAACTCCAACAGTGATGGTGATTGGACTGATAGTGTTGCTGTAGGATTTAAAGCAGGTTTAGGTTCAGGTAATCCTATCATTGGAACTGAAACACCAGAGAAAGCTGTATTCATAGGTTCATTCGCAGGTACAGGGCACAATCATGATAATAATGTTGCGATAGGATATTTTGCTGGATCGAAGTTGAGGGATGACGCCAATAAGAACGTGGCTATCGGCTCTGACGCTATGAGCCAGACCAAAAACGATCCTTCAGTTCAACAAAGTAATAACGTTGCAGTAGGATATTTTGCTTTGAGAGGTGCCAGCGATGCATCACAAATTGGTAACGTTGCAATAGGATCTGAAGCAGGTGCAGTAATTCTAGATGGTGAACGCAACGTCTTTGTTGGTGAAAAAGCAGGTGTTCAACTTACTACAGGTGATTACAATACATTCATAGGAACCGACGCTGGTGGTATTGTACATACTGGAGACGGTAATGTTATTATAGGTAGGTATACAGGTACAAATGGACTAACAGATACTCTTGCAATTTATACACATCCTACTGGTGGGCCACCTAAGGAAAGAGTTACTATTACAGGTACAGGTAAAATTACAGTTGATTCAACTGGTGGTGAAATTAATGGTAATCCTATAGTAACTTCTAATAGTATTAGTGGTACTGTAGCAGGACATATAATTCCAGATACAAATATTGCTTACGATTTAGGAAGTGCAACACACAAATTTAGAGATTTATACTTAGATGGTGCAAGTCTTCATTTAGGTAGCACAATTTTAAGAGATAACGGTTCAGGTAGTTTACAAGTAAATCTTGTTAACGTATTACAAGTTGCCGCAGATGATTCAACTGTACGCACAATCGATAGTGGCGAATCAATTAAGTTTAGTGGAGCAGGAACTGTTACAACGGCATCTGATGCAGAAGGTAATATTATAATTACTGGCTCTGCTCATACTTCAGCTTTAAGTGGTTTAACTGATGTACATGATGCGGCACCAAGTGATGGTCAAGTACTTACTTGGGTTAATGCAAATTCAAGATGGGAACCAGTAACAGATGTTGAAACAGATATTACAGGGTCTGTATTTGGTGATGACTCAACAGTACTAGTTGATGGTGTTAATAGTGCTATTAATTTAGATGGTACTATGAAGACTCATATGATACCGGCACTAGATGCTACGTATGACATAGGATCAGCTGAAAAGAAAATTAGAGATTTATATGTTGACGGTGGAGGTTCTTTCTGGATTGGTGATACTACGAAAATGCAAATTGCACCTTATAAGTTTCAAGATGCAAGTTTTGGTCATTTTGTAGAATTAACAGGAGTAGCTGATGAACCAGATGACAGTTATTCTCCACGCTTATGTGGAATAGTTATAAGTCCTGATGGTACTAAACTATATACTCCTCAAGCTGATCGTAATAGTCCTTTACCTGACTATATGCGTATTGTTCAGTATACTTTAGGCACACCATTTGATCTTTCAACAATTACTAATACTGTAGCCCCTGCGAATTCTTTAGATGTTTCAGGACAAGTTAATGCACTTGGAGCCGGTGGAGTGTTTGCTAATACTGATACTAGTATAGGTGGAATACATTTTAAACCTGATGGTACTAAACTATGGATGATGACAGGTGCAAGTATATCTTATAGTGGTGGTACAGGACCTACTTATCATTCAGCAAATAAACTTGTTGAATATGATTTAAGTTCAGCCTGGGATATTACTTCAGCAACATTTAATAATAAATGGTCTGAAGCATTATATGGTTATTCAGCATCACAGTTTAAGATAAGTGAAGACGGCAGATTTCTTTATATGCGGTCAACCCGAACAATAAAACAATGGGAAATGACAACACCGTTTGATATTTCTACATTAACACAATACGAAGATTTTAACCTTGAACAGACATATTTAAAATCTTACCTAACTGTTAGAGAACACTCAACAGGCAGTTATGATAATTTAACTGATATGTGGATTAGTAAAGATGGATGGAGATGGTTTGGCTTATTCAATCATGGTCTATCTAATGATGGTATGATTTATGGTTATACAATGACTACCAAATATGATATTACAACTTCAGTACCAATAGGACTTATAAACGAACACATAACACAACAAGATCCACCATATCAAAATTCTATAATGATTGCTGGTAGTAATCATCCTAATGGCAACAACGGACAACAAACAGGTATGTCAGACGAATGGGGTGATTGGACACGATCAATATTTTTTGCTGATGACGGAAAGAAACTGTATGTAGCTGGTTATTACGATAATCATCCAACTGTAGGTGCAGGTGGAATTCAACAATATAATATAACTGATTCAATAGATCCACAATTAAGATTTAAAGGTCTAGGTAAAGGCGTAAAAATTGAAGGTGAAATTGAATTGGCGTCAGGCGCTTCAGTTAACGAGATTAGTACAGATACTGATATGTCAGGTGATAGTGACACGGCAATTCCAACAGAAAAAGCAGTTAAAACATACGTTGATACTAAAGTTGGTGGTAGTTTAACTGTAGCTGAAGAAGGTAGTGATTTAACAACAGGTGCAACAAAATTAGATTTTGTTGGTACAGGTGTTACTGCTAGTGGTACAGGTACAACAAAAACAATTACTATTCCCGGCGGTGGCGGCGGTGGCGGTTGGACAGCAATTCAAACTCAAACTGTATCTTCATCAGTGACATCAGTGACATTTGGAAGTTTAGATCTTTCTGCTTATAGCACCGTGCGATTAGTAATAAGCGATCTTGTTCATAGTAACCATCAATTTACCTACCTAAAGTTAAGTAATAACGGGTTCACAAGCAATGATACATGGTCCCAAAACGTAATGGCAATGTTTGACAATACCACAACATCCTATGATAGGCAGGCAAACAGTACAACGTTTAGCGACGGAGAATACCTTATTTTAACTTCTCATGTTGTATGGTTTGACCCGATAATAATGAGCGGCTGGTTAGATTTTGATTTAACAACAACCAATGTGGTTGCCAACGGACAAGGGGTTTCAAGAGATGACGGTGAGGGAGTAATTCTGTGGTCTGGAATTTGTGATGTTACAACTTTCACTGATTTAAAAATAGAAAAATTTAGCGGCACGTTTGATTCTGGGACGTTTAAATTATTAGGTATGGCATAAGGAAAAAGATATGGCAAATGAAAAGAAAATGGTAAATGGTGTAGTAAGTGAGTTAACTGACGAAGAACAAGCTACTCTAAATACTTCACGTGCAAAAATACAAGCTAAAATTGATGCAGATGCTTGGAAAGTTTCTAGAGTGTCTAGCTACGGAAGTATAGGCGACCAGTTGGACGAAATTTATCATGACATAGATTCTTGGAAAGCAAGAATAGCCAAAGTTAAATCAGATAATCCAAAAACTTAAACTGACCTAATCTGGTCTTTTGCTATATATAGAAGTGGACAAGTATAGCATACCCATCCTTTAGAAATTACAATATAAAAATACGGATCTTTTGCCTCGTTAGCGTGACACGTTGAAAATGTCATTGTGCCTTTCTGTTCTTCAGGCTCTGATCGAGCATCGCAATTAGGTAACGCAAATTCGCTTTTAATTGTAAATCCCCATGCTTCGTCGATAGTTCCATTTTTATCAAGATCCATATAGGTAGTAAGAGTATGTGGAAGTTCTTGAGCATTCCAAAACGCCATGTGCTGAAAGAAATCAAGTTTACTTGAAAACATTGTAGTAGGATCTACTTCTTTTTCAGGAGAAGTAATATAGTCTTTCCAGTTATTAGCGTACACTGGCGAGGATATAAACAGGCACAATAGTACCATCAAAAGTTTTTTCATATTACTTCCTTTTTCTTTTTGTTGTTCTGATTTCTCTTAATTCTTCAGAATGGTTCTTTTTTACTTCGCCTACATCTTTTTTAATTTCACGTAGGTGCATTTGGATATCGCCAAATCGATCATAACTTTCAGTAAAAAATTTATTAAGATTATGAATTGCGTCAATAACCCACCACCACCAAAAGAATGCAACAGTTCCAAAAATAGTTGCAACTCCGATTAAGAGATAGTCGAGTGTTTCTTTGGCATCAAATGCCACAAGTAGTACTACTAATAATAGTGCAGTTAATGGAAGTATCCTTCCACACCAAGACCAAATCTTGGTTTTTAGGTTTAGTTGCATAGTGTTACCCCTCTATAACACCAAACGGTTTCCATTCTCCTGGTGTACCATTTTTAATACAGACCCATCCAACATGACTTGTTGGTTTTGGTTCTTGATTCCATACGATATCACCTTTGACGTAGATTCCATTATTTGGTGGTTGAACCCCAATTTCGAATTTCTTATTTTCAAATCTGACAGGCCCTGAGGTGCTAAAACATACGTCAGGATTATTAACTCCTACTCCTAATTTTCCTTTAACTGTTGTGATAGAATCAGCATCAGTACCAATTATAATTCTATTATTGGCAGTGAGTTTAATTCTAGTTTGATTGTCAGTAATTAGATTCATGTCACTTGTAGTATAAGTTCCTACATTGGCAGAATCATATTCTGGGTCAACAATGAATTCAACTTCATTGCTACTAACACTTAATTGTCCGTTGCCTAACTCTGTGCCTATTCCAAATCTCATTTCATCTCCGTTATAAAAGATGAATTGATCTATTGTAAGACTGCCTTCGGTTTTAAGGTTTCGTAATATGCCTACTTCAGTTAAACTAGATTTTGTTATATCCGGGCCTAATTCATTTGCACTTAATACTGTAACATTTCCAATTTTATATTCATGACCAGTATGTAGATCAAAATCCTCACTAG
>Ga0206679_10000247_pt1 | contig 44073 bp, 43 predicted proteins | sample M110012015metaG_FD_155464 | JGI IMG/M metagenome (GOLD analysis project Ga0206679, IMG submission 155464) | Ammonia-oxidizing marine archaeal communities from Monterey Bay, California, United States - M1 100m 12015 | ecosystem: Environmental > Aquatic > Marine > Intertidal zone | place: USA...
CAAAAAACATATTCAGTAAATTTTCAGTTTCAAATAAAATTTATCACATAAAAATAGTCAATACTTGGATGCATTAGATTGTCGCAAGCTTATTTTCATTTACAATGACGTTGAGACTATGGGGAATAACTTCAATTTTAATCCTTTTCCTTTCTTTTATATGTTCACCATCATAATGGGCGAGGTCTTCGTTTAACTTCAAGCTTGCTTTTTTGAATTTTATGGTTTCAACGAATTTGGACTTATCACCTTTTTTTCCAATGAATCGAGCGACCAAAAAAGGACTTGCCCATTTAGGGAAGGGTTTAATAATTACCATCTCAATTATGCCATCTTGCACACTGGATTTAGGAGACAGTGCAAAACGGTTACCAAATTCAGAGGTGTTCGCAATTGACAATAAAAAGGCTTCGACTTTCTTACTTTTTTCTTCTATTTCTATTTCTACCTGAATGGGTTTGAATTTATAAAACTCCTTTACTGTATGCTTTATATATGTTTTTAATCCACGCTTTTTATTTCGATCGAATTTTTTTGCAATAAATGCGTCGATGCCATATCCTCCAATACCCAAGAAATGAGAATTGTTGACCGCAACTGTATCAACTGAAATAGAAAAACACTTATTCAGACATCTAATGGCTCTAATCGTTCGATTTGGAATGCCCATATGATTTGAAATTCCATTTCCGGACCCTCTTGGAATGATGGCCAGTTTTGAATCTGTATGAATTAAATTCACACCAACCTCATGTGCAGAACCATCGCCTCCTACAGCACAAACAATCTCAATCTCTTTAGCAACGGCATCTCGGGTTATTTCTCCAGCATGCCCTTTGTACTGAGTGTAAAACAGTTTGTATGTAAACTTGTCATGATTCAAATATTTCCGAATTAGGGTAGGTATTTTCTTTTTACGACGCGTGCCAGAAATTGGATTAATGATAAACCAAATTGATGTTTTTTTTGTCGACAAGCGCAGAGATTTTAAACGTGTTCTTCAAAAATGGATAAATTTTATGAGAAAACTTCATATTTCCTTACTCAAAAAAATAAATGACGCACTTGTTATTAGAGATTTTCGTCATATATTTGCACTCCAAAAAATACTTTTTGTTTTTTTTGCGGCCCATTCGTCTAGTGGTTAGGACGCCAGGTTTTCATCCTGGAAACAGGAGTTCGATTCTCCTATGGGCTACCAATTTTTTGGCCCATTCGTCTAGTGGTTAGGACGCCAGGTTTTCATCCTGGAAACAGGAGTTCGATTCTCCTATGGGCTACATTTTTGAATAAAATATGAACTTAAATTAATAAGATGGCAAATCACAAATCAGCGATTAAAAGAATTAGATCGAATGAAAAGAGAAGAGTTTTGAATAAATATCAGCACAAAACTACTCGAAATGCAATGAAGAAATTGAGAGAAACTTCAAAGAAAGCGGAAGCAACGAAGCTCTTATCAACAGTATTTATGATGATTGATAAATTATCAAAAAAGAATATTATCCATGACAATAAAGCAGCAAACCTTAAATCAGGATTGCAAATGCACGTTAACGGATTATAATTCCAATTATACTAAGTATTGAAAAGGGGCTATCTAGCCCCTTTTTTCATTAAGTTTGTTTTGAGATGAAATTATTACTGATTTTATTTTCTGTATTTATTTCTATTGGAGCATGGTCACAAATCGGATTCTCTGATTATTCGTCTGATACGCTATCGAGTACTTTTCGAACTTTCGGAAAGATGAGTGACAATAACGATCGTTTTACAGTTTTTGATCAATCCTTCATCTCACTTCACAATCCACAGTTCTTTTTAACGGAAAACGCTTTTAATTCTAATGGATCAGCCATTGATTATCTTTATTTAAGTACAAAAACAAGGAAACAAAATATAAGTGCTTTACCTCATATAGGTTTTGGTTATGTTTTTGGCAGTCAAGGAGCACAGCGAGTTTCTTTTCAATATGGGCAGGTTCTTCCTAAAGATTGGGTTATAAATACTGAGATTCGCACATCAAATCTGGAAGGGTTTTTTAGAAACACGATTTATTCGGAATCTCATTATGGGTTTTCTTTATCAAAGCAGTCTGATAAATTTGGACTCATAATTTCTGGTAGTACAGACAAATTGGAAAGAGAATGGAGTGGGGGAGTATTAAATGATTCATTACTTGATTTTTTTGCCCCACAGTTCATACCAGTTTTAAAAGAGAATTGTAATTCTATAGTAAAAGGCTTCAATGCTACAGCCGGAAGCTATTTTAGCATTATAAAAAATGAAAAGGTAAGGCTCAATTACATCAATGAATCATCTGTGTTTGGATTAAATAGAGTCTTCAATGAAATTGATACCCTTCAGGAAATATATGAGCATAATTATTTTGATACTTTAACTACGAGAGATCAATACCAGCATAGTACAGTTGATCATTTTTCAGGATTAAGAATTCATACTGGAAAATTAAATTATAGTGCAGGTGCAAAAGCCGCTTATTGGAATTATAGGAACATGGGTCAATTCAGAGATACATTGGAATTAAATATTGAACATAAATTAAAGCTAAGCTGGGAAAGATTAAACTTTTATCACTCCGCTTCCTACAATGTACTTGGTGCCTTTAATGAATGGTACTTGAAGCAAGGGGTTTCATATAGACAGAAGCTTTCTGGAAACAAACGATTTCTTGTTTATGAATTTAATAATAGTATTTCTAGATCAATCCCACAGGTTTATCAGAGATTTTATTTGTCCAATAATACAGCATATAATAATTCCAATATGAGCTTGGAATCTACATTTATTCAACAATTGAGCACAAAGTTTTATCAAGGTTTTGAGGAGGGGGGAGCTTTAAAATTAGACCTATCCTATGAGCTGGGTATACACAATGGTATTTATTATTTTGAAAGACAGAATCTAAATTGGATCAATAATAGTTCATTAAGCGACAATACAATTCAGCAGCTTAAATTTAACTTCTCATTTGAGAAGAAGAATCTAAATATTCGTCAAGTTTATCATTTTACAACTTTGAATAAAGAAACTTTAATAATTCCCAAGCACTACGCATATGGGTCAATAGATTATAAAATGGGTTTATTCAAAGACAAGAAGATGGAGATAATTCTTGGATTGAATTATTCATTGAGTTCAAAAACGCATATCATTTCTGTTATTGAAAATATGGGTGTTTATGATTTATTGAATAGTAATTCAAATGAGATCCAAAATGGACTATTTAACTTGGGTGCATATACATCCATAGAAATTGAAACTTTTCGATTCTTTCTGAAGGTAAATAATTTAGGTTATCTGTGGAATGATCTACAATGGAATTACATTGAGGGTATATATCTACCAGAGGTAACTGTTCGGCTAGGAATTACTTGGGATTTTTGGAATTAAGCTTTTATTACTTCAAGCATTTTGGCTCCAATTTGAGCGGGTGAATCTACTACGTGAATTCCGCATTCTCTCATGATTCTTTTTTTAGCTTCCGCAGTATCATCAGTGCCGCCTACAATAGCGCCAGCATGGCCCATTGTTCGACCCTTAGGTGCAGTTTCTCCAGCAATAAAACCAACTACTGGTTTTGTTCCGTTTTCTTTCACCCATTTTGCCGCATTGGCTTCAAGGTTTCCACCAATCTCTCCAATCATTACAATCCCATCTGTATCTGGATCATTCATAAGCAATTCGACAGCTTCTTTTGTTGTTGTTCCAATAATGGGATCCCCGCCAATACCAATGGCAGTAGTGATACCCAATCCGGTCTTCGCAACTTGATCCGCCGCTTCATAAGTGAGTGTTCCAGATTTTGAAACAATCCCAATTTTACCTTTTTCAAAAACAAATCCTGGCATGATTCCTACTTTGGCCTCGTCAGCTGTTATGACACCCGGACAATTTGGACCAATAAGTCTACAGTCATATTTATCAATAAATGCTTTGGCTTTTACCATGTCATTTACCGGTATTCCTTCAGTAATACATACGATTACTTTGATACCCGCTTCAGCAGCTTCCATAATTGCATCAGCAGCAAATGCAGGGGGTACAAAAATAATGGATACATCGGCCTTTGTTTCTCCTACAGCTTCAGCAACAGAATTAAAAACAGGTTTATCTAAATGGTTTTGCCCTCCCTTTCCAGGAGTTACGCCACCTACTACATTGGTTCCGTACTCAATCATTTGACCAGCATGAAACGTCCCTTCACTACCCGTAAAACCTTGTACAATAATTTTTGAATTTTTGTTGACTAATACGCTCATTTAGACTTTGTTTTGGGGTCAAAAATAATCAATGACAAATGAAAAGCAATAGCAATTGAAATATTTTATTGAGTTTTTTAATTTTTTAAATATCAATCAACTATTCGGATTCTAAATCAATTTTAGAGATTGATCCCTTCAATTACATAACCTTCCTTTGAAAGAAGCTCAATTAGGCCATCAGGTCCGCACAAATGGGCAGCACCTACAGCAAAAAATACACTTTGTTTTTTCATAAAATCTTGCATATTAGAAATCCATTTGAGATTTCTTTTCACAAGCAATTCTTCTCGTATAATGGGTGTAATATCTTTTTCTGAAAAGGCACACAAAGAATCTAAGTTTTGTGAATTGTAGATGTCCTCCATAGTCTTAAAATCCGTTTCACTTTGACTTAAGTCTCTTAGCTGGCTCATGATCATTTCAATTTGCAAAGGATATTCTATATTGTTAAAAATATTGAGTTGTTCATCTATTGTTTCCAGTCCAATTTTTTTCATATTTGTCTTGTCAGCGAGCTTTTCTAATTCCTTTTCATGTGACATCTGTATAACTGGCAGTGTGTTCTGAATCATTAATTGAACCAATACAAATGGTTTTGCATATTTGAAATTGCTTTCAAAATTCTCGTTAGTCATCATTAAATCTTTTTCAGCCCAGACCAATATACTATCCCATTGAGCTACAGAACAAAAGTCTTTTAGTGATTTATTTGAATCAAATAGTGAAGCAGGATCAATAGCCTGATTTGAAATATTTTCAACTTCCAGGCAAAGCATTTTACAATTTGAAATTACTTCTTCAATTTTTGATGGAAAGAAAAATTTTTCTTGACTCATAACGTGCATCGTCCCCAATAAGTAAGAAGTCTTTTTACTTTTTGGATGCTTTACAGAATAAAGAAGAGCGTTTTGTTGTGAATATGTATACTTATTAGTGGCTAAACAAGTAAAAAACAGTAAATACACTAGTAGCTTATTCATTATATAATCAAAAGATTGCGAATCTAATTTAATGAATTAAGATCGTCATCTGAAAAACCATCTTGAAAATCATCAAATCCATATTCGTCATCATCAGCATCAGCATCAGCGTCATCTGAAAGCATTTGAAAGTCATCTGAAAGCTCTTTAGAATCTTCTTCAGGATTTGTTCCGACAGAAAGAATTAATTGCGGTTTAGCAGGTGTTTCTTCTTGAATACCAATAAGCTCTACCAAAAAGATCCACATTTTTAAAAAATCATACACCAATATGAACTTTTGGTCAGTATCCAATAGGTGCTCGTTTAATCTTGTATTCTTCATGATTTGAAGCTCAGAAGCTTCCTCTCCTTCACTGAGATCCAATAGACTGATTTCTTCCCCTTTATCCCAATTTTCATTGGAAACATAGAAACTAGCCATTTGATCGCCTCTAAATCCAAAAGCTTCAATAATGGATTTAAAAAAAGTTTCAAAATTTTCGTCGCTAGACACAAGTAGGTCATGAAAGACCTCTTCATTCTTATGAGAATCTAATAGTATTCGAAATTTCAGTCCTGGCATAGCTTGTAAAAATTAATTATCAGGATCTTTTTCTTTAAGCCCCATTTCTTTTCCTAAAATCCGCATGAGCTCTTTGGCTTCTTCATAAGAATTTGATATTTCACCTTCTAAAATAGCTTCTTTTATTTTACCCTTTATTAAGCCTACTTCATAACAAGGGCCAATGTCAAATGTTTTCATAATCTCTTCTCCTTTCACAGGAGGTTGAAAATTTCGAATTTTATCTTTTTCTTCAACAAGCTGAAGCTTTTCTGAAACCATTTTAAAATTTTCTTGGTAGCGTTTAACTTTAAATTCGTTTTTAGAGGTAATATCGGCATTACAAAGTAACATGAGGTCATCAATGTCTTCTCCTGCTTCATTAAGTAATCTCCTAATAGCTGTGTCCGTTACTGATCCTTTAACCAATGCTATAGGTCTAAGATGTAGTCTTACAAGCTTTTGAACATATTTCATTTTTGAATCTAATGGAAGCCGATGGTGTTTAAAAATCCGTGGTACCATTTTAGATCCTAGCTCTTCATGACCATGAAAGGTCCATCCAACTTTTTTGTCAAATCTTTTTGTTGCAGGTTTTGCAATATCGTGTAGCAATGCAGCCCAGCGCAGCCATAATTTGTCTGAAGCTTTTGAAATATTATCAACTACCTGAAGCGTATGTAAAAAGTTGTCCTTATGACTTTTACCATTTTTGGTTTCAATGCCTGATAACTCAAGTAATTCAGGAAAAACATAATTAATAATGCCGGTTGATTTAAGTAATTTAAATCCTCTTGAAGGCGCTGGGCTCAATAATATTTTATTAATCTCGTCTGTAATTCTTTCTCGAGAAATAATCTTGATTCTTTCCGCTTGTTCCTTGATCGATTTTAGACATGAAATATCAATTTTAAAATCAAGCTGACTGGCAAAACGTATAGCCCTTAACATTCTTAAAGGATCATCACTGAATGTTTCTGATGGATCCAGGGGTGTTTTAATAAGTCTATTTTGAATGTCTGTTTCTCCATTGAATGGGTCGACAAGCGCACCAAACGAATCTGTACGTAAATCAATTGCCAATGCGTTAATTGTAAAATCTCTTCTATATTGGTCATCTTTTAATGTACCGGCTTTCACTATTGGGTTACGAGAGTCTCTAGAATAAGACTCCTTTCTTGCAGTTACAAATTCCACATCTAAATCTTTGTAACGAAAATGGGCCGTTCCAAAGTTTTTAAATACCGATACTTTTTTGACTCTCAGTATTTTAGCAACATCCTTTGCGAATTGCAAACCGTCTCCGTTAACGACAATGTCAATATCTTTAGATTTCTTTTGGAGTATAAGATCCCTAACAAATCCACCTATAACGAAGGCGGACTCTTCTTTGTTTTCAAGATACTTTTTTATGACCTTAAAAACAGGATGAGACAGATGTGGTGTAAAGTCTTGGTGCATGGAAACATAAAAATAACGAAACTCTCTAAGAGAGTTGTCGATTATGTTAATCTATAGAGTCGTCCTCGTCGTTGTCGAATGAAAACAAATCATTTTCAAGTGGCTCATCTTCCTCGATATAACGGAAATTTTTCCCACTTTTTTTATGTGCAGCCATTTTTGTCTTTTTAGCCCGGTCATTATCCGAGTCAAAGCCGCGCTTTTTACTTTTTGATGATTTTTTTTTGTTTTCAGATTTATTGAAGTCTGGAGGGCTAGCTTGTGTGCCAGATGATTCTGTATCCTTATTGGAATGTGAAGAATAATTTGATTCTCCTCTTTGATTTGATCCAAATGATCTGTTTTGAGGTCTTTTTTGATCATTTCGGTTTTCAGCTATTTTAACCGCCAATCTTCGTCGATTAATTTCATATCCATCGAGGGCTGATATGGCGTTATTGGCTTCATCTGCATCTGACATTTCAACAAAGGCAAAACCTCTAGGTTTACCCGTTTCTTTATCCGTAGGAATGTTTACTTTGGTTACCTTTCCATATTCTTCGAACAATTCAGTTAATTGTTCCTTGCTGACGCCAAAATCCAATTTAGCAACAAAAATACTAGTCATAGAAAAAAATCTGTTCTTTCAATTTAATAATCAATTTCGCCTCGAAATTAGAATAAATAATTTAAATAGTTGATATTCTATATGTTATTGATGTAAAAATATTTAAAAATTACAGGTTGGCATTGATTCCAAATTGAATGATTCTAGGTAGTCCAGGCCTTAATCCTGCTGGTCTTAAAGCCACAACATAAGCTTTATTGGTTAGGTTTTGAATATTTAAATTAACAGAAATATTTTCACTGATGTGATATTTGGCAGCACAATCTAATATGAGATAAGCAGGAATATTTTCAACCGAATTAATTTCTCCATCTCCCGCCTGTGCTCTCATTGTTGAGTTGTATTTAGAATTTAAGTGAAATTCGAAATTTTTATAATGTGCACTAAGCCTGGAAGATAGTTGATGTTTTGCTAGATAAGGAAATTCATAGCCAGTATATACATCTCCCCAGCTTTCGAAGTTGCTCTCGAAAGAGGATAGAAATTCAGCATTGGTATACGTATATGAGATCGTAATTGGTAGTCTTAATTTACTTTGGAGGCCTATTGATTTAATAATATTAATAGTTGCAAAGAACTCTGCACCTAATGTTCTTGCCTCACCACCGTTATAAAAATTCCCAGAACCATTGCCGCCAGTTGCAGCTAAATCATTTCCGAGTAAGTTTTGGTAATCGGTATAAAACAATACGGTCTGAAAATTGAGATTTTTACCAAAAAACTTTGTTCCTGCTTCATAATTAATACTTTCCTCGGGAAGAGACCCTTCGGTAGTTCCTGGAGGTGCAAACCCTTTATGAATACCTCCATAAATTGCTGTTTTTTCTCCAAGTGAATAATTAAATCCAACTCCAGGAACAAAGACCTCAATTGAATTTGACTTTTGACTTACATCCGTACCTATTCTTTCAGGGTCATTTTTTCCAAAATCAACTTCTTTCAAGTCTATTTTTTCATATCTAATACCAGGGGTTACATCAAGATTCTTGTACTTGAAGTTATATTGCATATGAGAAGCGAGAGCGAACGCTGTTCTTACTCTATTACTCTCTGTTCCTAATTCACCTTGTGCCGTTTGAAACATAATGCCATTATTCATTGAATATTGGTCTTGATTTTGAAAACGATCCATACCATCCTGATGGTAGCGTATTCCAAATTGGATATCATGATTTACTTGACCGGTTTTAAAATCAACATTTAATGCACTTTGAATGCCCTGAGAATAATACGAACGATTGTTTCCTTTCACATAAAAGGATTCTTCCAAAACTGAAGAACCTCCAGTAAGTAATTCATAATGTCTCTGATGACCTGTAGGATCTGCCAAAATACCGCTAATGCCAACCTTGTTGCCTAAGCTATCTTTAACCGAGCTTAGCTTATACCAGTTTCGCTGAAAATTATTTCTATAATAGGAGGTAGATAAACTTATTCCTTTTCGAGGTTGAATGCTGTAAGTTAAAGAAACCTGATTCTGGGTTGAGGTCATTACATCCATTTGTGAACCTGCATACCTTCTGTAAGGAGTTATGTTAAAATCCTCTTGAGTAAGCCCTACGTAGGTTTCATTTGAAGTTTCTTGGCAATACCCAAGCTTTAGGGAAAGCGATTGCTTGATTCGGGCATCTTCATTAGAAGTATATCTAAGCTTAGTGATAAAGTCATTTTTGTTGAATCCTGTATTTCCACCGTTATCCAGTACTTTAAATCCATTTGAACCATAATTAAAAGACTCAACAAGATATCCAAAATTCCCATGTGTATTTCCAATATATCCATGTATGTTTCGACCCCAAAAGCTACCTCCATTGATGTTTAGTTTTCCTGTTAACTTTTGAGGAATAGGTGTAGAAATCAAATTTAATGCACCACCAGTTGTAAAGGGACCATATTTAATTTGACTGCTTCCTTTAAGAACTTCTACAGCATACATTCTACCGGTTGTAGGAAAATAATAAGCAGAAGGAGCGCAATAAGGCGCTGGGGCCATTAGAATTCCATCTTCCATCAAGGTTATTTTACTTGACCTAGATACACCTGAACCTCTTAATCCAATATTAGGACGTAACCCGTAGCCATCTTCTTCCTGTATGTTCACACCAGGGATTGATTTTAATACACTGTGAATATCAGAGTAATTAAATTTTTGAATTTCTAGAGGAGATATATAGTAAGCAGAACCCGGTAATTTCCTTATGCCCAATTCTCCACCTGTCATTGATTCAGAACCAACAAGAACTTCTGGAAGCTCATTTATATTTTCTTTTAGATCATATAAAAGATTATAAATGTTCTGATTTTTTATTTCAATAGTATCTATAATGCTTGAGTACCCTGGAGCATAAATATTTAAATAGTAAACACCATTATTCAGATCACTAATTTTAAAATACCCATTGTTGTCAGGATAAATGGTTTGATTGGTATTTGTAATATAAATTTGACTCGTGATGCTATTATTAATTAAAACATGTCCCGATATGGTGTATTTATCGGATTGTGAAAATGATATTGTAAAAAGACAAATGAATAGTAGTGATGTGATTTTTTTCATGTTAAAATTTTTTACAAAATTGGCTAACATGTACAGATCTCACAATACCTAAATCAAGGTATTTTAGAATCATTCTAAATAAAGCATCAGGGTATTAATTTCTCTTGTCGATTAATTGTTGTATTAATTTTAAATAAGTAATTTGCGGCACTCAAACTATTTAATGACTGACTTATTTATCACCGCATCTGCAAACTCTCCATTTGTCCATTTTCGTAAAACGGGTAAAATCGAGCTTTCTGGAAAAATTATTCTAGATCAAAATGCCGAGTTATGGGGTCAGATGTATACCTGGATCGAAAATTATAAGTCTTATCAGGTCCCTAAAACAATTGTCAAGCTACAAGTCGATTATTTAAACACAGCTTCCCTAAAAGAGCTAAATAAATTTTTGATTTTGATATCCTCATTAAATACCTCTGAAACTGAGATAAGTATCTTTTGGCATTACAATGAATCAGATATTTACATGAAAGAAATTGGTTTTGAGCTGTCCAAACAAAGCGGTTTTAATTTTCAAATGAAAATAGTAAAAGAATTCGTTTAATTTTGTCCTCAAATTATGCGAGTTGTAAAAAAAATACCGCACGAGAGGTTTTTAATCGAGGTCCATCAATACAATCAAAAGTATTTATTGAATATAACCTTGGACCACTATGTTCAGACGTTTAAAGTTTCTGACGAGCTAGTTGAAAACCTAGATGTTTTTGAAAATCTGGTTAATTCTGAATTTTTGCAGTCTTGCCTTAAAAGATTTGTGTCAATGAGGACTGACTTTTTAAATGAATTTAATAAATATAAAAATGAATAAAATATTTTTTTTCGCTGTTGTACTTTTAATAATGTCATGTGGAGATGCCAAAGAAAAGCAAAAGGTAATAGAAAAGCAGGTCAATTTGGTTTCACAGGATTCCTCTGACTTTATTATTGCGTTTTACTATAATGATAGTATTAAAACCGGTTTCGATTACTATCGGAAAATTGAAGCAAATTTGAACTCTAGGCAGGTTTCATATCAAAGTCAAATTCAAAGTAAGACTCAGAAATATCAAAATTATGTAACCAAGAAACAAAAAGACATTCAGGCCGGGTTGTTGTCGGAAAATGAAATGATGCAAGTTCAGCAAAAAGCAGCTGAGATGGAACAAGACATTGTTCAATACCAGCAAAGGGAAGGTGCACGCTTAGAAGAAGATATGCTCAAAAACCTAGAGTCAATAAATAAAAAGCTTGAAGCGTTTGGAAAGCTGTTCTCAGAAAACCATGGTATTGATATTTTAATGGGATATTCTTCTGGACAGCAAATCAATTATATCAGCCCTCAAATGAATGTAACATCTTCGTTTATTGATTTTTTGAATAACGAACAAAAGAAACTCGAAGAAGATCTATAGTTATGCTAATTGCTCAAAAAAAGGAACAAGAAAATATTGCAGAATACATTCTGTATCTTTTTCAAATTGAAGACATCATCAGGTCCTTTAAATTTAATATTGATGATATAATGGAGGTTTTTGTACTTCCTAATCTTCCAGACCGCTCTTTTGAAGGTCAATATCGAAAGTGGTACCAAGAAATAATTTCTGAGATGAAAGCTGCTAAACTTGAGAAAAAAGGACACATTGATCGGGTGATGGAAGTTTTTCGTGAACTAGTCTTTTTGCACAATACATTACATACTATGGCGAAAGAAAGCAAGTACAAAACACTTTGCGAAAGTGCTGCTGGCTATGTTCCTGAATATCGGTCCAAATCAGATATGAAAAACAATCATGATGTTGAGGTGATTATTCATGCTATGTATATGAAACTTCAGCTAAGAATAAGAGGAAAGGAAATTACCGCTGAAACGGAAGAGGCTTTTGATGCCATGCGTATACAAATTGCATTTTTGGTGCGTGAGTATCACAAAATGAAATCTGGTGATTACAATTTCATTCAGAACTGATATATTCAGGAAAAAAATCAAGCTTCTCTAATTGATTTGAAGAAGTGTTTTTTTTCATGATTAGGTGCTCAAGGCCATTGCTCAATACTAAATAATCGGATTGTAGTTGTTTGTAATAAACCAATGATTGCTCGAGGACAGCTTTTGTGATTTTTATATGAGGTGCTTTACATTCTAATAATAAAAAGCAACTCTGGTCAGTCTTGAAAACGGCTGCGTCCCATCTTTTATCAAGCTCCCCATATTTGATTGTTTTTTCGACACTGATTAAACCTTTTGGGTATTTGAGCTGATTTGTAAATAGTGCAATCAAATGCTGTCTAACCCATTCTTCAGGTGATAATATGACTGATTTTTTACGAATGATACAATTCACATAAAGCTGTTCGCCTTTTTTTGTGATTCGAAGCTCAGTTTGAGGTAAATTTAATGGGATAATGGGGTGCATTAAATTCCAGGAAGAATGAGGTTAATGTCTTTGTATTTTAGATTGAAAACTTTTCCAAGAACCTCACTGGTTAATAATCCTTTATAGATATAGACACCATTTCGGAAACCTGAATGAGATCTAATGAGTGCTTCAACTCCGCCTCTTTCTCCCATTTCTAAAAGCAATGGTGAAAATATATTTGATATGGCGAAAGATGCTGTTCTAGAAACACGTGATGCAATATTTGGAACACAATAATGAGTCACGCCATGCTGAACAAAGGTAGGGTCATCATGATTTGTAACCCGAGAGGTTTCGAAACAACCCCCTTGGTCGATACTAACGTCAACGATAACCGAACCTGATTTCATTTCTTGAATCATTAATTCAGTAACTACACAAGGTGTTTTACCCACTGAAGATCTTAAGGCACCAATTACAATATCTGCTCGTCTAATGGCTTTCGCAAGAACTTTTGGTTGAATTATCGAGGTGTAGACTCGCTGACCAATGTCATTTTGAAGTCGCCTTAATTTACTTAGACGATTGTCAAATACCTTTACAGATGCACCAAGGCCTAGAGCTGCTCTCGTGGCAAATTCACCAACCGTACCTGCACCAATAATAACTACCTCTGTAGGTTGGACACCCGCAATACCACCAAGCATCATTCCTTTGCCTGATGAAAATGATGAGATGAGCTCTCCAGCTATTAATATGGAAGTGTTTCCCGCAATTTCACCTACGGTTCGAACTACAGAGAAAACCCCTTCTTCATCCTGAATGTAATCCCATGCAATTGCGGTAATTTTTTTCTGAATGAGCTTGGTTAACACTTGTTTGGGTTGAATTGAAATTTGAAGGGCAGAAATAAAGGTTTGATTACCAGGCATCAAGTCTACCTCATCATCTGATGGGGGAGTGACCTTAAACACAATATTACATTCATAAATCTCTTTTCGACTCTTACATATTTGAGCTCCAGCTTCACTGTAATCATTGTCGCTAAAATTGGCACCTTCTCCGGCTTTCGATTCTACTTTTACTTCGTGTCCATGGGCCACCAATAAGGAAACGGTTTCAGGAACAAGTGCAACGCGTCGTTCTTGAAAAGAGGTTTCTTTTGGTATGCCTATAAAAAGACTTCCTTTTTTCTGTTCAACTTCAAGCATTTCTTCTTTTGGAAGTAGACTGCCTTTTTGAATTAATTTTTTGAGAAGTTCAGGATCAGTGTTCATCGGCTATTTCAATCGTTCTAATTTGATTTTCAGAAACTCTAAGGCGAAGCCAAATTGTATCTGGCGGCAAAAAAGCATTAATATTTTCTGGCCACTCTATAAAGATAGGATTTTTTTTGCTCAATAATTCCTCTAGCCCAAGTTCAAATGCTTCTAAATCATTCTTTATACGATAACAATCAAGATGGTACAGAGCAATACCCTTTGATGTTTGATATTCGTTAATTATCGAATATGTCGGTGATCCTTGTAACTCTTTTACACCTCTCAGCTCCAAAAGTTTTTGAATTAATGTTGTTTTACCTGCACCCATTTCACCTTTAAACGCATAACATTTATCTTGGCTAAAAAAATTGAGATGCTTACTTAAGATAGACTCCAAAGATTCAATATTAGGTATTTCAACCTTCATCAAACCTTGATTCCTTTATAGGTTTCTATATTATCTTTTTCCCAGCTATAAAGAATTGGTTTTTCACCATCAAAAGTGGCAAAAGTCTGATAATTCATCCATTCACCTAGATTGAAATATTTGGATGAATTAATGGAAATCTCCATCGGCAAATGTCGGTGTCCAAATATAAAGTAATCAAAATGCTTGCTCTTCAGCTTTTTTTGACAAAAGAGGTATAGCCATTCGTCTTCTTTTTTTGTGAAAGTATCATCTTTTTTACCTGATGATGAGCGACTTCGTTTGGAAAAAAAGTTAGCGATTGATAATGCCAATGAAGGATGTAACAATGAAAACAGAAATTGACAAACTCGGTTTCGAAAAACCTTTTTTATGAACTTGTATCCGTAATCACCAGGCCCTAGACCATCTCCATGAGAAATATAGAAAGTCTTATTATTTATTTTTATCTCTAACTCGTTTTCAATCATTTTAACACCGAGTTCCTCTGAAAAATACGTCTTCATCCACATATCGTGATTTCCTAAGAAAAAGTAGATTTCAATTCCCTGATCCACAAGCTCTGCTATTTTAGCTTGAATCCTTACAAATCCTTTTGGAACTACTTTTCTATATTCATACCAAAAATCAAATATATCTCCAACTAAAAATATGACCTGTGCATCTTTTTGAATGTGATTTAGCCATTCAATGATGTTAGCTTCTCTCTTCCTACTTTCAATATGGTTAGGTGCCCCAAGATGAAAATCGGAAGCGAAATAGATCTTTTTATCGCTATTTAATTCAAGGAGCTTCAATGACCAAATATTTTTTCAAGTTCATTGTCTAGAGCAGGTCCTCTTAAGTTTGTTTTTATAATCTTTCCTTTTTTATCAATCAACACGGTAAATGGAACGCTTCCGACCTCGTATAATCTTGAAACTTTACTTTGCCAGCCTCCAAGATCACTTACATGATTAGGCCAGGTCAAGTTATCTAATTTTATAGCCTCTTTCCATTTCTTTAGGTCCTTGTCTAAAGAAACACTCATTATCGTAAATCCATCCTTCTTATATTTTTCATAGGTTTTTACTACGTTAGGGTTTTCACGTCGACAAGGTCCACACCAAGATGCCCAAAAGTCTATCAATACAACTTGACCCCTTAAATCCGATAGCTTGATTGTTTTTTTTCGATCGAGGGCCAATTCTTCGAAATCGGGGGCGATTTTACCGATAGCCAAAGGTTTTGCTTCTTCTTGCTTTAACTTATATTGCTCAAATTGATTCACAAGCTGTTTTACAGTATAGCTATTAGGAAAGGATTTGTTAATTTGATTTATTATTGTTTCGTATGTATCAGTATCCTTTTCAATATTAATTGACCCCAGAGCCATAACAAGAGCAGCGGAATTTTGATTAGAACCGACAAATGACCTCAATTGATTTTGAAAACGATTATACTCCTTTGCCATGTATTCATTGATCTCTTTTTCCTTTTCTTTATTTTGAGAAATCACAAGCATTGCAGAATCATTTTTAGCCTGCCATTTTTTTATGATTTTATCAAATTTATTCATTGAATTGGATTCCTCTGATCCCAAGATGTTACAAAATTCATTTAATTTACGACCGTCTCCATATATTTTAATGTCATTATTTTTTCTCACTACCAGATGGATTTCGGCAGTACCTAATTGGGCAATATAGTAATCTTCCTTTGGTAGGCTCACTTTTGCATTGAAATTGCCTTTTTCATCAAGAAGAACGGTGTCATAAACTTTGTATTTTCCTTGCTCAAAAACTTGAGATATGAAAAGACTGTTTGTGGGAGAATTAAAAATAGATCCTGAGAGATTAAGTTCTGCATTTTGAGCAATCGCAGGGACTATAAATAGGATAAGAAATAATGTATTGATAAATTTCATGTTTATGATTTAAAGATCTCAGTTAGTTTTTCTTCGAGCTCTTGACCCCTAAGATTTACTCCGATTATTTTACCTTCAGGATTGACTAATACCGTATACGGAATACCTTGAATATTGAACAAAGGAACAACAGAAGAATTCCACCCTTTTAAATCACTCACATGATTAGGCCAGATTAGATTATCCATTTTTATGGCTTGCTTCCACTTTGTACCATCTTCATCCAATGAGACAGAGTACACGGTAAAATTCTTTTTTCGGTATTTTTTATACAATCTAACTACGTTTGGATTTTCTCTTCTACAAGGACCACACCAGGATGCCCAAAAATCTACCAAAACGTATTTTCCTTTTAAATCAGAAAGATTTAAAATGTTATTATTGGGTGTATTTAATGAGATTTCAGGAACATCATAAAAGGCATTGTTTTCCATGTATTTTCGAAGAAATATGGTTTGATTTTGAAAATTATTCGCGGGTTCACTCCCAGGATAATTACTGTAAAAAGCAGAAGCGACCTCAAAAAATATTTGAATACGAGCCTCATTATAATCCGTTTCTTTCTTCATTAAGTGCATAGAAAGAATGATATTAAAGGGATTAATAGGGTTTTCTTTCATTCGTTTAGCAGCAAAAGAAGAAAGTTGATCCTCTTGACCCTGAGAATGAATGAACTGCTGATATGAATTTGCATCTTCGGCCCATGACACACCAGAATATTTAGGGTTAAACATGAAATCTTTTACAGTCGTATTCAGTTGAAGATTGTCTCCCTTATTTAAAGTAATCTCTAAGCTATCATTTGACTCAGATTTTATTTTCAATATATAATAACCTAAACCAGGAACCTTTGTATTGATTTTAAATGAATCATCGTTTCCAATCACAGCTTTGGCTATCTGTACTTTTGTTCCTCTTGATTCAAGTAGAGGGGCTTCAAGAAAGATCTCCATACCCGCGCCATTTTCGATTTTTCCACTAATGGTAATATCATCAGGACTTTTTTGATTTTCAATAAATACATCTGTTGCAGGAACTTCTCCGCAGGAAACTAGACCAAATAAACAAATAAAAAACAGATATTTCATAGCTAGATGGCATTAAGCTTTTCTCTCAGAAGACTATTCGCAATTTTCGGGTCAGCCTTCCCTTTGGACACCTTCATAAGCTGTCCCATAAAAAACCCAACGAGCTGTTTCTCTCCATTTTTATAGCGCTCAACTTCTGAAGGGTTACTTTGAATGACCTCCTCAATAAAACCAGCCAAGTCTCCTTCATTTGAAACCTGTATTACGTTTAATCTTTCAGCAATCTCAATTACGGATTCTTCAGAAGTAAGCATTTCTGGAAATATTTTTTGAGAAGCAACAGAGCTTGATATTTTACCATCGTCAATAAGCTTGATTAAATCACTTATTTTTATTGCAGAAATAGGGAATTGATCAATTTGTACTCCTTTTTCGTTTAGGTAGGATTTAATTTCTCCCATAACCCAGTTGGCTACTGATTTATAGTTATCATTTAAAGCGATTATGTCTTCAAAGAACAATGCGATTTCTTTACTGTCCGTGAGGTTGTTTGCGTCATAAGGTGATAGTTTATATTCATTCACATATCTATCGTAAAGTTCTTTAGGTAAAGCAGGCATTTCTGATTTAATTTCCGAGACCTGTTTTTCATCAATGAAAAGAGGTTGAAGATCTGGTTCCGGGAAATATCTGTAATCATTAGCTGCTTCCTTTGAACGCATTGAAATCGTTGTATTTCCAAGGGCGTCAAACCCCCGAGTTTCTTGGCTTAAGCTTCCTCCAGACTCCAATACTTCTATTTGCCGATTAATTTCATATTCTATTGCTTTTTGAACATTTCTAATAGAGTTCATATTTTTGACCTCAACCTTAGTTCCAAGCTTAGCTGCCCCTTTTAATCGAACAGAAATATTGGCATCACATCTCATTGATCCTTCCTCCATATTTCCATCGCATATTTCTAGATACCTAACTAGTTTTCTTATTTCAGTAAGGTAATGGTAAGCTTCTTTTGAGCTTCTCAGATCAGGTTCAGTTACGATTTCAAGAAGTGGCGTCCCCGCTCTATTCAAATCCACAAGAGTATCGTAAATATCCACGTCGTGAATGCTTTTACCAGCATCTTCTTCCATGTGAATACGGGTAATGCCAATTCGTGTCATAGAATCATCTTCCCCTTTTAGATCAATAAATCCTCCAGTGCAAATAGGAGTTGTATCTTGGGTAATCTGATAGCCTTTCGGTAAATCAGGATAAAAGTAATTTTTACGAGCAAAATATTGATGGTCCGAAATCTTACAATTCATTGCTAAACCCAATTTTATGGCATATTCTATTGTTTTTTTATTTACAACGGGAAGTGTTCCAGGGTGACCCAATGTAATGGCGCTTATATTGGAATTGGGTGCTGCTCCATACTCATTAACGTCTGATGAATAGGCTTTAGAGCTTGTCAATAGCTGTGCGTGAACCTCAAGACCAATTACTGCCTCATATTTTCCTCTTAGCTTTTCATCCATTTCAAATGCGCGCTATTAATTCTTTCATAATAAGGGTCATTTTTGGTTCTTGCTTTGCAGCAACTTCAATGACATCTTGATGACTCACTTTTTGAATTTTCCCAGGTACACCTAGATCCGTAATTATAGATATCGCAAAGCAAGGAATATTCATATGTCGGGCCACAATAACTTCAGGAACGGTAGACATTCCTACAGCATCAGCACCAATGTTAAATACATATTTGTATTCTGCAGGTGTTTCCAGTGTTGGTCCCGTCAGTCCTGCATAGCAACCATATGATACTTTGATATTATTTTCATTGGCAATATCTGAAGCTATTTGAATGAGTCTAGGGTCGTAAGCTTCACTCATATCAGGGAACCTTGTTCCCAATTCTTCAATATTCTTTCCTATTAATGGATTACTAGGAAAAAGGTTAATGTGGTCATTTTGAATCATTATTTCTCCAATTTCAAAATCAGGATTAACACCTCCCGATGCATTGCTCACAAATAAATTTTCAATACCCATTATTTTCATTACACGAACAGGAAAAGTAACTTCTTGAAGGGTATAGCCTTCGTAATAATGAAACCGTCCTTGCATGGCCATTACTTTTTTACCACCAAGTTCTCCGAAAATGAGCTTGCCAGAATGTCCTTTTACTGTTGATACAGGGAAATTAGGAATATCCCCGTATGGGATTTCATCAACAATATTTATTTCATTAACTAGACCTCCAAGGCCTGTCCCTAAAATAATACCAATAGAAGGCCTTATTGATGTTTTAGATTTTATATAATCGGCTGATTCATTAAATTTTTCCAACATATTTTTTTATTAATGATGTAAATTCTTTTTCATTTTGCAAATCAAGTGAAATGGGTTGAAAATACATGGGTAATTTGTTTTCCAAGATGTATTCCTCAAATCCCAACATTCTCACCATATCTTTTTCAGTAGTGAGAATAATCGATTGCTCATCTGCAAAGCTATTAAATTTTTGATGGATATCCTTCATGTCCTGCAGACGATAAGGATAATGGTCAGGGTATGAAACCACCTTAATTTCATATGACTTTTCAAGATAAGATTTTAGGTTGTCATTATTCGCGATTCCAGTGACCAATAATATTCTTTTGATTTTTTTTACTTTTTCTCCAAAACAAATAAAATTTTCATATTTGATTGAGCTGAAAAAAACAGGCTTATTGTAATGCATAAACCGTGACCTAATGTCCTGTTTTTTGTCAGAACTCAATTGATTTGGACATTTTGTAATAACAATACAATTGGCTCTTTTAATATTTCTTTTAGGCTCTCTAAGCCTTCCTGCAGGGATAAGCAAATCGTCAAGGAATAGATCATTAATAGGAGTGGTAACAATTGAAAAATCAGTAATTACCTTTCTGTGCTGGAATACATCATCAAATAGGGCAAATGCCTCAGGGCTTTGTCTTTTGACTTCTAAACTACCAAGCCATCTGTTTTTTGTCACAATTACATTGATCTTCTCTTTTAACCTTCTTTTATACATTAAAGGTTCATCTCCAACCTCATGACTTTTATGTGATTCATCCACTTGCATGGTTCCTTCGGTTGTTCTTTTATAACCTCGGCTTAAAATAAAAACGTGCTCATTATTCTCAATGAGCCATTCGGCTATGAAAAGAGTCAGTGGTGTTTTACCCGTTCCTCCCATGGATAGGTTTCCAATACCAATACTGTTTTTAACTCGAAAAGATTTAAGAAAACCAATATCGAATAGGAGGTTTCTTATGAAAATACCTAATGAGTATAGCCAGGAAAAAGGAAGCAAGAGGAATCTCATGCGCTTGTTGCTTTCCTATTGAACGTGATAATCCGAAAATTCTTGTTCTTCGGCGTAATAATATACACGTACTTGAGCGGTATCATTCAAGAAGTCAATCTTTCCAATTTCGAATCGATTTAGTGCTAATCCAGTACGAATTTCTAAGTCTTTTTTCATCTCAGCAGCTTTTTCTGGTTTAATTAAATCAATACGTTCATAAGTGATGGTCTTTCTCGTCTCATGCTTCATTAGCCATACAAATTCAAGTATGTAGGTCAGAATGACCATGAATATGTTTATGAGCCCCATTTCAGCAATACTAAGCTTATTCGAAGCTAAGGCGTTGACGACACTCAAACCAATAATTAAGAAGAGATAGGTCATCTCCTTGATTTCAATGGCATCGGTGCGATAGCGTATGATTCCGAAGATGGCAAAAAGCCCTAGCCCCATACCTGTATCGATGTCCAGTTTTTTTAATCCGAAGCAGAGGAAAAAAGTGATGGTTCCAATGAGATAGTATGTAAAGAGATAATCTTTTCTTCTTGTTTTTTCATAGTATAAGAATCGAATTAATATGGTTATGAAAACCATATTAATGGCTAAACGCATAAGAAGAAGATAAAAATCTTCATCGAACCATTGTAGTGTAAATGGTTCTTCCATTTTCTTTTTTAAAATAACGTTAATCAGCATAATATCTTATTTAATTTTAGGGTCTTTTTTTTAAATCGATTCGACTTAATCTTTTTTTGATCATATAATTCTATGATTCCCATGCAGTATTTACTCACTCTAAGTGGTCGAATCATTTTATTTTTCATTTTATGATAAAAGGTATTCAATCTATTGATCTTTTCTTGTTTAAGCTCACAAATCACTAGATTTTCCAAATTGATTTTTTTCCCAGCTTTGTGATATGAAAGATTTAAGTCGAAAGTCAATCGTTCTATTCGTTCTTTATGAACAAGTGTAATTCGTGTGAATTTATTTTCTAGGCTAGGAATCAAGTCAGAATGATTTGGATAAAGATCTGATAAAAAGTCACGCTCAATTTTCGTAAAATTCTCACTCCATGTAGAAGATTTGATTCTAGATTTAAAGGTTTGGCCTTTGCGTTTCTTTTTCACCTCTAGAAATGCGAGATCATTGCTCTTATATTTTCGAATTCGAATTTTCATTCGATTGGCTTTGCTTCGGTGGTGATCGTTATAAAATTTAAAATCTTTTCCGTCAAAATAAAGGCTTTCATATTCCGAAAACTTATCGTTATTGACTTCGAGTACATTGTATTCATCTTTTAAATCAGAAAAGACATCTAAAAACTGTTTTTCGGAAATAGCAAATTTAGTATCTACTCTATTCATCAATTTCACACCATCCATTTCAGCTAGTGAAACAGATTTAAAAGAGCTTGTGATGTCTTGAATTTCCTTTATCAACATGTGCTCAAATGTACTCTATTTAGTCCTTTTAAAAAAGCCATTATTTCATTAATGTGAATTAAATGATAAATTTTAATGAATAATATTCTTGAATTATGGAATTAAGGTGGTTTTTAAAATCTTCTTCCGATTCTCAAATTCCCAAACCCATAAAAATGAGTTGTTTCAGATGTTTGTCCGCCAAATGAACTTGAGATGAGTTTTCCTCGTGCAGGGCCAATGTCAAAACCAATAATAAATGGGCTCTCCGAAAAAAAGGTAATGCCAAATGGGATATAGGCTACTGTTCCTCCACCTACGTCAACTAACACCACACTATTGAGCTTGATTCCAGTATAAAACCGTGCTCCATTTTCTGCTAAACCTTTAGGGTAAATGGTCAGTCCAGTACCTACACCAATTAGGCCTAGACCTATTTCAAAGGCTACTTTATTCCCGACAAATCTTTGATAGTTAATTCCCATTATGGATGAAGTTCCTCCGATATTTCCTGAAAAAATATTTTTTTTCAAATCTTGTGCTGTGTTGTTTTGTGCACGAGAAATCTGTGTAGTCAAGATAAGTATAGCAAAACAAGAGAATAGTTTGGTAATTGATTTCATAGGCTTGTCAAATAATCAGAAAAGGTACAGGATTCTGATGACTAATTCATCTGCTTGAATAGAATTTAGGGTTATTTATAATCGTATTTTTATGGACTGGACCCAATTTCTATTGGGTCGTTAAACTTATTTGCTAATGAAAAACATCACGAGAAATCGCTTCAAATGGTTTTTGTCCATATTCGTTTTACTTCTACTTTCATCATGTGTTGAAGATCAGGAGCTAGACAAGGCTGTTTTAAAGTTTGACGATAAAAACATTTTTATTATGAACCTCAGTTTGGGATTCATCATGTTTGGTGTGGCTCTTCAGCTTAAAATAGATGATTTTAAAAGAGTGTTCAGTACCCCTAAATCCGTTCTTATCGGTTTTATCTCTCAATTTATAGCGCTTCCTTTTTTAACATTTTTGCTTGTGTGGATTTTTAAACCAATGCCCAGTATTGCTATGGGGATGATGATCGTTGCCGCCTGCCCAGGAGGAAACATTTCAAATTTCATGACCTCATTGGCAAATGGCAATACTGCTTTATCTGTTTGTATGACAGCGATTGCAAGTGTATGTGCTGTGATTATGACACCATTTAATATCGGATTTTACGGTAAGCGATATCCTGCGACTAAAAAAATTCTAGAAGATGTAAATGTTGATTTTTTTGACATGTTGGAAATCCTAGGTATGATTTTATTGATACCTTTAGTAATGGGAATGACTGTGAGGTATTACAAACCTAAAATTGCTGATTTACTTCATAAATTCACCCATTATGGCTCAATACTCATTTTTGGATTAATCATTGTATTTGCTTTTGTCGCCAATATGGATTTGTTTTTGAAATACATCCACCTCGTCATTTTTGTCGTGTTTGCTCACAATGCTATTGGGATCTTCACTGGATTTAGTCTAGCAAGATTATTTAAGCTTTCCTCTAAAGACCAAAAAACCCTAGCTATCGAGACAGGAATTCAAAATTCTGGTTTGGGATTAGGTTTGATCTCTACTTTTTTTTATTCAGTGGAAGGAGTAGGAGGAATGGCTATTGTTGCCGGTTGGTGGGGGATATGGCATATCGTTTCAGGACTAAGCCTTGCCTATTTTTTTAGAAACAGGTCCCTTTGATTTTTTACTTTTGGTAAAAATAATTTTTCCTATTGGTATTCATATTCTTATTTGACAGCTTACCGTTGTCATCAATGAAATGTTTTTTATATCCCAGTTGAGTTAAGAAATTATGAGCTTTTTGCCCATCAATGTTTGAATCATCAACATCAAAAATTTCAATTAGAATTTTTGGAGAGTAAGTCGATAATGCTTTTTTCATTCCAGATAAAACTTGATATTCAAATCCTTCTACATCGATTTTTATTAAATCAATCTTATTCAAAGGTTGAGTTTCAAGATATTCATCAATACTAATTACTTCAACTTCATGGACCACACTGTTTTCAATATAGGAAGCGCTAACCATTCCCAAATTGTTTTCATTGGGCTGATAATATAGCTTGAGCTTTCCTTGTGAATCTCCAACTGCTTTGTTTTCTGCAGTAATTTTTGAAAGATTGTTGATGGAAATGTTATTCATTAATGCTTGATAATTTTCTGGATATGGCTCAAAGCATATTATTTTTCCTGAGTTAGTGATTTTCTTAGATGCACTTAATGTATATAATCCGAAATTGGCGCCTATATCAATAAAAGTACTATTCGAGGCAAGGTGTTGATTCAATAGTTTTAGTTCTGCACCTTCGTATTCGCCAAGGAAATAGATGTTTTGTTGGATCCAGTCATCTATATGAAGCTTTATTTTTAAGCTTCCAAAAGATACGGTCTTTATGATTCCTCTGAATAAATTGTAAGGTTTGAAGAACCTTTTATGAAAACCAAAGAATGTCCCTTTTAAAAAAGGGATTCTAAAAAGCAATCTAAACAAAAAAGCCAATACAGTTCTCATAGTCGATTGTGAACAGCAAAAATAAAATAACGAACCCGTAATTTTGATATAATTACGGGTTAATTTATTTATTGCTTATTTTTAATTTAATCTTTAATCAAATTAAAGCCTTTTATTCTATTGAAAGTTTCATTTGAATTGGCTTATCATCTCCTATTGACACATTGGCAATGTACATTCCAGATGACAATGTTGGGAGTTTAAGACTTTTGGTTCCGATGCCATTTACTTGATAAAGTAAATGACCTTTTAAATTATAAAGCTCAAGGGATTGGATGGTTTCGTTAAAGGACAAATTTTCTCCTGATTGTAAGGGATTAGGAAACATTAAAATTTCTTTTTTTAATTCATCGTTAAGATTATTCGTTCCTCCGCAAGGTGAACTTCCACCTACCATGCTATAATCATAATCCACGGAGGGACATAATAATACAATGCCATTTCCTGTGTAAGAACTTGAGGACTCCATACTGATTATATTAGATTGCATAGAAATATCAGTAATAGTACATCCTCCTTTCGCGTATATCACATCTCCATCTGAGTTAATAATCGTCAGTTGACTACCTTGTTCCATGTAAATTACACATCCCCCAGAAGATGCTATGGTTAGATGTACCCCTGGACACAAATAGTAAATGGATCCAACTGAGTCGTTTATGTTGGAATTTTCAAAGATGTGATAAATTCCACCTTCTGGTATATTAACTGCTGGAGGAATTAGCTGTGAACAATTTTGAGAATAACAGGCCGAAGTAAGTCCAAAAAATAAAATGAGTAATAATGTTTTCATAATAAAGAGTTTAGTAATATTGAGTAAAAACTCAACATTCAAGTATCGTGCCGAAACAGGAATCTAATTACAGAATAAACAAAAAAATGTGATTTGAATTAATTCGTAAAAATAGGGTTAGTTCCTATTGTTATTTATAAATTTTGTCGGATCGAGATACCCTTCTGTAATGTTAGAATACCCTCCGCCAATCGGAAGGTTCATGATGTCCCTGATTTCGAAATGGAGATGGGCCCAATACATGCCATTATTGGTCCCAATAGTGCCAATTTGTATTCCTCTATTCACAAAATCACCAACTTTCACGGAAATTTCGTTGCAATGTGCGTATAAGGATTCGATTTGCCTATTTGAATCAATATAGTGAGTTATTCTGATTACATTTCCCCAACCTCCACCGATATTTTCCGAAAAGGAAACGTAACCATTGGCAATAGAGTAAATAGGATCTGCCATGTCTGTATTTCCCCCACCTATTCCATTCCAATCTTCACCGAGATGATTGTTTTCTGTGAAATTTTGGGCATTGTAGTATCCTGTTCCATTTGGTATGCCTACTGGAAAATCAAAACCATCTGTAAATTGAATAGTATCATAATTTACTGTGAGGTTTTTATTCCTGCTATTATTTGGAGTCTTTTTTTTCTCCTGTGAATGGCAACATGCTAAAAACAAGAGGAACAAAATCAGTATGTTTTTCATTTCCCTCTCAACGCTAATTAAAGATTCAGTTACTTGATTTGTTTAATTAAATATGTAGACCCTTTTATTATTTTACAAAGTCGATTATCTTTGATTCTTGTATTCTATTTCAAAATTTCCAATGAAATTGAAGTATGGCACAAATCATGTTACAGGAAAACACGAACACGCCTAATTAATGGCAAAAATTATTCTTAAATGAAATTTCGCTTAACACTCCTCATTTTTATTTCAGGTAGTATTTTTCATGCACAATCTGTAAATTATAAACTTTCAATGCCCAAACCACAAAATCATTATTTCCATGTTGAAATGGAGTTAAAAGATTTTAATGAAAAAGAAATTGACATTTCTCTTCCCGTATGGGCTCCGGGGTCATATTTGGTGAGAGAGTTTTCGAAAAACATCAATACCGTAAAGGCATTCGATGAAAATGGAAATCCATTAGAAATTAAAAAGAAAAGAAAAAATAGCTGGACAATCAATAAGGCGAAACACAAAAAGGTGATTGTTAAATATGAGGTGTATGCTTTTGAACTTTCTGTTCGCACCTCGTTTTTGGATTTAACACATGGATATGTAAGCGGGAGTGGAGTTTTTATGTTTGTTGAAAATCATTTAGATGCGTCTGGACTACTTTCGGTCATTCCATATGAGAGCTTTTCGACCATTTCGACAGCTTTGCCAAAGGGCAAAGATCAATTCACATTTTCTTATTTAGATTATGACCACTTAGTCGATTGTCCTATTGAAATTGGCAATCAATTGGTATTTGACTTTGATGCAGCTGGTGTGAATCATACTGTTGCCATATATGGTGATGGCAATTATTTAATTGACGAATTGAGAACTGATATGTCCAAAATCATAGAAGAGGAAACAAAAGTTTTCGGCCAAAATCCAAATAAAGAGTATTTATTTATTATTCATAACGTGGTAAATGGTCAAGGAGGACTTGAACACAAAAACTCCACAACCTTAAGTGTTAATAGGTGGACTTATAGCGGTGCCAATTATATTAAGTTTTTGAGCCTTGTTGCACACGAATATTTTCATCTTTGGAATGTAAAAAGAATTCGACCTATTGAGTTAGGGCCCTTTGATTACAATCAAGAGAATTATACAGATATGTTATGGGTTATGGAAGGTTTTACTTCTTATTATGATGAGCTTATATTACTTAGAGCTGGGTATTATTCTCAACAACAAATGCTCGGTAAAATAGAAAGTGCCATTAATTACGTGGAAGGATCTGAAGGTTCAAGAGTTCAGCCATTGGCACATGCAAGCTTTGATGCCTGGGTAAAAGCATACAGGCCAAATGAAAATAGCTCAAACACAAGTATGTCTTATTATTCACGGGGATCAATTATTGCTGCTCTAATGGACGTAATGATTATTAAAAACCACAAAGGAAAAAAATGTTTAGATGATTTCCTTCAGAGCTTGTATTCCAAATTTTATGAAAATAAAGGAAGAGGCTTTAGTTCTGAAGAATTCAAAAAGGAACTTGAATCATTCGTTGGAAAAAATCTTGATGATTTTTATGCCAAATATATTGATGGTACCGAGATCCCACCATATTCGAAAATATTTGGACAGATGGGTATAAATGTTCAGGATGTAAGTAAAACGTATCCGGATTTTGGTGCAGTATTGACTAATTCAGGAGGAAAGACCATAATCAAGTCTATTCGTTCTAAATCTGCTGCAGAAGATGCTGGTTTGAGTGTTAATGATGAAATCATTGGATGCAATGGATACAGAGTTGGAAAAGGTGATATAGAAAGTGTTATGAAAAGCCTCAATGAAGGAGATGAGATAGATTTGTTAATTTCACGTGATGAAATTTTATTTTCGATTGAATTTAAAATGACCAATAGATTTAAACCCAAATTTTATTTGAGCATAACAAATGAAAAACCCAAACTTCTCAATTACTGGCTTCGTTAGAGCACTATCCTTTTTATCCTTAATTATTGCATTCACTGCTTGCAGTCAATACAAAAATATACGTATACCATTAGCCAATAGTGGTTACCCTTACAGTGGGTGTGAGCCATCTATAGATATTCATCCATCTAACCCTAATTATTTGGCTGTTGGATCTATATTGGATGGTTATCATTATTCTAAAGATGGAGGACATACATGGAAATCAAAACAAATGAAAAGCTCATTTGGAGTTTATGGGGATCCGGTCATTAAATTTAACTCTAAAGGAAACCTTTTTTACTTTCATCTGGCTTCATATACAAAAACGAGCCATTTGGATCGCATTGTATGTCAAAAAGCAGAACAAATAGACCAAAAATTTAACGATGGTACTGCTCCTAAGCCAAATGGAACAAAGGTTCAGGATAAACACTGGATGGTCATAGACCCTCAAACAGATGTAATATATATGACCTGGACGCAGTTTGATGCGTATGATTCAGATGACCCTAAAGATTCTTCTGTTATTGTATTTTCTAAATCTATGGATGATGGGGAGTCATGGACTGCCCCAAAGCGAATTTCAAGATTTGGAGGTGATTGTCTCGATGGAGACAATACAGTTGAAGGAGCGATGCCAGCATTAGGTAGAAATGGGGAGCTTTTTGTGGCTTGGTCAGGTCCAAAAGGTCTTATGCTTCAGATATCTGAAGACAAGGGGGAAACTTGGTTAGCTGAAGAAGTTCATTTGTTTGAGCATGAAGGGGGCTGGAATATTGAGGTATCTGATTTCTTCAGATCAAATGGTTTACCTGTGTTTTTAAGTGACCATTCTAAATCATCTCCAAACTATGGTAATTTGTATCTGAATTGGACCGTACAGAATATGGAAACTGGACTAACCTCCGTCATGTTTTCTCATTCCATTGATAATGGATTAAGCTGGAGTGTTCCAACAAAAGTGCATTCGGAAACTAATGCCTACAATCATTTTTTAACATGGTTTACAATAGATCCGAGTAATGGATATATTCATTTTGTTTATTATAAAAAAAGCGTAGATTCAAAAGCAACAGATGTAATTTGGGCGAACAGTAAGGATGGAGGAAATACCTTTACGGAGAAGGTTATTTCAGAAAAACCTTTTGAACCCAGTCCAATGGTGTTTTTTGGAGATTATTTGAATATAGCTGCTCGTGGCAATGTCGTTAGACCTGTTTGGCCACGTATGGATAATGGAAAAATATCTCTTTGGACAGCAATTATTGATTTTAAATGAAAGTTCGAATAGAAGCTTCATGGAAAAATCTTTTAATAAATGAATTTGAGCAAAGTTATTTTTTAGATCTCAGTCAGAAAATCAAACAAATGTACCTCGGGAATGAGGGGAATATTTTCCCTAAAGGTTCGGAAATATTCCGAGCTTTTGACTTATGTCCTGTAGAAGAAACCAAAGTGGTTATTTTAGGGCAAGACCCATACCCAACTCGAGGACATGCACATGGTTTATCATTCTCTGTATGTGATGATGTGCGGCCTTTTCCTAAAAGTTTAAATAATATTTTTAAAGAAATAAATGAGGACATCGGGAAGCCTTTTCCAGAAAATGGAAACCTAACCAGATGGGCAGCACAAGGGGTGCTTCTACTTAATACGGTTTTAACAGTAGAAGAGGGGAATCCAGATAGTCATAAAGGTATAGGCTGGGAGCAATTTACAGACCGAGTAATTGAACTCCTTTCTTCTGAAAAAGAGCATCTTGTTTTTATACTTTGGGGAGCCAAAGCAGCTAAAAAAAGAGAATTAATTGATGAAAGGAAACATAAAGTATTGTCTTCGGTTCACCCCTCACCTTTATCAGCATATCGCGGTTTTTTTGGATGTAAACATTTTAGTAAAGCAAATGACTATTTATCGATGAATAAATTGTCTAATATCGATTGGTGAGTATTCCTTTATATATTTGCATTTCATGAAATTGGAAAATGATCTTTATTTACGGGCGGCTAGGGGGGAATCGCTAGAACGGTATCCTGTTTGGCTGATGCGACAGGCAGGGAGGATTTTACCGGAATATCGTGCAGTACGTGCTAGTGTTTCTGGGTTTAAAGAGCTAGCAGAAACTCCTGAATTGGCCTCAGAGGTGACAGTTCAACCTGTAGATATTTTAGGTGTTGATGCCGCGATTATTTTTTCAGATATTCTTGTGGTACCAGACGCCATGGGTTTAACTTATCAAATGATAGAGAAAAAGGGTCCTTGGTTTGAAAACACCATCAAAACAGAAAGAGATTTAGCTTTACTTGATAAGAATATTGATGTAGAAGAAAGACTTGCCTATGTACTTCAGGCGATATCATTGACCAAAAAAGCACTCAACAATAGAGTCCCTTTAATAGGCTTTGCTGGAGCACCTTGGACAATTTTGTGTTATATGGTTGAAGGCTCGGGATCCAAAACCTTCTCGGAAACACGCAAACTTTTATATACCAATTCACATTTGGCACATGAATTGTTACAACGAATTACTGATGTTACGATTGACTACCTTAAGGCCCAGCAAAAATATGGAGCAGATGCACTTCAGCTATTTGATTCTTGGGCTGGAATTTTAGGACACAATCAGTATCAAGAATTTGGAATGAAATATATTAAACAGATTGTAGAGGCGGTAAGTGGACCATTCACGGTATTTTCGAAAGGAGCCTATAGCTCTTTGCCTAATTTAATGGAGTTGCCTTGTACAACAATTGGATTGGATTGGAATATGAATATGGAATATGCGAGATCTTTATGCGGAGATTCCAAGACACTTCAAGGAAATTTAGATCCTTGTGTATTGTATGGTTCACATGAAAGTATTCAGTCTGAAACGTTTAAAATGTTGAAATCTTTTAAAAGTCCTCGGCATATTGTAAATTTGGGCCACGGTGTTTATCCTGATATCCACCCTGAAAATGTCAAAACATTTATTAATACAATTAAAAATTATGAAATTTAATTTATCTATTGCCTTAACATTATTGCTATTTATAGCAAGTAATATTGCCTTATCACAAAAACGAGGTAAAAAAGGAAAATCTACAAGCTCTGATGTGTTAAATATGACATTTGAAAGATTACAGGAAGACGAGGAAGTTTCTGAGCTTGGGTCCATTACATTATTGGATAATGGCGTTTTTTCGCCTACGGAAAATGCTGCTGATCTTTTTCAAAAGGGTGCAGGCTCTATTGCTGGCGTACCTAATAATGCGTTTGGAAGTGAAGAAAGTGATGTTGATGGAGGAAAATTGTATGCAGGATTCGTGGCCTATAAGCCGGGTAGAGAATCCTCTTTAAGAAGCTATATTACTATACCATTTATCAAAGGGAAAAATAATGTCTCATTGTCCAAAGGACTAAAGTATTGCGTTCAGTTCAAGATTTCATTGGCTGAGTCATCAAAATATGCTTGTAATAATATTGGTGCCTATTTCACTAAGGAAGCACCTTCAAGTAAATCAGGTATCATTAATGCTCCTGAAAACTTGATAAGAGGTAAAAATAACCGCATTCACCAAGGATTTTTTGGATGGGATCAGGTTTGTGAAATATATACAGCTAAGGGAGATGAGAAGTTTATTACCATTGGTAATTTTGATAAAAACGACAATACAAGATGGATTCCAGTTAAAAAGCCAAAAACTTCAGAAGTGGAAACCCTAAAGCATGCTTATTATTACATCGATAATGTGACTGTGAAACAAATAGATTCGGATGAGGATTGTAAATGTGTTGTAAATAGTCAAGCCGCACATACTGAAGAATATTCTACTTTGATTTATACTAAAGCTATTCATATCGTAGAATCTATGTCAACGGCTGAAAAAGTAGGAGCTCAGGAATTGTTTTTTGGATTTGGTAAAAAAGACTTTACCCCAAACTCGAAAGAAAGCTTGAAGTTTATTGTTGGCATTTTAAAAAGTGACCCTGCAACGAGTATAGAGATTAATGGACATTCGGATAGCCAAGAAGAAGGTTTAGGAGCGTCTAAAGAAGAGTTTAGTGATATGGGCATGGTTAGAGCAAATTATGTTAAACGTTACTTATTAGCCAATGGTATTGATGAATCTAGAATTACTGTTAAATCTCATAGAGACACAGAGATAAGTCGAGAAATAGCACCAAGTGTAGATGATGAGGAGCTTAAAGCGGCTAAAAGTCGTAGAGTAGAGTTTAAATTAAATTAGGCTCAATATTAAGCTTTTGTAGTTCTTCATAAAGCGATTGAGTAGGAAGTCCGATCACGTTGGTATAACTGCCTTTTATTTCTTTGACAGCTATTAAGCCGATCCATTCCTGTATTCCATATGAACCAGCTTTGTCAAATGGTTTATGTACATCAACGTAATGTTGTATATCTTTCTTTTTTAGATCATTAAATAAGATCTGAGTAGTTTCTTGAAATTCTATCCATTGATCTCCTTGAACGATGCAAACTGCACTCATAACTTCATGCATTTTCCCAGACAAATGATGAATGGTTTTATATGCTTCTTGAGAATCTTTCGGTTTCCCTAGGATAGTATTTTGGAAAATAACCACAGTGTCACAACAGATTAAAACATCTTTGCCATGAATCTTTTGTATTAAAGATTTTGCCTTTTGTCGGGCAAGGAAAGGTGCAATTGTGTAAACGTCCATTGAAGGATCAAAGGATTCATCTGTATTCGAGACCTGAATATCAAATGAATATCCCATTTCTTCTAAAAGATACTTTCGCCTTGGAGAACCAGAGCCTAGAATTATTTTCATGTTAAATAAATAATGCGCTCAGACCAATGAGCATACTTAGTTTTAAAAGACCCTGACTAAACTTTAGAAACAACTCATTTTTCGCCATCAATGCAATGATTAAGATATTCAAGCTTAAAGCAATTAACAAAATACAAAAGGTCCAATCACTAAGTTGTAAATCAAAAATCACTGGTGAAATAAGTAGACATGCAATTTGAACAATTAAAATCATACCAATTATAACTTTTGATGTTTTTAAACCATATTTCATAGGTATGGATTTTACATAGATTTTTCGGTCTCCGGGAATGTCTGTAATATCTTTGCAAATTTCTCTTGCTAAGTTTTGCATCATTGCAAAAAAGGATAAAAGATATATAATATGAAAATTAGGGTTTTCGTACCATCGGCCTTGAAGGTTATAAAAGATTCCGCTGTCTTTCGAAAAGACGAAAAAGCTGAGTGCCAAAAGGGGGATAAACCCAGTTAAGATAGCGATTAATAAATTTCCCAGAAAGATTTTTTTCTTAAAGTATACACTGTAGAACCAGAGTGCATTAATAGCTAATAAGTTTATAAAGACATACCAAAATGTATTGTATTTACTGCTTAGATATATTGATATAATTAATGCAGAAAAATTAAAAGTCCAATGCAAAATAATCGCCCATCTTCTTTTGACATGTTTTGATATGATCAGCTTATGTGGTTTATTAACACGATCAGCTTTAACATCGAAATAATCATTAATCATATTTCCTGCTCCTGCAATGAGCGCAGTAGAAATCAATAATAAAATAAAATCATAGCGATTTATATTCACCACGGGATTGTCAAATGAAAGGTTATAGCAAACACCCATCATTGTTCCTAGGATGATAAATATATTTGCAGGCCTAATTAACCAGAAAATTGATATCAAAAGGTTTCCCGCCATACTGTTCTTCTATTTTGTTGGTGAGCAGCTTCTTTTTCTGATGAATTGTTCATTTTGCTAATTGTTTCATCAGAGAAAATCGGTTGTAATGAACCATATCCTTTATAGGTCATTCGTGATGCTGAAACTCCTTTTATAAGGAGGTATTTGTACACTGAGGCAGCTCTTTCTTTAGATAAAGTTAAGTTTTTTTCTTGATCACCCCTTGAATCAGTATGACCACCTAATTCAATGTTTATTTCTTTATTTTCAGTAAGATATCTCGCAAATAGATCTAGCTCTACACGTGATTCAATTCTGAGTGTCGATTTATTTAAATCAAAAAACACATTTTCAAATATGTTTTCTACTACTATGCTTGAGTCCTCTTTAATTGTATTCCCTTGTACAGGTTTATTCATTGGAATGTCAATGTGATAGCTATTAGAATTATTTATATCGGATAGATCAAAATTAATTGAATAAGGGTGGTAACCCTCATAGGTCACTGATATGGCATAGTTTCTATTGATTGGTAATGGGACCATAAAGGTACCTGTTTGTTCATCAGCTTCAGAAACGATAATTCGTTCACTTGTCGATAAATCAAACAATTCAAATAGTCCAGGAATAGGTTTTTTGGTCAGCTTATCATACACAAAACCATCAAAATATAAGGTTTTTGTGGCCTGAGCTTCTTTGGGTAATTTAAAAGAATAGATGTCCAAGTCTCCATACCCCCCGGCTCTATTGGAAGCAAAGTAAGCAATCTCTCCTTCAGCAGAAACCATCAGAGAGTTTTCGTCAAACTTTGTATTAATAGGGTAACCTAAATTCTCTGGGGTAGACCATTGTCCATTTGCTTCCTTCCTTGTGACATACAGGTCAGAGCCCCCCATGCCAGGATGCCCCTTAGATGCAAAGTATAGTGTTCTTCCATCTGGGTGAATATGAACAGATTCTTCGGTGTTTGGTGTATTAATATGATCAGGTAGCCGCTGAGGAGGCCCCCAGACACCATCCTGTTGTAAATAAGAGACGTAAATGTCACTGTTATTATTTTTACTTCCCTTAATGCCCTTAATAAAGTAAAGCGTTTTGCCATCAGCAGAAAGAGAAGGTTGAGATTCCCAGTTCCCACTGTTCACATATCCTGGGAGATTAATCGGACCGTACCAAGTATTTCCAATTTTTTTTGCATAAAAAAGGTCACAGCTTCCTTTTCCACTTCTGTTTTCACCATAATACGAACCAGTTTGATCCGCACACGCCACGAATACAAGGTTTCGTCCATCTGCAGAGAGGGTAGGGGCTCCTTCATTGTTTGTGGTATTGATGTTTTTCGGCATTGGAAATGATTTTCCCCAAGTTCCATTTTCATCGAGATATGAAATGAAAAAATCTTCTTGTTGGTAAAAATCTCTCATTTTAAGAGGAATTAACCTGGTAAATAAAATAGTGCTTCCATCTACGGTTAATGCAGGATAATATTCTGGAAATTGGGTATTTACACCTGGTCCAAGATTTATAGGATTAAAGGGTTTCGGATTTTTTATGGCATGTCTCGCAAATTCCGCACTTCTTTTGATTTTGTACGTCTCTTTAGATAATACTGAACTGGCATTTGGATTTTTTAAAAATATATCTGCATACCTAATGCTTGCGTCATAATTACCAAGAGCTAGGTTTAAATTCGCCAAATAGCAATAGGTAGATCCTGATTTACTATGTAGTGGATTAATTTCCACGGCATTTTCGTAGTGCTTTACAGCCAATGGATAGTCATTGGTGTATTCATAAAATTCTCCAATGAGTAGTTGAGCTTCCCAAAATTCAGGGTCTTTCTGTAAGGCCTGTTTTAAGACAATAATTGCATCCTTGTAATTAGGTTGAAATGTGTTTTCGTCATACGACTCACTTGGGATTTTTTTTGCTTTCTCAAATAACTTTATCGCCTTTTTACTTTTTGTAGAATAGCCAAATTGTGCTTTTACACAAGAGCTTAAAAAACAAGTGAGAACAAGAAAAAACAGGAGCTGAAATTTCATTTTAGAAAATTAAGGAATATTCATGTATTTATGTGTTTGTAACGAGATTTTCCATCCTTTGTTACGTTTTATGAAATCAACGATTTCAGGCATTAATTGTTCTTTTTTTGACCATTCTGGTTGAATGTATAATAGACAATTCTCTTTTACTTTTTTGGCATGCTCCATCGCCCATTCAAAATCAGATCTGTGATAAAGCACAACCTTCAATTCATCTGCTTTTTCATATGCTTCTTCAATCGGGCTTTTGAATTTTTTTGGTGAAAAGGTATACCAATCTAATGAGCCATGTAAAGCATAACATCCAGAGGTTTCGATTGCAATTTTTTTTCCAAGTGATTTTAACTCAATACAAAGCTTTGACAAATCATACATAGCAGGTTCCCCCCCCGTAATTACGACCAGATCAGAATCAACTTGACTCACACGTTTAATGATTTCGCTTATTCTACATTTAGGATGAGCTTTTGCATCCCAGCTTTCCTTTACATCGCACCAAACACATCCTACATTGCATCCACCAAGACGTATAAAATAGGCAGGTGTTCCTGTATATCTCCCTTCTCCTTGTATGGTTAAGAATTCTTCCATTATTGGTAGCTCATCAGTCATTACATTCCAAATTTGGTTATAAAGTTAATCAAATGACTTATTTCATTTAAACTATTTCTTTAATCTGTAAGATAGAGCATTTAAGCATTGAACCAATATAGAGGTATTTTCGGTTTGACTATTTAGTTATATTTGTTTACACAAACTTCTTACTTATGAATAAATTTTACTTTTTTACCCTGTCTTTATTTCTCTCAACTGGTATTAATGCGCAACAAATTGATAATGGCGATATGGAAGCTTGGGATGACCTAGGAACTTCCTCTGAAGAACCCACCAATTGGAACAGTTTTATGTCTGCAACGGGAGGACTTGCATTTTTCGGATCACAGCAAGTGGAGCAATCAACAAATGTACCTTCATCGTCAAGTGGCATGTACAGTGCTCGGGTATACTCAAAAAGTACTTTAGGAATAGTGGCAAATGGAAACCTCACCTTGGGCCAAATTAATATGGGTAGCAGTACTCCAAGTAGTTCTGATAATTTTAATTTCACTAACACTGGAGATATTGATTTTTCTCAAATGTTAACAGATTCCCCTGACTCATTGGTGTTTTGGGTGAATTATGATGCGAATAACAGTTCTGATTCAGCAAGAGTCCGTGCGGTTATACATGATGATTATGATTATAGAGATCCTACTGATGCAGGTTCATTACCTCATACAGTTGCTGTAGCAAGCTTGAACTATTTACCGACTAACGGATGGATGAGAAAATCAATCCCTTTTGATTATGTTGGACCATCAACGAATGCAGCTTATATTCTTATCACATTTACGACCAATAAAATACCAGGTGGGGGATCAGCAGGTGATGAGGTACTCATTGATGATGTGGAATTAATTTACAATTCAACAGCTGACTTAATAAATACATCTGATAATAAGTGGATTGGTTATAATACAAATACTGGAATCTTCATATCAGATGGCTTTAGAGCTGAAGAAATCATATGTGTTACAAACCTAATGGGGCAGCAAATCGTTCAAGGGACGGTTAAAGATTTGAATGGTATCCAGCTAAAATCCGGGATGTATATTGTTTCTCATCAATCAGGATCTTCAAAAATATTTTCAGAATAATTAATATATGATTAAATACTTTTCGGGTTTATTACTCCTTTTTATAGGCTTCAATTCAGGGGCTCAAAACAATTCAAAAATTTATGGAAGGGTAGTAGATGAAAGTGGAGAAGTATTAACAGGGGCTTCTGTAATTTATAGAACCGATGTGTCTATTGGTGCGGTTGCTGATTTTGACGGTAAATTTGAACTATCTGTTCCCTCAGGAAAGTGCAAATTAATTTGCAGGTATACTGGGATGAGGTCGGATACTGTTACCATAACCTTAAAACCTCAAGAGATTAAGGAGGTTAATTTTACGCTATTCTCATATATAAAGGAGTTTAAAGAGGTAGATGTTAAAGTAGGTAAATTTGATAAGCCTATAGAAGAGCAAACGGTGACCATGATCGTTATAAAACCGGAGCTCATTGAAAACAAAAACACCAGGAGTATTGAAACGGCATTGGATCAAACTCCAGGATTAAACATTCTTGATGGTGAGCCTCAAATCAGAGGAGGTAGTGGGTTTACATTCGGCGTTGGTTCTAAGGTAGCAGTGATTGTAGATGATATGCCTATGTTGTCTGGTGATGCGGGAAGACCAGAATGGGGTTTTATACCTGTTGAAAATATAAGTCAAATTGAAGTTGTAAAGGGAGCGGCATCAGTACTTTCAGGGAGCTCAGCACTTTCAGGATCGGTCAATATTCGTACAGCTTACCCAACCTCAAAACCAAAAACTAAAATCAATATATACACAGGAGTTTATTCTAAACCCAATCAAGCAGATGCGACTTGGTGGGAACAATATCCTGGTATTTTTGGAGCCAATTTTTTACATTCTCAAATGTTTGGTAATCTGGACCTTGTAATAGGAGGGAACCTTAATTACGATCATGGATATATTGGCCCACCCATTACAGATTCTATTGTTGCAACAGTTTTCCCAGATACAATTACCAACTTCAGTGAATCTGACCTTGTATCTAAAAGGGCAAGGTTTAATTTTAATTTGAGATATCGTTCAAAAAAAATCAAAGGTCTAAATTATGGATTGAATGGGAATTTCATGAAGATGCATACCAATATGCCACTTGCCTGGTTGAATGATTCTTCAGGCTTATATCGGGCTTACCCAGGTGCCATATTTTTGCAGGACCAGCTTATTTTTAATCTCGACCCCTTTGTTCACTTCTTTTCTGAAACTAATGGGAAACATTATTTAAGAGGTAGGATATTAAGAGTTGACAATGAAATGAGTGCGAATCAATCCAATAATGCAACAACTTATTATGGAGATTATATGTTCAAAAAGAAATATAAAGAATTCAAAAACCTTGAATTTGTTGGTGGTCTAACATCAACGTATACGAATTCTTTTGCAAATATTTATACGGGTTCTGGTTCTCCTAATAATAGAATGCTCAATTTATCAGCTTATTCCCAATTTGAAACGAAATTGAAGAACATCTTAACGCTTTCAGCTGGAGGACGCTTGGAATATTTTCAGCTGAATGATACTATTACTGCTTTAAAACCTATTTTTCGTGCAGGTTCAAGTCTTAAAATTTATCAGGAGACTTATCTGCGAGCATCTTATGGACAAGGCTATAGATTCCCTACTATTACTGAAAGGTTTATAAGAACAGGAGTTGGTAATTTCGGTGTTTTCCCGAATCCAAATCTTCTTCCTGAAAGTAGCTGGAACGCGGAAGTAGGTGTCAAACAAGGATTGAAATTTGGAGGTTTATATGGATACTTGGATGTTGCAGGATTTTGGCAGGAATATCAAAATACAATTGAATATATGTTTGGGATTTGGAATGAGCTTACCTCTGTGGAATCAATGGGGTCAAGTGCGGGATTTATGTTCCTTAATACGGGAGATTCTCGCGTAATTGGTATAGATGCCTCTTTTACAGGTTTTGCTGAGTTTAAGGACAATAGTAAAATGATGTTTCTTATGGGATACAATTATATTGTACCTAGAACACTCACTCCGGATTATGTGTATGCTATTGATTCAAATCAGAGACAATTCAGCTATAATTCAACTTCATTGGATGCCTCACAGGGAATTCTTAAATACCGATTCTTACATAATGTCAAGATGGATTGCGAATACACCTGGAAGGATAAATTTTCTATCGGTGCCAGTGCAAAGTATTTTTCTAAAATTGTGAATATGGATGCCATTATTAAAGATTTTGAGGAATTCACTACGGACATTGAGGTTTTACAGGATTTACAATACATGGATTTTTTCAATTCACATCGATTTGGTAATTGGATTTTTGATGCGAGAATTTCATTTAACCTTAACGATTCACATAAACTGGCACTGATTGGAAGTAACATTCTTAATCGATCTTATTCATTGAGACCCTTAAAAATAGAATCTCCTCGAACTGTTAGCGTTCAGTATACCTTTAAAATGGAAGGTAAAAAGAAGTGATTTTATTCATTTAAAGCTATTCTAAGCAGGTTTAAAGCACTTAGCGAAGTCATATTGATGTTTCTCCCCCTATGCTGACTAAACTGAAGCCTATGACTTGTGGTTTTTTCAGGTGTAGCAATGGCAATCCACACTAGGCCAACAGGTTTTTCTTTACTTCCTCCATCTGGACCTGCTATTCCTGTTGTCGATATACAAATATCAACACCTAAAACGTTTCGACCACCTTGTGCCATTTCTATAGCGACCTTTTCACTTACAGCACCATGTTTTCTGATCACATCTTTTGAAACATTGGCTAGTTTATGCTTTAGCTCATTTGAATAGGTCAACAATGAACCCATATAATAATTGGATGCTCCCGGTACCTCTGTAATTGTACTCGCCAGCTTACCAGATGTGCAGCTCTCAACTGTTCCTATAGTCAAGCTTTTACATTTTAATTTTTCTCCAATAACCGAAGCTAAGGTGTCAGAATCATATCCAAAAAAATACCTTGGAATCTGGATTTCAAGTTCTTTGAAAAGTTTATCAATCTCTAATTCATCTTTTTTACCAAAAGGAGAAGTAATCCTCAGTTTAACGATTCCTGGAGAAGGAAGGTAGGCCAATGAATACCCAGAGTCATAAATTTTATCTTCCCAGTCCTTTATTTTTTCAGCCAAGAATGATTCACCAATACCTTGTGTCATAGCAGTTTTATAAAACATTGACTGTAGGGCAAATTGAGCTTTTAGTTTAGGTATTACTACTTCCGACATAATACCTTTCATCTCATAAGGTACTCCAGGAAGGCTGATGAAAATTGTGCTGTCTTTATCAAACCACATACCTGCTGCGGTACCGTAATTGTTCTCAAGTATTTGACATGTTTTAGGTAATTCTGCCTGTAAATGATTAGACTCGAGCATAGGACGATTTCTTAACGCAAAAAAATCTTTAATCTTTTTTAGAGTTGGTTCATGTAATTCTAGTGAGGTATTAAAAAACTCACATAGGGTATGCTTCGTAATGTCATCTTTTGTAGGACCAAGCCCTCCAGTTATAATGACACAATCTGTATAGTTTTTAATCTCTTTCAGACTCTCAAGAATTTCTTGTTTTTGATCAGCAATAGAAATGGTTTTCAATATGCGTGCACCAATATTAGAAAGTTCTTTTCCAATCCATGATGAATTTGTATTGACAGTTTGACCAATTAATAGCTCGTCACCAATTGAAATAATCTCAACAGTCATATTTTTTTGAATTTAGCAATAGACTCTATATGTCCTGTATGTGGAAATTGGTCAACAAGACTATAGTGAATCAATTCAAATCCTGCATCAAAAAGAATCGATGCGTCTCTAGCCTGAGTTGAAGGATTACAGGAAATATAAACAAGATTGTTGGCGCCAAGTTCAATTATCTTTTTAAGTGTTTTAGGGGCAATTCCAGCTCTAGGGGGATCTAAAATAATAGTATCAATTTTTCCTATATATTCTGGATTTGCTTTAAGAAATTTCCCGACATCAGCTGCAAAAAAATCAATATTGCTTAGTCCATTTACTTTTGCATTCTTCTTGGCATCATCAATGGCTTGTTCTACAATATCTACTCCTATTATTTTTACTTGAGTATTTCTTTTTGAAAGCAATTGACCAATTGTGCCAGTGCCACAAAATAAATCCATGACGACCTTATCTTCTTTAATTTCATCCTGAAATACATAATCCAAAGCCTTTGTGTAAAGAAGTTCTGCACATTTTGGATTAGTTTGAAAAAAGCTTTCCATACTTATTTGAAATGCTAATCCTAGCAACATTTCTTCAATTACGGCATTACCAAAAACAAGCGTACTATTTCCATTTTCTATTTTGGCTCGATCTGCAACATTGTCATTTATGGTATGCAAAAACCCAGCAATTCTACTTCCAAATATTTTTTTCAGAAAAGCACCAAAACCGTTAAGGTCAAAATTTCCTAAATCTTCAGATGAGGTCACTAAATTAACCAAGAGTTGATTAGAATGGAATGATTTTCGAACCACGATGTGTCGGAAGAATCCTGTTTTTTTTGGTGGATGCCAGGCCTTAAGGCCAGTTTTCTCAAGATATAGTCTAATCTGCCTTAAATTTTTTTCCCATTCTTCGTCAAACAATCCAGAGGGTTTATTTAGGCTTTCTACTTTCCACCAGGTGCCTCGTCTTTTAAAACCTAATGCAAAGGCTTCATCTTTCTCTGTATTTGAATCAAGGCAATGCTCTATACATGAAAAGCTGTATTCCATTTTATTCCTGTAAAAGAAGTGACTAGGTGCAGATATGAATTCATCGAATTTTGCATCTATATTGTCGATACCTGAAAGTCTCGAAAATGTATCAAGGGTTGAGCTTTTTTTTACTTTCTCCTGCTCTTTTACTGGAATGTAAATGTATGGTGCTCCAGAAATCTCTTGGAAATCACTTATCTTTTCAAGAGGCGATCTTGAAATAACTTCAAGTAATTTGGCTTCGACATGCCTCTTTTTTTTTGCCGAAATAATAGCTTCTACCCTTTGACCTGGAAAGGTATTAGGAATGAACACAATTGTTCGATTTTCATCTTTACTGATTTTAGAAATACCTTTACCTCCAAAGGCATACTCTGATATTTCGAATTCAATTTTTTCTCCTCTTTTAAACATGATTAAATCATACCTCTTAAAATTCCTTTCTCTGAGGAATCAATAAATTGAAGTATTTCATCCCGGACGTCACTTGGTTTCATTTGTTCGTTAATGGCTTTAATTCCTTTCGAAACATTGCTATTCTGAATAAAGAGAATCCTGTATAAATCTTCAATCTCACGAATGGTTTCATCTGGGAACCCTCTTCTTCTTAATCCTATTGAATTGACACCTGCAAAGGTCAACGGTTCTCTTGCCGCTTTTATATACGGAGGAATGTTTTTGCGAATTAAAGAAGCTCCTCCAATAAAAGTGTGTTTTCCAATGTGTGTAAACTGTTGCGCTGCAACCTTACCCTCTAAAATGGCATAATCATCAATTTGTACATGACCTGATAACCCGGTGTAACTCGCTAATATTACATGATCCCCAATTTGACAATCATGAGCAACATGTACATAAGTCATTAAGAGGCAATGTTTTCCTATTCTGGTAGATTTTTTATCGTTGGTTCCTCTATGAATGGTAACACATTCTCTAATTATTGTATGATCTCCAATTTCAACAAGCGTATATTCCCCTTCAAATTTCAAATCTTGGGGAATAACACCTACAACAGCACCTGGAAATATTTCGCAGTGTTTGCCTATACGGGTTCCAGGATACAGAACGACATTAGAGTGTATTTTAGTCCCTTCTCCAATGATGACATCCTCATGTATATGAGCAAAAGGTTCAATAACCACATCTTTTTCAATGGTGGCTTTAGGATGTACGGAAGCGAGAGGGCTAATATTCATCAGGCTTTGTCTTTCACAATTTGCGCCAGCATTTCAGATTCTGCAACTTCCTTTCCATTGACATATGCTTTACCTGACATTTCAACTAAGCCTCTTCTAATTGGCGACATGAGTGTTAATTCAAATACTACAGAATCTCCAGGAAGAACTTTTTGTTTGAACTTTACGTTATTTATTTTCATGAAATAGGTAGAGTAGAGGTGAGGATCTTCAACTTTGCTTAGAGCAAATATCCCACCAACCTGAGCCATAGCTTCAATTTGTAGTACCCCTGGAAAAACAGGATTTCCAGGAAAGTGACCAGTGAAAATAGGTTCATTCATTGTGATGTTCTTAACACCCCAAATAGAATCATCTGTAATCTCCATAATCTTGTCAATCATTAAAAAAGGAAACCTGTGAGGCAGCATTTTTTCAATGTCATTGATATTATAAAGAGGTTCTTTGGTTAAATCGAAAATTTTTCCTTTGACTTGTTGTTTTTTGATTTGAGCCTTGAGCACTTTGGCAAATTCCACATTTCCATAATGTCCAGGGCGTGCTGCAAGAATATGTGCTTTGATTGGTTTTCCAATAAGAGCAAGGTCACCAACGATATCTAATAGCTTATGC
>Ga0206679_10000252_pt1 | contig 43832 bp, 42 predicted proteins | sample M110012015metaG_FD_155464 | JGI IMG/M metagenome (GOLD analysis project Ga0206679, IMG submission 155464) | Ammonia-oxidizing marine archaeal communities from Monterey Bay, California, United States - M1 100m 12015 | ecosystem: Environmental > Aquatic > Marine > Intertidal zone | place: USA...
TGAGTCGTGCCGACCACGTGACTGTCGTCTGTTTGATAAACCGTTGCCTGGTAAATAGGGTCAGATACCTGTGTTAGTTTCGGGGATGCTTTGTGGGTTAGCACTGCCTGATCGACGCCATCCTGCCTGATCGTGTCCATGTACCGGATGTATTGCTCGTCCGCGAGCCACAGCATCGCGAAAAAACCGGCAGTGTAGTCTGGGCTGTGCAGGCCGTATTCATCCGGGTCATCCACGTCGGCGATATCATCTACTTAAAGAGGAGATTTCGACGGGAATGCTTCGTACAAGATACTCAGTATCCTGCGATGTGCTTATAGAAATTTTCAATGTTGATGTCAGCCATTCAGGGCTCACTAAGTTAGCTGAATCATCATTATAGCTGCAGCTCATAGAAATGGCAGATCGTGTCGATAGGCAATGAGCAATGCACGGTCACTCATCAGTGAGATATGCGCAGTGGCACGTTTGCCGCAACGAGGTTTACCAGAGACTAAAGTCTAGCCAAGGCTCTGGGCTCGTTTCAGTGCATCCCGGCTGTAACAGCGTTCCGTCCAGTTTTTGATGTTCGGGTAGGCTGATAGATCAAACCCGATCATCTGCATTAGCAGCATCACGCCAGAAACGTTCAGGTCGGCGACGGTAAAAGAGTCGCCCAGCAAATATTCCCGGTCAGCGAGGTGTTCGTTGAGAACGGTCAGAGGACGCTGCAGGTTCCCGGTCGCGCTGTCGATTGTGGTCTGGTCAATGTTATCCCGGTTGAAAAACTTTTGAATCACGATCTGCATCTGTAGTGGCTCGATTTCACTGATCGCCCAAACGCTCCATTGAATTGCTTTAGCCTGTTCGTCTTCAGACACCGGGTAGAGCGCCGGTGCATATTTTTTGGTCAGGTACAGGTTAATAGCCATAGATTCGAACAGGGTGACTTCCCCATCCACCAGGGCCGGAATCCGCCCGTTGGGATTGACGGACAGGTAGTCGTCAGTTTTGGAGTCATTAATAAAATGAGTCGGAACGTGTGTATACTCAAGCCCGACTTCTTCGATGGCCCAAAGTGAACGGATGGCCCTTGAGCCCGATACCCCATAAATTGTCGTCGTCATGTAACCTAACCTCGTTAATATTCGTTCAGCATTATAGCTCGCTATGGCCAAACTTTACTTTTATTACTCTTCGATGAATGCAGGCAAATCCACTGCGTTGTTGCAAGCCAGCTACAACTATCGAGAGCGTGGTATGAACACGATCGTGCTGGCGCCATCTCTTGACGATCGATACGGACAGGGTGTGGTCACATCCCGGATCGGTTTGCAGTCCCAAGCGGTGTCGATACGGCCCGATGAAGATTTGTTCGCGAGGGTAAGTTCGCTGATGAGTGAAAAACCACTTCATTGTGTATTGATCGATGAGGCCCAGTTCCTTTCGAAACAGCAGGTTTTGCAGATTGGCCGGATCAGCGATCATCTGGACATTCCTGTGCTTGCCTATGGATTACGAACTGATTTTCGGGGGGAACCCTTTGAGGGAAGTAAATATCTCCTGGCGATCGCAGACAACCTGAAAGAGATTAAGGCGATTTGTCATTGCGGCAGTAAAGCAACCATGGTGATTCGCCAGGACCCAGACGGGAATGTTATTACTGCCGGGGAAAGCGTTGAGATCGGAGGAAACGACAGGTACGTCTCAATGTGCCGTAAGCACTTTTATGAAGCTTTTGGTGCCACTGACTGAAGCGGGTCGTGCCTCGGATTAACGGCCAGCAAAGCCCGTACTGCGTAAGTGGTTTCGGTTACTGGAAGCGGATTGAGGTTTCTTTCGTCTATTTAAAGAACCATGACAGCTTGGATTTCCTTTAGGACTGGAAAGCAGGGCAGGGTCTTGTCCTGGCCGCAGGCGAGAAAATTTAGCGTCTGAGGCATTGCCCTGGGCAAGATTGCCCCGGCAGGTCAACATCTACCTATCGGTGGTAAAACGGCGGAGGTATATCCCTTTTAGGAAGAACTGCGACAGTCTCGTCGACTTCTCTATAAAAAGCTGCTGCGAAAAAAGCTGCCTCAAATTCGCGCAATTGCTCAAAACCTGGAGAGAGCCGTGCAGACGAAAACTGTTCTGGTTCGTCAAACCAGTACTCAATGAGGGCATCCCAGCCGCTGTAGAATGCTTCCCGGCGAGCGATGCCTTCGGGGGTAAACCCTTCTGCATCTTCTGCAAAAAACTCGCTCATCACGTCCAGGTTGGTTCGAACGTTTACGATCATGCCTCTCAGCCCAGGTATTGTTGCTGCCAGTGTGGCATATCGTCCTGTCAGGTAGGCGCGGAACAGTTCCGTTTCCAGTGACGCTGATCTTTTTACAAATTGAGCAAGTTTGAAGAGTTTTTGCTCGGGCCGTCGCACAGACATGGCAATGTGTTCGTCAACCTGGAACTGAAAGGGGGAGCCGGCGTAAAGTTGGTTAAAATCATCACCCACCTTGGCGACCATAGTGTCGGTTTCAAGTCCGTTCGGGCCCGCTCGATCTCTGGCAGGACTTCGTGCGCCAACGTAGTCCTCCATGCGATCGAACATGAGCTGTCCCCAACCATCCCACTGTTCGTCAAACGCTGTGGGTTCGTTGACGGTTAACTGGTCCACAATATCTGCACCCAGACTATCGGTAATCCTTCGGTTCGAAGCGACGTTAAGCAGGTAACCGCGAATGTTATTGAGCCGTCTGCCGAATGAATTGTGGTAGCCGACATGACCAGCACGATACTCATCGTGGGTAAGGCGCGGGTTTCTTTTTACAAATCCAAAAACTTTTAACATGTCGATTATCGAAAGTAGTAGTTGGGTGCGGGGTTTCTATTAGGCATGACAATAAGGTTTTCATCCACTTCGACGTACCAGACTGAATCAAACAGTTCGGATTCGAGGTTTGATAGTTCGTTATGCAGAGTTCGACGTGCGGCAACAAAGTCGTTGCTATGGGAGAAATGATATTCAACGGCGCCATCCCACATGGCACAAAATCGGGCGCGATGATCAATGCCTTCGTCACTAAAACCCCAGGTATCGTCGCCGTAAAAACCACGCATGGCTGCGGTCTGATCCGGATCCCGGAAGTTTAAAATGCAGCCGTTCATGCCCGGGAGTTTAGAGGCCGCAGTGGCGTAGTCAGCCAGAACCTGATCATTGCTGATGTTCGGTTTGTGCTTAAAAAACTGCATTAGTTTAAATGACTTATGCTCTTGCCGCTCAACTGGAATGAGGATGTGTTCATGCATTAACAAGTGACATGGTTTGAACTCACCGGGTCGGTCCGGAACAGGGTCAAACAGGACGGGCCCATCAGCCATTGACCAATCGGGATCAGCGACAAGACCATCGGCGGTCGCGCGATTGGGCTCAGCGTTCACGGCATTCAACCAGGCTTTCTGGTTATCAAAGTACACTTCAGGGAAACCATCCCACCAATCCAGGAAGTCCCGGGGCTCGTTGCGGGTTATCTGTTCATACAAGTCAGTGCCGATTCGATCTGCGAAAGGGGTATTACTCCAGATGTTGACCAGGTAACCACGGATGTTTTTAAGTCGCCTGCTTTGACCACAGTGATAGCCAACATGGCCGGCGCGATACTCATCGTGAGAGAGCAGTGTTGTGTTACGTTTCAGGAATGCAAAGACTTTAAACACTTTTTTGGGGTTGACCTTCATGACGGTAACCGTGAATCTAACATGCTATCCAGCGAGGGTGTATCGAATGTCTTTAAGCGTTAACCGAAATTTAGAAGAGCGGTACCTGCTGTCACTCGCCCGCGAAGAAGTTGAGTACCTGCGCAGACTCTATGGTAAGGCAACTGATGCACTCGGCAAGGTTGGGGATCAGCAAGCAACCGAATTCGGTGCATCCACGTACCATCGAATATTCACCCTGGATGTTCTAATAAGAGTCACGGGAGGGCCGACGGTGTTAACAGGTTCTGGGCCAGATAGCTGGGCGGAAGTGGTTATAAACGCCCTGAAAGATTATGAAAGCACACAGCACCTGATCGGCACACAGGTTGTGGAGTTCACGGACGTGCGGTTTGAAAATGGTGAGGTATCAAGTGGTGAGGCTGAAATGTCCAGTTACCTACAAGCCTGGCATGCCTGGCCTGACAGGAGCGCGCGAATTGTCCTCGGTACTTACCACGACAAGGTCAGGTTCAGTCCCGGAAAAGGCTGGCAGATCTATGACATGACACTCGAGTACACAAGTGTTGAACATCGTCAGATGGGTGAAGCAACTTGAGTGAATCCAAACAGGACAGTTGGCCGAGTGCCATCGAGGGTTGGGTTGTCACGCTGTTTCTGCTTGTTGCGTTTACTTTTTCGTTTGTTGACCGACAGGTGTTGAACCTGCTGGTCGAGCCTATCCGTCTAGATCTACAAATATCGGATACTCAGATCAGTTTTCTGCAGGGACTGGCCTTTGCCGTCACCTACATCCTGATGAGTGTGCCGCTGGGACGAATGGTCGATAAATACAACCGTGTTGGCATCATGATCGGCGGCGTATTGGTATGGAGTGCAACGACGATCGCCTGCGGGCTCTCAAGAACCTATTCGCAGCTACTCTTCGCGAGGTTTGGTGTTGGCGCAGGGGAAGCTGCACTGACGCCCGCAGCCTGGTCAGTATTGGCCGATTATTTTCGGCCCAACAAACTCGCGCTACCGATTAGCGTTTACCTGATGGGGCCATATCTTGGAGCGGGCCTTGCAATGATTGCGGGTGCAGAGGTCCTGGATTGGAGCAGGGATGTCGAGCAGGTCTCCCTGCCGATCGTTGGTGTGGTCGCACCATGGCAGGCGACCTTCATCGCCGTAGGGTTACCGGGTGTGTTGATAGCGGGTTTGCTGGCCACTATTCGGGAACCCAAACGTAAGGGGCGACAGGGCGCCATGACCGAAGTGCCTGGTTGGCGCGCTGTGCTTCGTTACATGTGGCAGCGTAAAAGAGTTTATGCTGCGCTGCACCTGGGCGTGCCTTTTATTGTCGTGATGCTCTACGGCCTTCAGGGCTGGACCCCAACTATCTTGTTGCGGGTCTATGGCTGGGATCTGGCTGATGCTGGCCGAGTCTATGGCACATTGGCTTTGGTCGCTGGCTCTGCGGGTGTTCTTAGTGGTCCGCTCCTCTCGCGTTTTCTTCTTGGGCGCGGTGTTATGGATGCTCCGCTAAGAGTGGCTGTGCTGGGTGCTACGATGGCGACGCTCTCCCTGGCAACACTCCCCTTTCAATCAAGTGGTGAAATGGCATTGGTAAGCATTGGCTGTGCCAGTTTCTTTGTGACATTGCCCCTGGCATTAATCACTACCGTTATGCAGGAGGTAACGCCCAATAATATGCGAGGTGTGGTCAATGGCATGTACGTTGTCTCGACTAATGTGCTTGGTCTTGCGCTGGGCCCGACTCTGGTCGCGGCATCAACCGATTATGTCTTTCAGGACACACTAGCGGTTGCGAAGTCACTGGCGCTTGTCGCGGTGTTCGTCGGACCTATTGCCGTTTACTTACTGAACCAGGGGCGGCGGTCATACATCGAACTTGGGAATGTTTAGCGGATCAGGCTGAGTTCTTTTGCTCAAAATGATCTGAAATAACATTGCTGCCCAGCGTGGATCCGTCGTTGTTTCCAAGAGTGATGGCCGGCCAGCGACTGTCTTTAAACATGAACAGCACTGTCGTGCCTTCTGGTCCGGCGACGAGGGGTCCGTAACCCCGGTTAGCCATGCCGATTCGGATATCGCCGGCTTTGTGCCAGGTAGCCCCGACTCTTTGGGTTCCTTCAATAATAATTTCGGTGTAGTCACAGTCGTGTGTGTGTGCCTCGACATAACATTCGGGCGGATAGAAGACTTTGAAAACGGTGGGAGAAGTTTCATCCCGTGGGTCGCCGACCTTGTACATGCTGGTAATGATGCCGCTGGGAAGCTCAAGTTTATCCAAATCATCCCAGGTGAAGGTCATGTGCCCTTTACGATTGAGTTCATCAGCAATTGCTTCATCAGTTTTCTGAGCCATCTTTTTTCCTGAAAATGGGATCGACACAATGTTTATAGCGGAGGAGGCGTCGCAGGGCAAGCGCTGGCGATTGAAACCAAGGTCGATTAGCTTGACTAAAGCCGAGCGTCGGCTATGGTGATTACTGACTATTTGGGGGGTCAACCGAGATGGACGTTCGAACATTAATGCATCAAGCCGTGATCAATCACGGTGACAGAGAATGTGTGTCCCATGGTGAACGGCGTTTAACATTTCGTGAAGCCTGGCAGCGGGGAATCCAGCTCGCCAATGCGTTGTTGGCGATGGACCTGCAACCTGGCGACCGGGTTGGTGTGCTTGAGGATAACTCGATTGAAGCCGCTGATTTTTTTCATGGCATGGCGATTGCCAACCTGGTCAGGGTGCCTTTGTACCCCAGAAATGGTCTGGAAGCGCACAAACATATGCTGTCGCATACTGGCTGCAAAGCGTTGATGGTGAGTCAGAATTATCTGCACGAAGTTGAGGACATTGACCAGCAGGTCGAGTCACTGGAGAGAATCATCGTTCGAGACGATTCGTACGAGGCGTGGCTTTCTGCGCAGTCTGATGAATTGCCCGCGATCTCGGTCGATCCCGATGACAACTTTATTATCCGCCACACTGGTGGCACAACCGGGCTTTCAAAGGGCGTGGCGTATACCCATCGGGCATGGCTGCACGCCGGTCGTGACTGGTTCTATACCTTCCCGGCGGTAGAGCCGGGCGACAAGTGTCTGCACCTTGGGCCAATTTCCCATGGGTCCGGATATCAGTATTTGCCAACACTGTTGGCTGGTGGTTGCAACGTCATGATGGACCACTTTGATGCCCTGGAGACGCTGGACATCATGGAATCTGAAGGCATCGGGTTTATGTTTATGGTGCCGACCATGGCCAACGCAATTGTTCGGGACAACACAGCACGTGGTCGCGTTTTTCCAAAGTTGAAGTGTTTGCTGATTGCTGCGGCGCCGATTGCTGATGCAACGACCCTTGCCGCCAGGGAAGTATTTGGTGACGTGCTTTATCAGGGTTACGGTCAGACGGAAGTCCTGCCTGTCGCGATGATGGGCCCCTCTCAGTGGTTTGCTGATGTGCCGGGGTCGCAGCCCCTTAGAGCCTGTGGAATGCCACTGCCGTTTGCCCAGATACAGATCTGGGATAGTGACAACAACGAAGTAGCCAGGGGCGAGGTGGGAGAGATCGTCGCGAAATCTGATGGCCAGATGGTGGGGTTCTGGGAAAACGAGCAGGCGACGGCAGAACGAATCATTGATGGCTGGGTGAAGACCGGCGATATGGGGCGTATGGACCAGAACGGCTATCTATATGTTGTTGATCGCGCTGACGACATGATCATCTCGGGTGGGTACAACATCTGGCCGATGGAACTGGAAAATGTTATTGCCGATCACCCCGAGGTGATTGAGGTAGCGGTGTTTGGTGTACCCCATGAAAAATGGGGCGAATCGCCCGCGGCGGTTTGCGTCGTTGCCGGTGAACACTCGCTGACTGAACAGGGTGTCATTGAACTTTGCGCTGAAAAGCTCGGGTCCTACAAGAAACCGGGTATTGTGACGTTCACGACGGAACCGCTGCCTAAAAGCCCGGTCGGTAAAATTATGCGGAAAACCCTGCGTGAGCCCTACTGGGAGGGCCATGACCGCAGAGTGTCGGGTAGCTAGCCTATCCGGTGGTGCTGCGGCGTTCCTTTTTTATCGCTCACTCTGGCGTCATATACGCTTGCTGAATATTAGCCAGGTTTGCAAGAATGCTATTGGCCTGCTCCGGAGTCAAACCGTGCTGTGCACTAGCTTTTAATTCTTCCATATCTTCTAGCAGGCCGCTCTTGTATTCCTTGGTGCAATTCTTCCAACGTGTCACCTTTCTTTCTTGTCGTTTACGCGTATAGCTGTCGATATCTGAAATTTCGTCTGCGCCGGAGCCCTCAAAATAAGTAAGCCCGCCTGATTCCTGAACAGGTTTGCCAATGGCTTCACCGGACGATTCAAATGATTTTGGTTTGGTGCCGCAAGCATTCTCCGGTAACTGATAGTCGAGTGCAGCCTGCACTTTTGCGTGGGTTTCTGCGAAGGAAATGGCCGGTATTAGTAAAATCAAAAAATAGCAAAACCTGAGTGCTTTCATGAATGCTTTCATGAGTATTTCTTCCTATGTGACTGCTTGAATGCCTAACTTCCTGACAATGATATACGAGGCGACGAAGAAAATCCGTAGCTCCCACCGATAAATATTTCGTTTTTTAGAAAACCGGTCACCATCGGTCGGATTCGGTGAAGAAGGTCGGCACGTTGGTTATCGTTCCGAGCCCCAGCGTTATCGACGATACTGTTGGTAACCGGAAGTAGGCACTGATTTTGAAAAGCCCAGGGTATTGATGCCCGTTGCGAGAAGCACTTGGGTGGTGCGCGGAGATTGGCTGGAATCCTTAGAAATTGGAGCGGGTAACGAGATTCGAACTCGTGGCCTCGACCTTGGCAAGGTCGCGCTCTACCAGCTGAGCTATACCCGCGCTTCAATCCTGAAGTTTATCGCCATACTATACGTGATGGCTAGCCCATTGTGGCGTCCCCTAGGGGAGTCGAACCCCTGTTGCCTGGATGAAAACCAGGTGTCCTAGGCCACTAGACGAAGGGGACACTGCAATGGAAGGCGCGAATTCTAGGGGGCTGTCGGTGATTCGTCAAGGGTAAAGCAACCTTTGTCCAAAAAATCGCGTTATAAGAGGAGTGGATGTGGCGACAGACGGGTCGAAGTGCCTGTTTTCCCGATTAGTAAAGTATGACGGAGCGAATCGATTTACCTTCATGCATATAGTCGAAGGCCTTGTTGATGTCCTCTAACCCCATGGTGTAAGTAATGAACTCATCCAGTTTGATATCACCATCCATGTACTGATTGACCATTCCGGGGAGCTCTGACCTTCCTTTCACCCCGCCAAACGCAGTGCCGCGCCATACCCGGCCGGTGACCAGTTGAAACGGACGTGTGCTGATTTCCTGACCGGCGCCGGCGACGCCGATGATGATGGATTCACCCCAGCCTTTGTGGCAACACTCGAGGGCAGCTCGCATTAATTCCACGTTACCGACGCACTCAAACGAGTAATCAACGCCGCCATCGGTCATGTCTGCAATAACCTCGGCAATAGGTACGTCAAAGTCTTTTGGGTTCACGCAGTCGGTTGCGCCAAGAAGCTTAGCCATGTCGAACTTGTCCGGATTGGTGTCGATGGCGATTATCCTGCCGGCTTTGGCAATGACGCCGCCCTGAACCACGCTTAATCCGATGCCTCCCAATCCAAAAACAGCGATCGTTGAACCAGGTTCCACTTTTGCTGTTTTAGTCACGGCGCCGATTCCCGTTGTAACGCCACAGCCAAGCAGGCACACCTTGTCCAGTGGTGCATCCGGGCTGATTTTGGCCAATGAAACGTCTGCAACAATGGAATACTCGGAAAAGGTAGAGGTCCCCATGTAGTGGAATATATCTTTGCCATGACAGGTGAATCTGGTTGACCCATCCGGCATCACGCCTCTACCCTGGGTTTCCCTGACGGAGGAGCAGAGATTGGTTTTGCCCGAGGTGCAGAACTTACACTTCCCACATTCAGCGGTGTACAACGGAATGACGTGATCCCCGGGAGCAACCGATGTGACACCGGGGCCGACCTCTTCAACGATAGCGCCGCCTTCATGGCCGAGGACCGCAGGGAAAATACCTTCAGGATCAGCACCGGAAAGTGTAAATGCGTCTGTATGACAAACCCCTGTAGCGACCATTTTAACCAGAACCTCGCCGGACCGGGGTGCAGCAACCTCGATTTCTTCAATTTCCAGCGGTTTTCCTGCTTCCCATGCTACTGCGGCTTTAGATTTCATAAAGGGTCCTGTTCGTCTATGCGAGAAGAAACGTATCGTAGTTTGGGGGTGCGGGCAAGCATGATCAGAGTGTTAGGGTCAAACCCAGGTAGACAGATCGAGGTGTGCCGACGAAATATCGGTCAGATCCGAAAGAGAAATCAGCGCGTTCTGCGTAGTCCTCATCAGTAATGTTCATCACTTTGTAGAAAATCCGGGCGCTGTTATTGATGCTCAAGCTTCCTCTCAGATGTAGCAGGCTATGGCCTTCGTATTCATTCCGGTTTTCCGGGTCTTCGTAGTACTTACCAATATGAACCCATTCAAGTTCATGCGTTTGTCGTGGCGTGACCTGCCATTTGATACTCATGCTGCCCAGGGTTTCCGGGGCTGTGTCGATGGTATTACCTTTCAGTGGCGTGGCTGATAACGCGGGATTGTTGTCGTACTCATGTTCCGCCCAGGTGAATGCAATACTGGCGGTAACGGCCTCGTGAAGATCCATTTTCATATCGAGTTCAATTCCCTGATGTTCAGTTTCCCCGTTGTCGACATTCTGTCGAGAGGTGTCCCGGAAAATGAAATTGTCCTTACTCATTGAAAAAAGGGCGATGTTATAACTAATTTTTTCGGTGCTGCCCCTGAACCCCAGTTCCAGTGAATCCATTTCTACAGGATCGATATCGGCAACGCTTTGACTGTTTTGCAACCGGTAAAGCTCGGTCGCCTGTGGCGCACGGAAGCCCTGCGACAGGGAAACGAATACCTGGTGTGCGTCAGACCATGAGTAAATTAACCCGACCCTGGGGGACCAGTTATTGAAAGAATCTTCTCGGTCCGCTGGCCTGGAAAACCTGCAGCCACCGAACCCGCAGGCAGTTCCGTCATCGCGGGTACGCCCGTCGATCATGCGGTTGTCATAGTCATACTCGGTATATTGATAGCGGATGCTCCCGGTTAGCCGCAGGACATCGTTTAGAGACTTGCTGGCGGAAAAAAACAGACCTGCCAGTGACGCGTTGACGTCATAATCGTAATGTTTGCCTTGCGGGATGGTCGCCATCAGGAACGCGCCTCCCTGGGTCGGACCCGGTTGTGTTTCCTTCAGGAAGGCGTTGGTGTATTCCAGGTCTACGCCGGCCTGCCACCAGCTATCCGGATTCCAGAGCATGGAAACCCCGACGCTGTCATGACCATTCTCCTCAATAGCCTGTCCTGGCAGGTAGTGTTGCAGAAATTTCATTTCGACATGTCTTAGATACGGTTTTAGAACAAGCGAGCCTTTGCCCAGCTGTTGGTCGATTTCGGAAACCAGCCTGAAAGAGCGTGCGTCTCGATAGGCTTCAGGGTTCGGGTTGTCTCGCTTCTGGCCGCTTTCCTTGTAGCTGTCGTGCCCTTTGATGAATCCCGCTGTCTCCTGGTTGAGATTGGTATACGAAAAGGTGGTGGTGATTTCCCGTTCGCCGGTTACCGCTCGATGCTTTAGTAACATCTTCTGCTGATCGAAGCCGGATTCGTCTTTGTAACCACCATCGGTCGTGCCGGATACGTCCAGGCGAAGCGTGTCAGAAGAGAGTGCAAAGCGGGTGCGGTAATAGTCATTTGGACCCGCTTCCATTTGGAGTTGCCGATGACCCGCTACCGGGCCGGGTGTCAGGATATTAACGACTCCATGCATGGCGTTGGATCCATAAATAGATGAGTCGGGTCCTCGTACGACCTCGATTCTGCTTGCCAGTTCGGTGGTGGCTTCGAACAGTTCATTGACGTTGCAAAATCCGGGCGATCGAAGTGAAATCCCGTCCTGTGCCATAACAAAAGCGCCACAGCTACCTGCACCGGTCAGTACAGGGGACCTGATCGCGGTGAGATGTTCCTGTCCATTGCCGCGGCTGATCCAGACACCGGGAACCCTTTGCAGGACTTCATTGATATGTGTGTGATGAACCCGTCGTAATACGGATTCATCGATAAGACCGATACTCGTTGCAGTATTGCCAAGTAGGGTCTCGCCTTTGGTCGCGGTGACGACAACCTCATCGAGTACCGTGCCGGTGCCGTAACAGTGCAGCGGTATGGTGATTAAACCCGTCAGGAATGTTCGAAGGTGATATGACATAAATGTGACTTACTATCCAAAGCTCGAGACTCTACACAAAAAGCGAAAACTTTTTAAGTGCTTGTTTGACTCTCGAGTATTTGTTGGTAGACATACCGACTGCCCTGCTATGTAAACAAGACATCACAAAAGATTGACAAACCCCCGAAGGTACAGTGAACTGGCACGCGCAGTACACCCTACCATGGCACTTTAGGTCAACTCATGGCGGGTTATAAAGACGAACAGGAGTACCAGACGATGTATACACCGTCGCTGCTTGAATCCTTTCCGCGGCAACAACAGCGCCAAACGCTGGGTATTGCTGAAGGTGCTCTGCCGTTCGAAGGCCTGGACACCTGGAACGCGTATGAATTTACGTGGTTGAACCAGAAGGGAAAGCCAGAGGTGGCGGTATTACAATTGCAGGTCCCGGGGAAATCATCGCACTTCATCGAATCTAAATCCCTGAAGTTGTACCTCGGTTCTTTTAGCAACACACCATTTGCTAATCGGGCTGAAATCATTCGTGCACTGGAATCTGACCTGACGCTTGCAACCCAGGCATCGGTAGGCGTTGTGTTGCGCACCCCGGAGCAGGTACAACTGGAAGGGATGGGGCAGTTTACCGGGACTAACCTTGATCTTCAGGATATTGAGATCAATGAATACCAGTGGAACCCTGAGCTGCTTGTGTTGGAAAGCTCTGTGACCCGCCGGGAATCTGTTTACACGCACCTTTTTAAATCCCTGTGTCCCATGACGGGGCAGCCGGATTTTGCCAGTATCCTGGTGCAATACAATGGCAACAGCATCAACCACGAGGGTCTATTGCGTTATCTGGTGTCATTTCGTGAGCATGCAGAGTTCGCCGAGCAGGTTGCCGAGCGAATCTTCGTTGATATTATGAACCGTTGCGCGCCCGAAAGGCTCGCGGTGAGTGCCCGTTACACCCGGCGAGGCGGAATCGATATTAACGCCCACCGAATGCATGATGAAGGATTACCCGCTGAGGTTAGGCTCTGGCGTCAGTAGCCAGTTCGTATCTCAGGTACACGGCTGTTCTGCGTTTATCCGAAGAAGGCACAGACTTGTGAAAATCCTTTCGGTCAGACACCCGGCCCTCAGTATTGGACAAACGAAAGCCGAACGAGAATGTTCCGCGTCAGCCTAGATCATACGCTGCTCTCGAAAGCTTGTGATTTCATCGTTTGAGAATCCCAGTTCGATGAGAATATCAGCGGTGTGTTCGCTCAAAAGCGGGGGGCGCCTTGGCTTACTACGCTCGATCTTGCTGAACTCGATTGGAATTCTGGGAAGTGGGTAGGTGCCTTCAACACCGGGGTATGTCAGGTCTTCGAGGTAGTCCATTGCCTGTACTTGCGGGTGATCCAATGCTTCCTGTGGTGTCAGAACCTCACCGCAGGGAATGCGAGCGGTATCCAGTGCTTCGACGACCTCAACGGTGGTTCGTGTTTTGGTCCACTGCTGCATACGGTCACTGATCATTTCACTGTGTTTGCCACGGCTGGCATCATCAGAAAAACGTGAATCGGTGAGCCAGAAGTCTTCTTCCATGAGTCTTGCCCATCGCTCAAAAAGTGGTTGGCCGACAGCGCTGACGAGAACCCAGCCATCCTTTGTTTTGAAAGTATCGGATGGGGCGGCTGTCTGACCGCGATTGCCTGACGCTACCCGATTAGCGTTGGTCAGTGCCTGTTCGATTAGCGTGCCACCGGCAACTGTCATCGCCGATGCGAGCAGAGCACCTTGAACTTCCTGTCCTTCACCGGTTTGTTGGCGATGCATGATCGCTGACAATATGGCAACGGTATTGAGGGCGCCGGTAGTGAAGTCAACATAGGGGTGGTAGTTACGTGTGGGCTGATTCTCCTCGCCGGTAAGATGCAGATTACCGGACATCGCCTGAGCGACACCGTCAAAGCCAACTCGGTCGCCAAATGGACCGCTGGCACCGAATGCAGAACTGCTTGCAAGAATAATGTCGGGTTTGATGGCAACGAGCGAAGCATAGTCAATACCGATATCCTTTAGCCCGGATTGCGGCATATTGGCTAGAACAACATCGGCAGATTCAATGAGTCTGCGCTTGACGACATCAGATCCCGGTTTCTTGGGGTTAAGCGTGATTCCGCGTTTGTTGCGATTCAGATGAAGAAACATCGAGCCTACCTCGCCGTCTTCTGTACCTGGATTTACCGGTGTCGTGTAGCGATCTTCGCTACCATCTACCTTCTCGATCCGGATGACGTCCGCACCCAGGTCCGCCAGCAGTGCACCCGCGAAAGGTCCTGCAATGTAGCGCCCAAAATCAAGTACACGAATACCTTTTAGAATTTCCATTGACGGAGATCACCTGAGTTGTCTGCGAAAGCATTTCTATGATGATAGCAATTGTTAGCCAGCCATCGTCAAAAAAGTGGTCGGTCTGGTGGACCTCAGCGAGCCGCAAAAGGCCATTGAGTGAAATTTGGCCTCTCGTGTTGCGCCCGCTATTATGCAGCTGCCTTGATATCCTCAGTGTGGGGTTTGCTCGCCATGAAATATTTGTTGCGGCGAAAAAAATTACCTGACGATAAAAAGTTGTGGTTAGAATGAAGTGTAACGACCTGTCGCTGATTGTTGGGCCTGGTCGGGCGTTCGCGCAACGATGCAAAAGAGTACTGCGCCTCGGTCGTGGATCAACGTAAACTGACTTTTACTGGAATCTGAATTTATGCCTGTTGCAAAACCCCTCGCCGGTCTCAACGTGGCCGATTTTTCAATGGTTTACGCGGGTCCGATATGTGCACGTATGTTGAGTGACTGCGGCGCCTCCGTCACCAAGGTTGAACCTTTGGGCCTCGGCGATACGGTGCGTGGCAATGCGCGTATCTTTGCTCACTTCAATGCCGGTAAAAGCAGTGTGCAAATTGATCTGGGCAGCATCGAGGGGCAAGAGCTTGCGCATAGATTGATCGATGAAGCCGACGTGCTCATCGAGAACTATCGCCCTGGTGTCATGCGGCGCTTTGGCCTTGATTATGCGTCGGTCAAGGAGCGACGGCCGGATCTAGTGTACTGCTCGATTTCAGGCTTTGGACAGTCTGGACCGGCGGCGCAGCGTGCAGCGTATGCACCGGTTGCCCACGCTGCGAGCGGATACGATATCGCGCATATGAGCGCGCAGATTCATACGGATACGCAGGTTAGCGAAAACGACCGGCCGCCTGCGTCGGGGATCATGATTGCTGATATGTTGACGGGTGCGTACGCATTTGGAGCGATACAAACGGCGCTGCTGGGGCGCGTCAGTTCCGGCCTGGGCGACCATATTGATATCACCATGCTTGAATCCATGATGATGTTGATTCCCGGGCAGCAGCAAACCGCACAGATCGCCAATGCGCCCAAATTCGGCGGATTCCTGCCAGTTGCGACTAGCAGCGGCTTCGTCATGGTTTGTATCGTGTCCGACAAAAATTTCGCCGGGCTATGTGCGGCGATAGAACGCCCGGATTTACTGACCGATCCCAGGTTTGCCCGCGTCGCCCGTATCCGAAATGTGCGCGACCTTGTCACCGAGGTCGAGCGGTGGTCCGCTACACGAACAGTGGAGGAGTGTGAGGCACAGTTCGACCGACATGGCGTGCCATGCTCACGCTACAACTCGGCTGCAGACCTGTTCGATGAGCCTCAGCTGCAACATCGCGGTGCGTTTACGGTGTTCAATGATGACGAGGGCGAGTACTTCGTACAAAATCTGCCGTTTCAGTTCGCATCTGTAGACAATGCCACAACGCCACACTCGCCGGCGCCTGGGGAACACACTGATGCCGTGTTGGCTGACCAGCTGAACCTGGATGAGAATGCGATCGCTGATCTACGCAAGCGGGGCATAGTGGAATGATTCCGACCATTATGCTGACCGTTATTCTGACCCTTATTCTGACTAGGAGAAACTAACCACCGGATCGCTGCCTGGCTCTTTTGGCTACACCATCCTCAGCGGCGCTCATGTCGGTAATGGTGTCCAGGTTATCGCAAAAGGTTTCGAAACTGGCCTCTGTACCAAGCTCTACGCCGGGATTTGTATACATAGCGGCCTGAGAGAACCTGCCGCCCATTGCCTGGAAAATCCTGCCAGTGGGCGCATCCTCTGAGCACATATATAGAACCGCAGGTGTTACCAGCGATGGCGCACGTTTGGGCGGCGGATCGTCAACATCAATTGGCGGTCTTCCCGGTACCGTTGCGGTCATGCGCGTCGCGGCCCCAGGCGCAAGACAATTAATGCGAATATTGTGCGACGCACCTTCCAGTGCCAATACGTTCATGAAACCCACCATCGCTGTTTTTGCTGCGCCATAGTTGGCCTGCCCAAAATTACCCCAGATACCGGATCCGGATGATGTGCAGACAATGCGTCCGTAATTTTTCTCATACATGACCTGCCAGGCAGCATGAGTTACATACGCAGTGCCGTTCATATGGACATTCATGACGATGTCCCAGTCATCCAGCGTCATTTTCCTGAACGACCTGTCGCGAAGAATGCCTGCATTGTTTACCAGCAGGTCGACGGTACCGAAGTTGTCCACTGCGTCTTTGATAATACTGCTCGCCCCGTCGCGGTCTGAGACAGATGCCTTATTGGCAATCGCATCTCCACCTGAATTCCGGATTTCTTCGACGACCAGGTCTGCAGCATCGCTATCTCCGCCTCCAGCGACGTTACCACCCAGATCATTAACCACGACCTTCGCACCGCGTCGTGCAAACTCCAGTGCGTGAGCTTTACCAAGACCGCCCCCGGCACCGGTAATCACCACAACCTTTCCTTCGAATTCACTCATTATCCTTCTCCTGGCGTGCAGAGCCTTTTTTTCAAGTTAGTCAGGCAATCCCAAAACCCGTTTGGCAATGATGTTGAGCTGAATCTCTGAGCTGCCACCTGCGATGGTACTCGCCTTGGAACGCAACCAGGTACGCGTCAGTTTGTGTTCAAGAGCTGAAAAAGCGTCGCCTTCCCAGCCCAATGCCTGACTGCCCATCGCATCAAGCTGAATCTCCAATCGTTCTGTCTGGTTTTCCGAACCATAATATTTGAACAAAGAGGTGAGGAATGTTGGCGTTCCGCCTGTATCACTTTCCTGCATCGCTCTTCTTTGAGTCAGTCCAAAGGCGCGATTATTCATCTGATTCCTCAGCACAGCTTCGCGCACAGCAACGTCGGCAACCTTGCCATCCATTTCACCAAGGTACTGTTTAGCAACCTCAGGTAAGGAGCCAAGCGTGTCGTAGCGACCTCGCCTGCCGCCACCACTTAAACCGGAAATAGAACTGCGTTCATGCTGTAACAGGCGCTTGCCGACCGTCCAGCCCCGATTCAGCTGACCAACCAGATTGTACTTTTCACATCGCGCGTCTTCGAAAAAGGTTTCACAAAAAGGAGAATTGCCACTGATGAGTTTGATTGGATTTACCGTCACGCCCGGCTGATTCATGTCGATCAGGACAAAGCTGATGCCGTCATGTTTGGGCACCTGTGGGTCGGTGCGAACCAGCGTGAATATCCAGTCGGCATACTGTGCGCCGGACGTCCAGACTTTTTGGCCATTGACCCGGAAGTAGTCGCCCTCATCGTCACATTTTGTCTGCAGACTGGCGAGATCAGAGCCTGCTCCAGGCTCACTGTAGCCCTGACACCAGCGAAGTTCTCCGGTTGCAATCTTCGGCAGATGTTCGGCTTTTTGCGCTTCGGTACCATAATCCAGAAGAGTGGGTCCAATCATGGAAAAACCCATCCCGCCAATAGGGGCTCGCGCGTTGATCAGTTGCATCTCATCCTGCAGGATCATGAACTCTTGCTTTGAAAGGCCCCCACCGCCGTATTCTTTAGGCCAGGTGGGTGCGGTCCAACCTTTAACAGCCATGCGATCCAGCCACAGCTTCTTGTCTGGGTTGTCGTACTGTTGCTTCGATCCGCCACCAACGATCTGATCTTCGCTGACGGATTCGCGCATACTCTCAGGACAATTTTCGCTAAGCCAGCTTCGGGTTTCCTGGCGAAAATTTTCGAGCGTATTCATCCTATCTCCCATTACGACGTATTTTATTTTTCTCAGCATTATGAGCCGCGGTGTATCTATGGCCAATTTTATTTTTCGAGCGTTTCGGCCATAAACACATTATTTCAAAAATGAGACCACGAAACGTTTTGCTATTGTTGGTTGAACACAGGTTTTCTTTTTTCCATGAAGGCTCGCATACCCTCCCGGGAATCAGCGTTTCCGCGGTTCGCGGTGCAGGCTGCCTGTTCTTCCGCAATCAGCGTCGTAAGCGATTTTTCCTCACCATCGATAATAACATTCATCATCGCACGAACTGCGTCTCGCGGCATGGCTGCCAATTCTTGCGCAAGGTCAATTGCTCTTTTCTTCAGTTCTGCGAGCGGCCACACCTCATTTACTAAACCAATTCTAAGCGCTTCCGGCCCGGATATTTTTTTCGCTCGCAGAATCATATCCAGCGCGTGTTGTTCACCGACCCGTTTTGTTAGTCGTGCACTGCCACCCCAGGCTGGCATTGCGCCTAAGTCCAGCTCTGGCAAACCGATCTGGGCGCCATCTTCCGCCGCAAGGCGAAAGTGACAGCCAAGGGGTAGCTCGAGGCCCCCACCAAGACAATAGCCAAACAAAGTAGCTACCCAGGGTTTTCCCATGGTTTCAATAGTCCGGATGACACGCAGGCGCTGCTCGAAAACTGCCTCTGGACTGCCCATTTGTTCGATACCCAGGGGTAATTGCTTGAGGTCCATACCTACCGAGAAATTTTTCTCGCCTTCTGCAGTCAGTACTACTGCTCTGATACTCTGGTCCTGGGCTATCGACGCAACCTCCTGCTCGAGCATATCCATGAATGCCAGTGACATGCGGTTGATTGGCGCGTCATTGATCGATATCACTTTAACTGCATCGTGGGTTGTAATGAGAATTGCATCCGGTTCCATTACTATTCTCCTGGTTGGTCTTCTTTAATTTGATAGTCGAGCTTAAAATATACAGGAAACAACCTTAGAGTATGAAAATCCCAATCTTTATCGTTATCTGTCGCGCTCGTAGCCGGTCAACTCCATGTAGCCAAGGCCTGATCTGTTACCTTTAAGGTCAAGAACTTCCACCAGCCCCTCCCAGTAGAGAATCGAAAGATCAACGGTTTGCTGATCCAGTAGTGCGTTGATCGTAAAATGTTCATCGGCTATGTTGAGCGTCCAACTGACGGGCCAATTGATACCTCGAGAGTCCTGGTAAAACCGGTTGGGTATCAGGGAAAAGTCATCCCGATCCAGTAATTTGATACCCCGATCGCCTTCACCCACGATAGATAGATTCTCCAGCTGTTGGTGATCCACGAGTAAACCGTGATCATAGTTGTCTCGCTCTCCATCATGCCTGCGTAGACGGAAAGCCATGATGCTCCGTTGATCATTCAGTTGTAGAGAAAACCAGTCCCAGCCGGAAAGTGACGCACCGAGTACTGACGTGCTCCATTCACGATCGAGCCACCCGAGTCCTTTCACTTTCACGGTGCGATCGTTGAGTTTGAGTATGCCGCCGAGCTGCAGGCGCGGTATAGAGTAATAGTAACTCGCTGCATCCGGCCCTTTCTCGGATAAGCCGCGATTCCCCTGTAACACGATCGGGCCCATTTGCCGGATCTGCAAGTCGACGCCAAACTGACCGGGCTCGCTAGCAGATAGTGCCAGGTTCAATTGACCGTCTGTGGCACCTTCCAGCGTCCAGTCCTCGATCATTGCGCGAAAATGCGCGCCAGTCGAAACTCCCGCCAGCTCGGGATGGCCGCGAGCGAACCGCTCGGTTATAAGGTGCGTGCCGGTAGAAATGTCGGTGACGGCCAGGTGACCCAGATATGCCTGGGCAGTGTGCCATGGACCTTCTCCTGTCGGATCCGGTGATAGCGCCTGCCGGAACAGCGTGAAATGCACGCCATACTCGTTGCCATTTTCATCCTCAAGAACGGCGGTCAGGTACCACCACTCGCTTCTGTATCGGGTGTGTGGCCCATGGTCCAACGGGAAAACGAAGTCTCTTTTTTGTCCTGCGCGGGCGAATCCCTGGGCGTCGGGTTCGCCCAGTAAGTTGTTCAATCGCAACCCGGTGACGGCGGATGAAGTAGGTTGGGCATCCGGCTGGCATCCAGCCATCAATACCATCAATAAAAATATGATAGCTCTAGCGTCCACCAAAGGCTCCTTCTTCGTGATCTCCACCCTGAAGTATTCCGGCCGCGATAGCAGCAAGCATGCCCCAGGTGCAGGAGCGCAACAGTGCTTCTGCGGACAACTGCAATTCGATGGTCCAGCCGAAAGCTCTCGGATTGATGACGTTGCAGAGTATCCAACCGAACATGACGCCGAGCGGCAGGGCGATGATGATAGCGACGAGGCCAAGCCCGGTGCCCAGCGCAATGTTCATCATCAGTTGCTCGGTACGATTAACACCGAGTGTATTGAGCAACTGCCTGCCGGTTTGTCGATTGAGACGCATGGTGGTTACCGCGATATAAACGCTGATGGCGGCGACCAACAACGCTATAGTGATCAGTACAGTGGTAATGGCGAAGGTCTGGTCGAAGGTTTTGAGCGCAACGCGCCGGATATCAGACTGCAGTCTCAGTTCCAGTGTAGGGAATTGTTTTCGCAGCGCCGCCGCCAACGCCTCTGGTCGATCACTCCTGAACGCAACCGAACCCACCTGAAGTTTGGCGGCTAAAGCATCGGCCAGTGGACTGCGATCATCAACAATGAGTCTGGGCTTCAAATCCCCAAAGGCTGAGAACATCCCTGAGATAGCCATTGTTTCACCGGTCACGGTCAGCGTATCGCCGACAGATAGCTGTAATGATCTGGCCGCCTGTTCACTGAGCAAAATGCTGTTGCTCGCAAGGCTTCTGCTGTAACCATAGCGTGAAGACTCAAACGCATCCATGCGGGTGATGTTCAGTTCCATCGATAGTCCGTTCACGCGAATATCCGTGTTCCGGGATACCTGTATTCTGTCAGCGAGTGTTGCTGGCATGTTGGTGTTAGCGAACGTATTCAAGGCAGTTTTGTCGCCCTGGGCGATCAAATCATACTTTAGCCGGTGATCGAGCATCTGACTGAAATCGACCCGGAAACTGTCAACCATTAACGCCACGCCTATCGCGGTTGCGATCGCGAGTGACAGGCCGGCGAGTGCAACGCTAAGTTCCGCCGGTTGCCAGAGCGCCTCTCTGGCACCGATGCGCAGTAGGTAGGAGCCGCGTATCATTGATGCCCATCGCTTCAGCCGGATAAGCAGCGGCGCTATCACTTGTGAGGCGGCCAGGCTCAATACCGCGATGGCGAAGAACCCACCCGCAAGGCCTGTTTGGGGTTGAAAAACGCACCAGATTGCAGCGGTTAACAATAGTAGCGTCAAAATAGCAGGTAGGGATGAATGGCTAACCTCCTGCTGTGATCGGTGAAAAGCCCAGGCACCACCAAGCAGACACACTGCGACGGCAGATCCTGCTGCTTTGAAAATGACCCAGCTGTCTAGATTTAAATTGATCTCTTGTTCAGGAACCGCCATTCCCAGCAGCCAACTGGCGAGCCACCATCCTGCGACAAGGCCGAGTGCAGCTGCGAGGGTAGCAATCAGACCGATCGAGCAAAGGAAGTAGGCGCGCAGTTGCTGCCATTCAACGCCCAGTACGTGCAGGCGATCAAAAACAGGCCAAAGGCGCCGCAACCAAGAGACGGCAACCTGGTAGATGAGTAGCCAGGCCACCAGCAGAGCGAGCATGCCCAGGGCAGAGATATTGAAAAGTATCGATTTCCCAAACTCCCGAGCCGGATACTGTGCCGCCGTACTCACCAGTTGCCAGCCGGGTGCGAGATCGAGACTTGGCTTGGCCGACGGGAACCCTGCTCCAAAGCCTGGAAGGAGTTTCTCAGCCATCTCAATGGGGCCGGCAAAGGCGTCACTGAGTACTAAGCCCACGTAGGATAGTTGATTGCTTGGCCAACCGAGGAGGTCGTGGGCAGTTGCGATATCAGCCAGCAACGTGCCTTTTGGCGCCTCTATGATGCCGTTGATTGGTATCGACAGTTGATCTTTAAGGCTTTGATCCACCCAGGCGCCGTTCCACGAAAACTGTTCAGAGATAACCTTGGCGCCTGCAGCTGGCGGGCGTGCCAGTATGTCAGCGCCCAGCACCCGTACACTTTGCCCTTTAAGTGTCGTGGTTTCATCAACCAGTGGAGAGAGCTGCGTTATGGCAGGCAATGCGCCGGCTCGCCACTGTTTGCGCAGGGCAAAGTAGTCTGCGGTGTTCAGCTTGTCGCGATGCAGGTAGTGGCTGTACTCAGAGAGTGCGCCGGGAACCAAACCATCCAGGCGACTGGAAATGCTGGCGCTGACCAGATGAACGCTGACGATGGACGTGACGCCCAGCGCCATACCTATTAAGGCCATTGCGGTAGACCAGGGTGTTCGCGCCAGAAAACGCAGCAGTGCCAGGGCTATCATCAGGGAGATTGTTTATCTTGCGACCGGGTGTCCAGAGGCAACTGAGTATCCAGGTGCAGCCGTGTATCTGCCATCGCAGCGACTTCGGTGCTGTGCGTCGCCAACACCAGAGAAATATTTTGCTCGCGGCAACTGGAAAACAACAGGTCTGCAACGTGGTTAGAATTTTCCGCGTCCAGATTGCCTGTAGGTTCATCTGCCAGCAAAAGTGGCGGTTTGAGTAGCAATGCTCTGGCAACCGCCACGCGTTGTTGTTCGCCACCTGAAAGTGTTTCCGGAAAATCGTGCAGTCGGTCCGACAAGCCGAATTCGCCAAGGAGGGTCGCTGCATGACGTTCAAGTTCACGTTGTTGATTTAAGCGTGCGGGAAGTTTGACGTTCTCTAAGACCGTTAACGTGGGAACCAGATTAAAGAATTGATAGACATAGCCAATGTGCTGCCTGCGAAGTGCCGTTCTGCTTCGTTCATCTGCAGTGCGGTATGAAAACGTTTTGTCTTTCAGCGCAAGGGTAACGTCGCCGCCATCTAGTTCCAGCAGACCAGCAAGCAGGTTTAACAGCGTCGACTTTCCTGAGCCGCTGGGACCGGTCACCGAAAGAGACTCTCCCGCAGCAACGCTGAAGGAAAGGTCTCGAATAACGTCTATCTGGCGACTACCGTCCTGGTAGTGCTTGCTGATTTTTTTAACATTCAGCGCCGAAGGCATCGTCATTTTAGGTAATAACTCGCTGGGTCAGGGTAAAGTGTCAGAGTAAAACAGTAGGGCGGTCAGAGATAGGGGCTCAGTCCCCGCGTCTCGGCAACAACTTCGAGCGAATCCAGCCAATGAAGGTGTTGTTCTTTAACATGTATTGCTCGATTTCCTGCGTATTCCTCTCCAGCTGACCAGGGTCTTTGAAGATCTCGCTTCGTGTCACCAGGTCACGATCTGGATCCAGAGGTTTAATGACTGTTGCAGGATTACCGGCAGCGATCACATTTTCCGGAATGTCTGAGGCAACGACACTGCCCGCGCCAATCACACTGTTTTTCCCTATCGTGACCCCCTTACAGACTGTAGCGCCATCACCAATCCAGACATTGTCTTCCAGTGTCACTGGTCGGGTGATACCTACTACCTTTGTCCTGTCGTAAACGTCATGCCAGTCTGCATCGGTAATGTATGCCCCGGCTGCAAACATGCAGTTGTCGCCGATTGAAATGTTGCTGGCAGAGTCAAACCGGCAACCTGGGCAGACCAGCACATTGTCTCCCAGAGAGATATGCCCCTGGTGATCACCGAAGGTCCAGGTAGAAAATGATATCTTCCTGTGACTGTCGGTCACCATGTGAACGTTGTTACCTATGTTGATGTGACGACCATGGACCTTGACATTCCATGGCTTCATTACCATGGGGTTGCTACCGAAGGATTCAAAATTCGGGGCGATGAAATGGTGGATATGCCATTGCTCGAAAACTCTAATCAGGTGTTTTACCCACAATGGTCGGTGATCATTTATCATAAGTCAGTAAGCTTAGCCGCTCGAATGGGGCTGAGTGTAACAAATACCCTTTGTCCTACCGAATTGCGGTTTCACAGCCCGGTCAATTAGAGTATCTTTTCACTTCAATTTTGAAATTGATCAGAAAATATTGGACGCATTGGAAGCTATTCAAACTCGGAACTCTGCGGCTCGCCTAAGCGGCTCTGTTGAACCAGAGCATCTAGAACAAATCTTGAAGTCTGGGTTTCGCGCACCTGATCATGCGTTGCTTAGGCCGTGGCGCATTCTTGTGATCGAAGGTGAGGCACGCGATCGATTAGGCGCTTTGTTCGCCCAGGCGAAACTAACCCAGGACCCGAGCCTTTCAACTGAAGCCCTCACAAAGGTTAAAAATAAACCACATCGCGCACCTCTTATACTCGTGGTTGCTGCGCGGCTTGTTGAGCATCCAAAGGTACCGGAGGTAGAGCAAATTCTTTCGGCAGGGGCGATGGCCCAAAACCTGATGCTCGCGGCGCATGCACTTGGATATGGATCCATGTGGAGAACAGGTTCGATGACCTATGACCAGATTGTTGCACAAGGGCTTGGTCTGGAACCTAATGAAAAAATGATTGGGTTTCTTTACGTAGGACAAATTGAAGGAAACCAGAAGGCGTTGCCGGAACACGACCCTGAACATTTTGTGACACGCTGGTAGACAGGCAAGCTATCGGTCGATAAATCAGAAGTGTTGGCAGGGAAATGGTAGCTCCAGCGGGTGCAGAAGATTCGCGCGCATCGCGGTAGGATTTTCTTCTCCGCATCCGTATAATGCAGATTCCACCTTGGTCCTCCCGCAATAAAGATTGGTGAACTCCGCCAGGCCCGGAAGGGAGCAACGGTAGCGATGAATTTATGTGCCGGGATGTGGCTAAGGTGGTCTTTAATCTTCCCCCGTGTAAACGGCCAGCATCAGGTCAGCTTCAGGCACCAGTTCCCCTTCCTCATCCAGATACCGGACAACCCTGGCGATAATACGATCTTCTCGATCGAAAAACCTTGATTCGAGCAATTCATGCTCATCCCTGAAGAACTGGTCATCGATGATCGAATCAAATTCTTTTGGTGATACACAGCGGAATTCTGGCATTTGCAGCTAGTCTGGATATTCGGGTAGTCTTTCACATCATGCGGGGTGCCAGATCAAGATGCAAAGAATCGAGCGTCACGATGGGGATCAACGGATGAGGATCAACGGATGAGGATGCAAGAATGAATATGTACGTCAGCCAGGATTTACCGGTTCGCCATAGAATCAGGGATGCTCATGAGGCGGCGATAGATACATTTGCCGAACCAGGGACCTGGCTCGATAGTCATTCGCGATTGGCCATATTGGCTGAAGCCAGACATGCGCCCTCGTGCCGCTTGTGCCTGGAGCGAAAGGACGCCCTGTCACCCTATGCGGTAAAGGGTAATCACGAGACTCGGACTGATCTTGCCAATGATCTTGTCGAGATAGTGCACCGAATCACCACGGGCTCCGGCCGCTTGACCCGGTCCTGGTATCAGGGGATTACTGATGCCGGTATTTCACCGGAAACCTATGTCGAAATCGTAGGGCTTGTCGCGACATCAATTATCGTGGACAGCTTTGGGGCGGCACTGGGGTGTGAGCCTGCCGAGCCACCGGCAGCGAAAAGTGGCGAACCCGGCAGGGAAAGTAATCCTGCGGTGATTGAGGCTGGTGCCTGGGTGCCAATGCTCGATCTCGTGCAGGAAGAAACCGATATCGAAATCCCAACTGCACCGAACATTTTCCGGGCCATGGGTCTTGTCCCAGGTGCCATTTCGCATTTTTTCGGTGTCATGCAATCCCAGTATTCGTTAACTGAATATGACATTACCCTGGGGCGATCCCAGATCGAGCTGCTGGCTTCCAGAGTCTCTTCACTGAACCAGTGCTTTTACTGAACGACTTCACATACGATGCTGCTTCGTCGAAGCGGCGAGATAAGTGAAGAGTCCTACAACCTATCGGGTGTAATGGGTGATGCTGACGTTGGCGTTGAAGATGAGGATCTTCTGGTTTCGATCGCAGAGGCGGTGTGTGCTGGAGACCCGGTTGATCTTGCACACATGCGTGCAGAGGCTATCCGCAGCATTGGGGCTGAAAAATTTGTCGATGCCATCGGTATTGCCAGTGGATTCAATGGCATTACCAAGGTGGCGAACGCGACGGGAATTCCTCTTGATACCAGGACCGAAGAAGTGACAGCAAGCCTACGTGAGCAAATCGGAATCGACAATTACTCGGAAAGCCACAAAACCAGCCTTTATGGCTAAGCTGTCAGGGTAATAAGACGCCACCGTCGACATCGATGGTAGTGCCTGTCATGTAACTGTTTTCCATGATCATGACGATCGTCTTGGCGACCTCGTCAGCTTCACCGACCCGCCCTAGCGGAATGTTTTTACCCATATTTGCCAGTGCAGCATTTTTGTTGTCACCCAGGTTATCGAACATTCCTGTACTGATAAGGCCGGGCGCGACAGCATTTACACGCTTTGGTGCCACCTCCAGGGCCAAAGCCCGGGTTAACCCTTCGACTGCGTTGCCGGTGCAGGATACGGAAGACATTCCAGGATTACACTTTCTGGCAGGAGTGCCGCTGATAAAAGTGAGTGACCCGGTTTCGTTTAAATGTGGAATACCTTGGCGGGCAACATGGGTGTAGCCCCAGAACTTGTCGAACGCGGCGCGAAACTGTTCGTCGGTTTGGTCCATGAACGGTGCCATTGTCCTTTCTGCGCCCGTGGCTGCAGCGACAATGTGATCGATTGCTCCTACCGATTCAAAGAGTGATTTCAACCCTTCCACATTGTGGGTATCGAGTGAACTGAAGGTGATTTCGGGATAAGAATCGGAACACGCTTTAACCTTGTCTTCTGATCGGCTGACAGCCCAGACTCTGGCACCTTTGCTTGCAGCGGTGATCGCGGTGGCCAGGCCAATTCCTGAAGTACCGCCGATGACGACTACATTTTGGTTATCCATAGAACCCATGTCGTTTACTCTTGAAAGAAAGTTACATGATGCGTAAGCCTGCTGGTTAAAGCCAGCATTTCGCTGTTCGGGTTAGCTCAGATTGGTCTGTTCAGGCTTGTAAGTTCAGGGATTGGTAGGCAGTAAGCATCATCTGTACAGCCATCATCACCAGCAGCATGCCCATTAACCGCTCAATAGCAGTTAGGCTACGCTCACTTAAAAATTTATTGAGCGGAGTGGCAGCAAGCAGGATCAGGGAAGAGGCTAGCCAGGTCAGGGAGAGACAGAAGAAAAGCATGAGGGTTGGTGTGGTTGTCGACATCAACCATCAATACAGCCATGATTGATGGCCCCGCGACGGCAGGAATAGCCAGCGGAACAATGAGGGGTTCACCTTCTGGCTCGTTACCGAACATTCCTTCCGGACGCGGGAATATCATTCTAATAGCGATCAGGAACAGGATAATGCCGCCTGAGATTGAAATAGCCTCGTTGGTAAGGTTCAGGATTTCCAGAAGGTATCGGCCGAAAAACAGGTAAATGAGTAACACGAAGTATGCAATCAGGAGTTCCCTGAAGGTAATCTTGAGCTTGCGAGCGGGTTCATTACTGACATGAAGATCGGAATATTGCCAAGCGGGTCCATGATCAGGAAGAAGATGGTTGTGGTACTGATGATTTCTGTCATATTCATGGATTAATCAATTCTACGCGTAGATTCAAGGATATTGGAAGTTTAGGCGAGATAATCTGGCGCTTTACGTTGCGGGTTCGTTTCGGTGCCAGATATACCCGTCAAAGAAGCGCGAAATGCCGTGTCCAAAATGCAATGCCAAGAAGCAATGGAAGAAACTCAGCTTGAAAATGTCACCTTCGATCGATTTTATACTAGTAAGGGACTTTGGCTTGATCGGAGGAGAAGCCGAAGCCCTGTGAGAAAACCGGATTGCTGTGTTTATAGAGACCAGTGACCCTGAAGTCGGCAGTAGGATGTAGCGTGTTGGGTGTTGGGTGTTGGGTGTTGGGTGTTGGGTGTTGGATATTGGATGTAGAATGTAGAATGTAGAATGTAGATCGGGTCGACTGTCCGAGAGGTAGCAAGATATTGAGCCGCTTTTTTGATGTCTCTGCTAATCAATTAAAGCACGAAGAATGTGACGAACAAGGGAAGTTTTACGATGCCGGTGAACTTACGGTCTGGGCGAAAAGTCAGTACCTTTAATATGAAGAGGCTGCTCATCGCGTTTTTCTGTTCGTGTTGCGCCATTTCGGCGCCAGCTGAAGATGTCCTGATCAGTACCAATCTGGGCGAGATAGTGATCGAGCTGGATGAAGAAAAAGCGCCAATCACCGTTGCCCATTTTCTTGGCCTTGTAGACTCGGGTGCATACAACGACACAATATTCCATCGGGTGATCCCGGGTTTCATGGTTCAGGGAGGTGGTTATTACCAGGACATGGCAGCAGCCGAGGAAAGCGAAATGATCATCAATGAAGCCGACAATGGTCTTTCAAACAGGCGAGGGACGATTGCCATGGCCAGGATGAACGAAATTGATTCCGCCGGCCGCCAGTTTTTTATTAATGTGGTCGCCAATAAGCGTCTGAATCATGGTAAAAAAAGCTGCACCCGCAAAGAGGAAGCAACCGTTGCAGCAGCCCGGGCGCGAGGCAGTTATAAGCCGACCACCTGTAAGTCATTCGGTTATGCGGTGTTTGGAAAAGTCACCTCCGGAATGGATGTGGTGGACATGATCGAAGTCACAGAGACCAGTACCGTTGATGAATATGATGATGTGCCGGTAACCGCTATTGTCATTCTTTCTATTGACCGTATGGTGGCTGAGAAAGCAGTGCCTGACAGTGTGTCGCTCGATTGAGTGTTGAGTGAACCAGGTTGTTCCTGCACGATGCCATGCTTACAGTTTTGATCTTTGATTATGTTTATCCTTTTTAGGCCTTTTTTTATTTTTACCCTATCGTTGCTTGCACTGTTGCTACTTGCACAGAGCCCAAGTGCATTTGGTTCACCGAAACTGGTGTTGTTGGTCTCGGTTGACCAACTCAGCCCCGGCCGGCTCAGCGTGGATATGACGGGAGGCCTTGGTCGCCTGATGCGCCAAGGTCGCGTATACACCAATGCCAGACTGGATCATGGCTTAACCAATACCTGTCCCGGTCATGTCGCAATCTCTACCGGCGTCAACCCTGGAAAGGCCGGAATCCCTGGCAATCGTTATATCGATCATGTCACTGGGCAACAGCGTTACTGTGTCGATGACCTTGATGATGCCTATCGGGTGTTTGGTACAAAACTCAATCGGTCGCCCAATTCAATGACCGCCACCACACTGGGTGACTGGCTTAAAGCAAACTCACCCGAATCAAGAGTTTTTTCTGTGGGGGGGAAAGACAGGTCGGCGATCACCATGGCCGGTAAAAATGCGGACGGAGTATATTGGTATGAAAAGAGCATAGCGAAATTCACCAGCTCGGGATACTACGGTCCGCTGCCTGACTATGTGAAGGCATTCAGTGGGGATAATTTTTTTGTTGACGGGTTTGGCGCCCGTTACCCAGAGACATGGGAACACAAGGCAGGCTCGCACAGGGTCGACGATTATGCCGGTGAATCCGGGGAGTATCTTCGGCATTCCGGACATCCGGTGAATACGGGTGAACCGGGGGAACGCGCAGCGCGTTTTTACGCGTCTCCGTTTCTGGATCTGGCGACCACTGAGTTGGCGAAACGGGTGGTAGATGAAGAGAAGCTTGGCCTGCAAGGGGTAACGGATTTGCTGGCAATATCCTATTCAGCTTTGGATGTGGTTGGCCATCGCTATGGCCCTTATAGCGGTGAATCAGAAGATATGCTTGCCCGTATAGATACGACGATAGGTGAATTACTGGCGTTTCTAGATGAGCGTCTAGGGGGGGACTACGTTGTTGCCCTATCTTCCGACCATGGGGTTTTACCGTTACCAGAATGGTTGGTAGAAACCGGCGGAATGCAGTGTCCGGTCGATGGTGGTCGAATTTCTATTGTGAAAGCCATACTGCAACTCTTTTGGCGGTTATTTGTCGATTTCACCGCGCCTTTTGGTGACCCTAGAGACCTGGTCGGTTTTTCAGGAGCCGGCGGTACGGTGAGTGCCACCTATGCACAGCAGATGGGTACAACTGTGGAGCAGGTGGTTGACTCAATGGAGCGCTACCTCGAAGAACAGGCGTACATTGAGGCAGTTTGGACGCCGGCGGAACTAGAGGCTTCGAATGATCCAGTTAGCCGTTTGTATCGTAATTCTTTTGTTCCTGGAAAATCGCCCCATTTCTTTATTCAACTGAGTGAAACATGTCTCATCTATTTTTCGGAGGGAACGAGTCATGGGACTGTCTATGATTATGATCGGCGGGTGCCTGTTATTTTTTATGGGGCGGGAGTGGAACCTGGGGTGATAGTCGACGCGGTCCATAGTATCGATATCGCGCCAACGCTTGGGGAAGAGCTTGGTCTTGATTTGCCCGTGGACCTGGATGGTCGGGTTCTTGATTTAAGCAATGTCTCTGGAAATTAGACCAAAAATTGCGATATCCAGTTGTCTGGTTGGGCATGAAGTCCGGTTTGACGGTGGACACAAGCAGTTCCTGTATGCGACTGAATCACTTGCCACTTACTTTGATTTTATGCCTCTGTGTCCTGAAGTTGCCATTGGTCTTGGTATTCCTCGCCCGACGATTCGTCTGATTAAAGGCGAAAATGGCACTACAGAAGCCGTCAGCAACGCAGACCGAACTCTTCGTTACACAGAAGCGCTCAGTGCCTATGGCAGGAAAATGGCGCCGGCATTGCATGAGGTGTCCGGATATATTCTCAAAAAAGATTCCCCCAGCTGTGGAATGGCGAGGGTAAAGGTCTATCAGAACAATGATGGCCCACCTGACAGGACCGGTGTTGGTATCTACGCCAATGAAATAATAAAGGCATATCCTAACTTGCCTATAGAAGAAGAAGGCAGGTTGAATGACACAAGACTGCGCGAAAATTTTATGGAACGTGTGTTTCTCTATCACCGTTGGCTGCAGTTGATGGCAGGTGGTGTTGATAGCAATGCCCTGGTGAAATTCCATACAGTTCAGAAATTTGCGGTACTTGCCCATGACGAGCCAGCTTACCGGGAACTTGGCAGGATAGTGGCGGGGACGAGTACCAGCGACATCGAAGCCCGCTGCATGGAATACATTTCGCTGTTGATGCGTGCCATGAAAGTCCTGACGACACCAAAGAAGCACGCTAATGTGTTGACGCACATCATGGGGTTTTTCAAAGATTCGTTGGCGGCAGAGGACAAGGCTGAACTTTTGCGTCTAATCGATGCGCACCGTGAGGGGCTTGTTCCAGTGATCGTGCCGATAACGTTAATAAATTACTTTAGAAAACGCCATCCGAATGCCTATATCGATGGCCAATCATACCTGGAACCCCATCCGCCAGAATTAATGCTGAGAAACATGCTTTAGGGCGCGAATTGTGTCAAGGTGTTGTGATGAATGTGACGCCTATTACCCCTCATATTGGGGCAGAAATCAGGGATGTAGATTTATCTAACCCTCTTGATAACGAAGCCTTCGCTGGTATTCACCAGGCGTTTCTTGATTGGGGGGTGCTGGTTTTTCGTGAGCAGCAACTGACCAGGGACCAGCACAAGGATTTTGCACGCAGGTTCGGCAAGCTGCATACCCATCCGATGAATTATAAAGGGACTGGCGATCCTGAAATGTTAGTGGTGAAGACCACAAAAGATTCCGCTTATACCGCCGGTAATGGCTGGCACACAGATGTCACCTGCGATGAGTATCCGCCTATGGGTTCCATGCTCTACATGAAGCAGGTCCCCGATTATGGCGGCGGCGATACGATGTATGCCGACATGTATCTGGCCTATGACATGCTCTCGGAAACGATGAAAGAACTTCTTGGTGGCCTGGTCGCGGTGCATGACGGTGCGCTACCCTATGTCGGAGCCTATAAAAGTACGCCACCTGAGGGCGGCTACCCGAAAAATGAGCACCCTGTGGTTGTGACCCACCCGGAGACAGGCAGGAAGGTGCTGTACGTAAATTCCGGTTTTACCTCGCACATTAAGGGCTTGAACCCGGGTGAATCGAAAGCGCTGCTAGGTTTTCTGTTCGATCATATTGCGACAGTGCCAAGGTTAACGTGTCGCGTGAGTTGGGAGCCTGGCACCCTGACGTTCTGGGACAATCGTTGCACGCAGCATCATGCGATCTGGGATTACTATCCCCATGAACGTTATGGTGAACGGGTTTCCATTGTTGCAGGCGAACGACCCGATACTTAACGTTAGATTCGATAGTCGCTGATCTGTACTTCGTCCCCGATGTTCGCGTAGTCACCCGCCGCTCTTGCGGATCGGAATTCACCCCAGTTTACGGATCGATAGCGCGGCTTATCTCCAGTCTGTGGAATGCAGTTAGTAGAAAAACCAGGGTTCATAAAGAAAGCGGCGCTAAAACGGTCTTGCTTACTGTTGGCCAGAACACGGTGTAGCGGCGCCTTATAGCGATCGTTGGACCATACCTGGACAAGGTCGCCGACATTGATAATCAGGCTGTCATTCTCGCTGGCAATGGTTGTCCAGGTGTCGTTATGACGTACCTGCAAGCCAGAGACTTCATCCTGCAGTAACACCGTTACCGCACCCGCGTCCGTGTGATGGTATATCCCGAGGTGGCCTTCAGTAGGAAAATCTTCTTCTGGATCCGCTGGCGCTTTGCAAACCGGGTAGTGGTTCAGTCGAAGGAAACTGGAATTACCGTGGGTGAAATGCTGCGCTAATGAAGATTGATGCAGACGGAGGGACTGCATAATGGATTCAAGCAGTGTCAGGCTGATTGTTTCGCATAAGTGGTGCCAGTGAAGCATCGTTTCGCGAAACCCCGGTAGACTCGAGGGCCAGGGCGTTTGACTTTGATTATGTGGATCAGCCTGAACCAGGCTAAGGTCAAAGATTTCTTTCCAGTCCTGCTTGTTCTTCGTGAGTTCCTGATCGAAATAGCCCCACGGGTTTTTCTCTGTTCGCGATAGTTGTCTCTTCTCTTCGTGCGGCAGATCAAAAAAAACCTTCATTGCTGCCAGTAATTGGTCCGTTGTTCCCTGCTTAAGGTCTAGATCAATCAGCCGAAAAAACCCCCAGTACTGGCAGGCACTCGCAAAACTTTCGATCGTTTCACGGTTATTTGTCTTTAGCTCACGAAGACTGATGCTTGGAATTTGTTTCATTGGGTCAGAGGCCATACAATCGAGGTCGTTTGCATAAATTCACAGGTGACAAAAGTAACGCTTATGTCGATAGAAGAACAGCAATCTCTAATTACTTCAACACAACACGGCCTTGTTCTTGGGCGCCAGAAAAAAGGAGTCCTGTTGTTTAATGGTATTCCATATGCCGAACCGCCGGTTGGGGACCGACGATTTAAGCGATCGGTTTCGCCGGGATCTTGGGATGACATTCGTGACGCAACCAGATTCGGACCAGCCGCCCCACAGCTACCTTCCGGTGGCATGACTGACTCAGTGCCAGTGAACTGGAATGAAGATTGCCTCTTCCTGAATGTCTGCACACCGGCAATCGATCAAAAAAAGAGGCCTGTGCTGGTTTGGATTCATGGGGGGGCTTACAGATCAGGTCAGGGTGCGGTGCCATGGTACAACGGGACTAGTTTTGCACTAAACGGAGACATCGTTGTCGTGTCGATCAACTATCGATTGGGAGCGCTGGGGTTCACTGACTTGTCCAGGTTTGGCGATGGTTATGCCACCTCCGGTGTTAATGGCATCTGTGACCAGATCAAAGCACTGGAATGGGTGAGGGACAACATTTCAGGTTTCGGGGGTGATCCATCGAAGGTCACCATCGCGGGCGAATCCGCAGGGGGCTTTTCGGTTGCAACGTTACTCGGCTGCGAGCAAGCGCAGGGCCTGTTTCGACGTGCGATCCCGCAAAGCGGAGCGACGCACCACACCTTGACGGATGACGTCGGGAAGGTGGTTGCAGATTTATTGATGGATGAGCTTGGTGCTGAATCTATTGATGAGCTGAAGTCGGCAAGTGTACTGGATATCCTTAAGGCACAAGCTCGCGTGGATGCGCGCTATAACCAGATGAACATAGGCAATGGCGTGCAGGCATTTTATCCGGTCGAACAAAATGAAGTGCTGCCAATGCCACTTCGCGAATCCATCCGGGCGGGTTTAGGCGCGAGTGTTCCCGTGCTGACTGGAACCAACAAAGATGAAAATACGCTTTTCGTGATGGAGAAAATGTCGCCGGAACGGCTGAGAGGTCAGGCCAGGAACTACGGCAGTGAATCATTGGTCGATGCGTACCGGGAGATGTTGCCCGGCGCTACAGATACTGAACTCGCGATTGAACTAGGTACTGATTTCACTTTCAAGATTCCGGCGATTCGTCATGCGGAAGACCGGGTGGCGAGTGGTGCAGACACCTGGATGTACCAGTTTGACTGGGAGTCCAGAAACGTTCATCTAAAAGCGACTCATGCGCTCGAAATACCCTTTGCTTTCAATATGCTGGACTCCCCCGGCGTTGATGCGTTTATCGGGAAAGGTGAGTTGCCCCAGGCTGTTTCGGATGAGATGCATGGTGTCTGGACCAGCTTCATTCAGGGCGATGAACCCGGTTGGCCAAAATACGATCTGGAGAAAAGAACCGTAAAGCATTTTGATAACAACTCATCCCTTGTGGAAAATGGAGAGTTGCCAAGGCTTAACGCCTGGGAAGGTATTCGATAGCAGTTGAGTCCGGGGTTTAGGTATGGTTCGTTTGAACATTGACAAGCAATTGGTCGCGTTAAGCAACCATTCAGTGACCCACTCGATCCGGTACGACCAGGACAAAAATTTTAAGGGTATCGATGAAAGTATGGTTGAGGGGCTTCGCGATTACTTTTACAGCCCGCCTATCAGGGATTATTACCGACAAATACGATGACTGGTCTTGAATGTTTCCTTGATGGTTTCCAGCTAATCCGCCGTCCCGGACTGCGGCGATATTTCATTGTTCCGTGTCTTATTAATGCTGTGGTGCTGACGTTGTTGGTGGTGTTGTCCTATTCCCATTTCGACGATTGGGTTGCCATAATCGTGGCCTGGTTTCCTGACTGGATGTCCGCACTATACTGGCTGGTCTGGGGCATTTCGCTGATCGTACTGCTGGTGTTGATTCTTTTTGTTTTTACGTTCGTGGCGAACATCATTGCCTCGCCTTTTAATGCAATCCTGTCGATCAAAGTGGAACAGGTACTGACGGGTTCTGCGCCGGTATCGACAGTATCCCCTTGGTTCATCCTGCCGCGCTCGGTTGCGAGGGAACTGGGAAAATTGCGTTATACATTGCCAAGGTTGTTGGGTTTGCTGTTGATCACCATTATTCCGGGTATCAACACGGTCGCGCCGTTTCTTTGGGTTTTGTTCGGGGCTTGGATGATGTCTATCCAGTACGCAGACTACGCTGCCGACAACAACGATGTTTCCTTTAGAGAGTTGCAATCACGTATGAGAGCAAGGCGATTAGATGCTTTGATGTTCGGATTACCTGCCTATCTGCTGTTAACGGTGCCTGTTGTGAACCTGATATTAATGCCGATAGGTGTGGCCGGTGGTACACGTTTCTGGGTCGAGCGCCTGCGCTAGCTGACAAGTTCATAGAAGCGACGTTCAAATCCGTTCAGGGTGTCCAGACAGGCCTGATCATACAAGGGAAGGGTCTGCATCAACACAATACCCCCGACCTGCCTGATCGGGTCACCCCATAAATAGGTGTTAAGCAGGCTGCACCAGCGGTAGCTTCCGGACAAGTTTTTTTAAAGCGAACGGCAGGATACCTCCGTTCCAGTGTGACCGAAAGGGGAATGATTCAGCGTTAACGCCGGAACTCATCGTTGATGGGCGTGGGATGTGTAAAATACCTGTATGAGCATTACTAAGCTGTTGCAGTCCCTCGAGAACCTTTCAGAATCGGCTTATGTTGGCGAGCCTGTAAGCCAGCTCGAACACGGGTTACAGGCTGCGGGTCTCGCAATTAAGGCGGGTGCTGGTGAACACATGGTACTTGCGGCACTGCTTCATGACGTTGGTCACTGGTGCAATCCCGAGGCGTTGCAGATGGAAGGCCTGGGTGCCCGGGAACACGACAGGTTGGGCGCAGAGTATTTGGTCGCCATCGGTTTGCAGCCAGAAATCTCAACTCTGGTAGGTGCCCATGTAGATGCGAAACGCTACCTGGCAGCGACTACCCTGGAATACATCGCGAAGTTGTCTCCGGCAAGTAGGAAGACGCTGGATTACCAGGGCGGTCCAATGAGCGATGAAGCGTTATCCGCCTTCAAAGCCAGACCTGGCTTTAGGGACGCATTGCGCCTGCGTGCGTGGGATGAGGCCGCGAAGGAGCCGCAAGCGGACAGGCCGAACCTCGAATATTATCGCGCGATGTTGGCGCGTCATTGCCGGGAGCCAATTTCTGAGGCGCAACTGGATCACTGGGACCGCTTTGGCTGGCTGCACATAAAAGGCTGGTACAGTGAAGATGAAATGGTTTCGATCACATCAGCTACCGATGACTTACAGGCAAGGCCGGAAGTGGCTGGCAAGTGGATGAAATACTTTGAAGGGGCTGGCGGCGACACCCGTACCCTGTGCCGAATCGAAAATTTTCTGCAATATGAACCCATTTACGCAGAGCTGTTGCAGGGGAATGCAAACCTGAATCTGTTGTCTCTGCTGATTAACGAACGCGCCGCGCTGTTCAAGGAGAAAGTAAATTTCAAACTCCCCGGAGGGCAGGGGTTTTCTGCCCACCAGGATGCACCGGCGTTTACCACCTTCGGGCAACGATTCCATGTCACCATGATGTTGAGCATTGACCAGGGAACAACAGACAATGGTTGCCTGGAAATTGCAAGAACATCGAGGCTGGATGATTCGCTCGACATGAATGAAGACCTTACCCTGTCCGATAATGCGGTTGCGGGCTTTAGGTGGGTGCCCATTGAAACCGCTCCGGGTGATCTTGTACTTTTCGATTCCTATGTTCCGCATCGCTCAGCGGCAAACTTCAGTGATGTATCCCGCAGGGTATTGTACGCGACGTACAATAAGGCAACTGACGGCGATTTCCGGGCGCGGTACTTTACAGAGAAAAGACGGGTTTTTCCGCCGGATGTGGAACGACAGGCAGGTGTCCAGTATGACGCCGGCGTTTTTAATGTTGGGAACCCTGTCTCTCTTGAAAAGAGCCGCTAGACGAGCAGCTTCTCCATACTGGTCTGTGGTTCCTTTATAAACTCAAGTATGAACCCAAGCGATTCGTAGAACGACCCGGACGAGGCATAGCCACCTCGAACCCGCAGGTTCAGTTTCTCACCACTTGGCCTCGCGAGGTGATTGGTTGAGTTGGTTTAACCGCCTCCTATGAACATCAAAATCGCCCATAACGAATCCACATGTAGTGCTGTTCATCAGGTAGGATTGCCCTAAGAAGAGTGGTGACAGACTCAGTGTCATTCCTTTAAGGCCATAATTCACGCTTCATCAGTTTGCTGATCGATTATGGCGGTAGGGTCGCCCAGTTCATCCTGCTCTATCAAATCCTCTAGTCTGTGGATTTCCATCTCCTGTAAGACCAGCATCTCGCGAGATTCGAGCAACAGACGTAGTTGTTCATTGAGAATCGGATTGTCTGCAGCGATAGCGTTTAGCACTTCGATCTGCAGGTCTATATCAGAGAGAATTTTATCGAACGTAATATTGTCGGTAATCAAGAAGATGCCAGTAGATGGGTGATGTGGTTAGGGAATTCTTAAATGATCGTAACGCTACGATGAGTCACCGGTCAGCTCTTCGTAGCTCTTGGATTTGTCCTCTCGTAGCCCGGAGACAATGGTTGCCAGTGCGCTTTCAAATTCTGCTCCGGTATCCAGGATCTCGCTGTTTTCTGTGACGATCCTGTGTGCCAGCTGACTTGCGGTGTACTCCGCGACCTTTAGTCCAGCTCTGTTCGCGAATATGTAGGTTTGGTTGGATGCAATGATAGCCACCAGTTTGCAGGGCATCTGGATGCCTTCCATGATGGAAAGCGTTACCCAGGCCTCCGGTTTCAGGGAGCTTACGGTTGCTGCTGCGGCATCATATTTCTTCTGGACTTTATGACGCAAAATCATCGCGCGGTTTTTCTTTTTCTCTGCCTGCCGCCTCTGCAGCACCAACTTTTTCTCAAGGTCTTCCTTTCGTTGGTGCGAATACTCCTGTGATACAGCGCGGCGTTCCTGTTGAACTTCTATCTGCTTCTCTTTTTTGTTCTGGTTGCTGACGGCTTTCAATTCAGCGAACAGGTGAGTTTTGAATGTTTCGGCGGCGGACTTTATTGGGTTCAGTTTTCTGAGTACGCAGGAATTGAGGTGATCCATCATTTCGCCATAAGACATGTGCACTACTTTTCGGCGGTTGTGGTTGGTTAACAAAAGCTGTTTTGTTTCTGTCCAATTCAGTATGAGTTTTATCCGCGCGACTTTTTCTTCTGGTTCAGCGGGATCGTCGTACAGGAACCATTGGCCCAGTGGAATTTTCTTTATTTCGTCGACTGTCTTTCTTGATGCTTCCTGTAATACTGCAGTCCTGGAATCGTCTGTTTTCAGCAAGTCGAAATCGCAGCCTTCGGATGGATCGCCGGCGTTAATTAATTCGTACTCTGCCTCCAGGTCGGCAAGTGCTGAGATAACGAGTTTAGTGTCAAAGTCAGCTTTCTTGCAGAATGAATTGATGTGGGCAGGAATACTTTGAGTCAGTTCAGATCGTTTCGTACTGTCTTTCCCCGGCTGTAATGACCACATGATGGCATCGGTCAGCTTGAGAACATTCTGCCATTCTTTGGACTTGTCACCGCCAAAATGAATGTAGACATCCTGCAGGAATTCGTACCAGGGTCCCTGCAACATAAAGATAATGAACAGTGGCAGTTGATTACCAGTCATCGCCTTGTTCAGGGCCTCAGCGCTGATGAACTCACCTTTCTTGCTGGAAAGTACGTTCAGTTCACGCTCGCAGAGTCTCTTCTCAAGCCGCTTGAACAGCGGCGCTTCCTTTTTGAAGACGGCCTTTAATTCGTTGATGCATTGCGCTGTTGAAAGACGACTACTTGAATAGCCAGATATGGTTTCGCTGATTTTTTCCATAAATTGATGCCCGAGGAAACCCAGATCCTCACTCCATCCAATGCTTTCTTCAATGATCAGGTCCATTAGGTCGAACAGTTCGTTCGGGTCTGTGACCGCGTGAATATCTTTCGTGAGTCCAAGTGCAGCAACCCGCGGAGCAATGTTGCGGATAAAGGATTCGACCTTGAAGTCGAGGTCAGTCCGGGCAAGGACCTCGGTCACGGCCTCATCAACGAAAGCAATCACCGCCATATCATCTTTCGAGAATACGCCGTCGGGCTCATGGATCTTCAGTTGAGCTGCGAGTGTATCAACGTGATCTTCGGCTGAAAGTGAAGGGAATTTCAGCAACAGGTCAATCAACCGGGTGGTATCTGAAACAGAGCCAGCCGGGTTTTCCAGTGAATAGTGGTGGATGAGTGCCGGAAGTATCTTTTCTGGAGGTGCCAGGTCTGGAGTTTTATCGGCCACTTGAGTTACTGAGGACTTTTCGGAGGCCAATAGTACCAAATTAACCAAGGTCTTCTATCATCGATATACAGGCGGTATAAATCCGGACTAAGTACTCTCTAGCCAACTGGGATATACTCGCGCGATTTGAATGAGAGAAGATCCAATGAAAGGCACTGTCCATTACGAAACTCGTGGCAACATCGCACTCCTCAGTATCGATAATCCACCCGTAAACCCATTGTCTTCGGGAGTCCGGCAGGGGCTCTTTGACGGCGTAAGCAACGCCCTGGCTGATGATGCCATCGAGGCTATTGTTTTGACAGGAATGCACCGAGCGTTTATTGCCGGGGCAGACATTAGCGAGTTTGGCGCTGCTGCAACCGAGGGAGTGGGCCTGGGTGAGGCTCTGGACAAGATGGAAGGCAGCACCAAACCGATCATAGCCGCTATCAACGGAACGGCATTTGGCGGTGGGCTCGAAGTTGCGCTCTGCTGTGATTACAGAATTGCCGCAGCGACTGCTCCTGTTGGTTTGCCGGAAGTGAAACTGGGGTTGCTCCCTGGTGCAGGTGGTACTCAGCGATTACCGAGACTGATTGGCGCAGAAGCGGCTGTCCAGGCAATTGTTTCCGGCAACCCTATAATGGCGCCTGATGCGTTAACCATGGGTATCGTCGACCGGGTTGCCAACGGTGACATCGTTGATGACGCAATTGACTATGCCCAGGAAATCATTAGTGCGGGTGCAGCGACACGAAAGATTCGCGACCTCGAAGACAAAGTCTCAGCTGATCGGGGTAATACGGCACTGTTCGAAAAATTCGCTGCCAATTTGGATAAGACTCACCGCGGACAGTTTGCGCCGGCGCAGATTCTTCAATGTATTGAAGCTGCAGTGAATGCTGAAAGCTTTGACGAGGGTATGGCCGTGGAACGCGCCAGGTTTGCTGAATGTATGTCTGATCCACAGCGTGAAGCACTGATCCACATTTTCTTTGCTGAGCGGGCGGCGAACAAGATCCCGGGTCTGCCTAAAGATGTTCCGTTGCTGGACATTAACAAAGGCTCTGTCATCGGTGCTGGCACAATGGGTGGCGGTATTGCCATGTGTTTTGCCAACGCTGGTATACCTGTGCGGGTTCATGACAACGAGCCTGAGAATCTTGCCCGTGGCATGAAGGTGATCGAGGGCAACTACGCGCGGACTGTCTCCAAAGGAAGGTTGACCCAGGAAGAAATGGATAAGCGGATGTCCTTGATTATTCCTACTGAGAATTTTGATGACCTCGGTGATGGAGATATCGTTGTTGAGGCTGTTTATGAAAACCTCGACTTGAAGAAAGAAATATTCGCGCGGCTAGACAAAGTGATGAAGCAGGGCGCTCTGCTTGCAACCAACACTTCAGGGCTTGATGTAGACGCGATTGCCGGGATGACGGACAGACCCGAATTTGTGTGCGGAATGCATTTCTTTAGCCCTGCAAACGTCATGCGACTCCTGGAAGTTGTTCGTGGTAAGGATTCATCGCCGGTAGTGCTTGGTACAGCCATGGCACTTGGAAAGCGGTTAGGAAAAGTCTCAGTGATGGCAGGAAACTGCCCTGGCTTCATCGGTAACAGGATGCTGGGCGGATACACACGCCAGGCAGCTTTGATGATCCTGGAAGGTGCAACGCCGGCACAGGTGGATAAGGTGATCTTTGATTTTGGTCTTGCCATGGGCCCATTTACAATGAACGATATGGTTGGCCTGGACCTGGGATGGCGCGCTCGAAAAATGATGGGGGGCTCCAACGAAGTGACCGCCAGAATTCCGGATGAACTATGTGAATTAGGTCGCTACGGCCAGAAGAACGGCAAAGGCTATTACCAGTATGCAGAAGGCGACCGAACACCGCGTCCTGATCCTGAAGCAGATGCAGTCATCGCGAAAGTATCAGAAGATCTAGGGTATACCCGTCGAGACTTTTCTGACGACGAGATTTTGAAGCGATGTATGTATCCTCTGGTGAACATAGGGGCAAAGTTACTGGAAGAAGGCCATGCCCTACGGGCAGGCGACATCGATACTGTCTACGTCAACGGATATGGGTTTCCGACTTATGTGGGTGGCCCGATGTGGTTTGCCGATACACAGGGGCTGGATAATGTGTTGGCAGATATGGAACGGTTTTTCGAGGAAACCGGTGACGAAGTCTGGGAACCTTCTGACCTGCTTAAAAAATTGGTGAGCGAAGGTAAGAATTTTGCCTCTCTGGATGGTTAATCTTGACAGGTGATTAATTGAATCGCAGATCCCGGTTTCCGGACCGGGATTTGTGTCAAGTGATGGTATTTCTCACCACAATGTCGCGCTTTTAGTTATCCAGCTTTCACGGTCCTCGCGAAAGTTAAAATTAATACTATAAATATCAATGGCATATGAGACTCCTGGGCATTTGGCACGGATTCTGCACTCTAATGACCAAGTAATCAGATGGATAAGAACAATGGTTAGTGGCGCAGAAAAACTCTTTTACCTGACACTGGGGATTATATTCCTGGTGATGGGCGTTGTGGGTTTGGTCGTACCGATTCTTCCGGGTGCCCTCTTTTTGGCGGGGGCGCTTTATATGTTGGGCCGCGGTTCATCCCGGGTAAAGCAACTGGCGGATGAAAACCCGACGTTGCGCAGTTTCCAGGCTCGCATGGATCAGGTAGGGGCAGCGACGGTGGTCGAGCAATTTCAGGTGACTTTTTTAATGATTGTTCAGGGTACAGCTGTCGGTGTGCGGAAAATCAGTGTCGGAGTGAAGAAGCTGTTGTCCTGAATTCGAAAAGCAAGTGAGCCAACAAAAAGCGAGGTCAGATGGGTTTGCTTTTTTATCAGCATGCAATCTCGGCATAATATTGATAATTGGTGTTGACCTGTTGGGCGTGAGAAAATCCTCCTATAAGGATATTTGCCGACTCGCGATCTGAGTTTGGTGGCAATCAAACCGCACAGGAGTTCAACCCATGATCACGCACAACGAATACTTCAACGGTAATGTTCAGTCTCTGGCATTGCAGGGCCATGACAAGCCAGTCACTGTTGGCGTTATGGCGAAGGGCGAATATGAATTTGGCACAGATGCGCCGGAAGTGATGCGGGTGGTGGTGGGTGAATTGAACGTCAAGTTGTCTGGGAACAGCAACTGGCAGTCATTTAAAGAGGGCGCTGAGTTTCATGTGCCCGGTGATAGTAAGTTCCAACTACAGGTTCCTGTTGATAGCGCCTACCTGTGTTTTTATGGTTGAGTTTGAGTCAAGCTTTCAAGGTAACGTTATATGGGGATCATACGTTTAATTCAACACCCTTCAATTCTGGATAAGGAGAACACACATGGCTGAAGCTTTTATGGCATACCCGGAGCTTCGACACCCGTTTCAAGAAACACCGATACATCCAAACGGCAGTGCCACTGTACTGTATCAGGGCAGGACTATTACCCTGTCTGAAACAGGCGGCGGCGACAATTTATTGATTAAGCCGGAAGACCTGGGTCGCATCAACGGATTTGAGCTGAAACCAGACGGCGCCTGTTACGCAGACATGTGCATTCCGCTGAATGACGAGCTGTTACCGACGATTGAGGGTGAACAGTGGTTTGATTTGACGGCGTTTGCTGACCTGCTGGAGCAGCCCTGGGTGGTTGATCGTGAAGCTGGAGTGTGGAGTTTTGCCGAGATACCTGCGAAACGACGAAACATGATGGTCGACGCCATGGCGCCGGAGTTCGAAGTTACGGATCGGAACGGCAATGTGGTCAGGATGGCGGATCTTAAAGGTAAAAAAGCGTTGATCGTGACCTGGTCGTCGTGGTGAGGATGCTTTCTTGATGTGCCCGTGTGGCAACAAGTTTATGAAGAAATCAACGATCCCGATTTTGTTATTATCTGTGCGGCCGAGGACGTCGGCGGTGAAGCGGTAGCCGGGCCTATTTTTGATGCGGCCAATCCAACCTATATCCAGGTCGTGGAT
>Ga0206679_10000254_pt1 | contig 43648 bp, 33 predicted proteins | sample M110012015metaG_FD_155464 | JGI IMG/M metagenome (GOLD analysis project Ga0206679, IMG submission 155464) | Ammonia-oxidizing marine archaeal communities from Monterey Bay, California, United States - M1 100m 12015 | ecosystem: Environmental > Aquatic > Marine > Intertidal zone | place: USA...
AATGGATAATAAACTTCCGTTAATTAAGGACCTGCGGCTAAACATACGCCGCTAAAGATAAGCAGCTAAAGATAAGCAGTTAAAGATAAGCACTTAAAGAGTAATCTGATGACGATGCCTGAGCCTGATTTGATGATAGATGCAACAGGGTTGCTCTGTCCCGAGCCCTTGATGCTAGTTCGTCACAATCTAATGGACCTGGAAACAGGGCAGGTCCTCAAGGTCATTGCCACAGATCCATCGACGACACGGGATTTTCGCGATTTTTGCCGGTTTCTTAATCATCGCTTATTGCACAATGAACAAACCGATGATGTTTACAGCTACTGGATCGAAAAAGGATGAGTTCTGGTGCACCTCACGTCAATTATTATTTCGCCTATGGCAGTAATATGAATATAGAGCGAGTAGTCACGAGAAAGATGCAATTTGTAGAAGTCAAAGCCGGTCAGTTGGAAGGCTATAAGTTGGTGTTTAATAAGCGCTCAGTCAAATATCCCGGTGCTGGTGCAGCAAATGTCGAGCCTGAACCCGGTGCCGTGACCGAAGGGGTGCTATACAGATTGGCTGAAGCCGATGGGATTTTAAAAATGGACCCGTTCGAGGGTTATCCGGTTCGGTATCGTCGCGAAATCCAGGCGCTTAGAACTGTATCCGGCTACGAAAATGCCTGGGTTTATATGGCTAACCCCGATTATATCGGCGATCATCTCAAGCCTGCGAAATGGTATCTGCAGCACCTGCTGGCCGGCAAGGAGATGCTTTCAGCGGACTATTTTGCCAGTCTGTGCGAGGTGCAATGTCTAGCTGATAGTGAAGTTGAAACATGATTGAAGCAACACATGTGGAAAAAATTTTTAATCAGGCCTTTAGAAATTTTAATACTCAACTCAGGGGAGGAGCAAACGAACCCATTTACAGGGCGGCCAGTGGGCCAAGCTATCCTAATCTGATTTGGTATCGGCACGATTATACTGCCAGTGCCCTTCATGAGGTTTCTCACTGGTGCCTGGCAGGAAAATCAAGGCGTAAAATAGACGATTTTGGCTATTGGTATATAGCGGATCGTAGCAGCTCCGAGCAGCTTGCCTTCGAGCAGGTCGAGGCCCGACCGCAAGCATTGGAATGGATCTTGAGTATTGCAGCGGGTCTGCCATTCCGGGTGAGTGTGGATGATTGTTATCGAGTTGCCGATGCCGCCTTCAAACAGCAGGTGCAATTGGCTGTCGAGCGCATGCGCGCAGATTTACCCGTCAGGGGGCGTATCATGGCTCTGGCGCTTGCCAATGTATCAAAGCAACATGATTTCTTAAATTCACAACATTTCGAGCGACTACCCTTATGAAATTCCCCGAAGATTTTACGACTGCCCCTGGGTTTGACCCGGCTGAAGACCATATTGGCCCCTTTTATTTTCGTAAAGCCGACGAAACTGATCCGGATAGTGTCATTCATTATGACTATTTTGCCTTCAGGGTTGAGGCACGGCACTGTAATGAGATGGATTCCGCGCATGGCGGAGTACTGATGACCTTCGCAGACTTTGCTCTGTGCCGTGCCGCAGCACAACATTACCAGGCAGAAACCTGCGTCACAGTGAGTTTTTCCTGTGAGTTTTTAGCGGGTGCCAGTTTGGGGAGCCTGATTACCTGCGAACCCAGAGTGAATAAGAGAACCGGCTCCCTGGTATTTGTTTCGGGTGATCTTATGGCTGACGACATTATTGTGTTCAGTTTTAATTCCGTAGTAAAGAGGCTTCCCTATCGGTGAAAAGGGGCGGCTTTGGTAGATATTAATTCATGCATACAATAACGCTTGGTCTCATTGTAAATCCCCTCGCCGGGATAGGTGGGCCGGCAGCGCTGAAAGGCAGTGATGGCGCCGATACGGTTGAAAAAGCCCGAAGTGCCGGTGCTGTTAGTCAGGTGGCTGCCCGCGTGACGATAGCACTTCAGCCGCTGGGTGAGGTGGCAGCTGGAATTTCCTGGAAGACCTGCTCGGGTATTATGGGAGAGGCCTTGCTATCAGATCTGCAGTTCCCTGACGTTGAGGTCGCCTATGTTACTCAAGACGCTGTCTCCAGCTCGGCAACGGATACTCGAAGAGCAGTCCAGCAACTGCAATCGTCAGGGATTGATTTGCTCATTTTTGCGGGTGGTGATGGCACTGCTCGGGACATTTATGACGCCAGCAGTCCAGGATTGGTGGTGCTGGGAATTCCCTGCGGTGTAAAAATGCACTCCGGTGTTTTTGCCCGGCATTTGCAGGGGATAGCACCACTGGTGATAGAACTCCTGACAAGTCGGCTGGTCACTGCTGCGGCAGGCGAAGTTCGTGATATTGATGAACAAGCCTTGCGCGCAGGTGTAGTCAAAAGTCGATTTTATGGCGAGTTGCCTGTGCCCGAATCATTACGTTATGTGCAGCATACTAAAGCGGCAGGTCGGGAAGTCGAAGCGCTGGTGGTAGAAGAAATAGCCGCTGATTTTATAGATAGCATGCAGTTAGATTGTACCTATTTCATTGGTTCGGGAACTACGATGGCCCGGGTTATGTCTGGCTTGAACCTTCCGTATACCCTGCTTGGCGTAGATGTAATCAGAAACAGCCAACTGGTTCAGTTGGATGCCAATGAACAGCAGCTTTATCAATTGGCATCAAGTCAGTCCTGTTCGATTGCGATGACGGTAATTGGCGGCCAGGGGCATCTTTTTGGCCGGGGCAATCAGCAGTTCAGTGCCCGTGTCATCGAAGCGGTCGGCACGCAGAACATTGATGTCCTGGCGACAAAATCTAAATTGGAAGGCCTGGCAGGAGAACCCTTCATTATTGACACATCAGATCCGGATCTGGATAAAAAGCTGACGGGTCTGGTTAAAGTGCGAACGGGTTATGAGGATGCTGTTTTTTATCGAGTGGTCGCTCAGCCTTGATGTTGGTTCTTGCGGGATGACCCGACAACCTTATCAGGCGAGGTGGGCTGCTATTCAGGTTGTTGCTGAGGTCTAAGAGATCCGCGACGTATAAACAACCGATATTCGTCAAATTTTTATCGAGTGGTCGCTCAGCCTTGATGTTGGTTCTTGCGGGATGACCCGACAACCTTATCAGGCGAGGTGGGCTGCTATTCAGGTTGTTGCTGAGGTCTAAGAGATCCGCGACGTATAAACAACCGATATTCGTCAGATAGTGGTCATTTCCGGATAGAGATGGAGTTCGAGCGCGGTTACGGCCACTGATGGGGCAGGTTCCGCGTTGCTGCGTATCGAAAAATAGACCGAGCCGGCATAATCGGTCTACCTTGCTGGTATTCTAATTCTCGGGGCTGCAAACAGCGCTTTAGTCGGTTTGTTTCTTGATCTCGATACAGTAATTGAATCATAGAACCGGGTGCGTTAGGTTATCAGAGCGAGTTCACTGTTCCTGGAGATAAATCATGAGGGTTTTTTGGTTACTGATTTTATTGGTTAGTATTGGTACTTCATCCGCGGGTGATCAGATGTGGCTGTTGGATGCGGCAGCTTCTAGCATGAACTTTGAATCCAGCAAAAACACAACCATCAGGGAAACCCATTCGTTCAGTGAATTGAGTGGGCACGTTAGCTCAGATGGCGATATTGTGATTCAGGTAGATTTGATGTCAGTGGATACAGGGATACCCATCCGCGATGAGCGGATGAGGAACCTGTTGTTTAAAATAGGCCCGGCAGCCCGGGTCAGTGCTGAGGTAGATATGCAGGCTGTGGCCATGCTGGCTGAGGCAGAAGGTGTAACTCTGGACCTGGAGGCGACGTTGTCATTGAATGGCAAGGAAAGCCCCTTGCCTATGAGGCTGGACTTGACACGACTTTCTGACAGTCAGATCCAGGTCGTCAGCGAGGGATTAATTGATGTTGCTGAATATGGCTACTCGACCGGTATTGAAGCATTACGAGAGATTGCTGGGCTCCAGCATATCTCGACAGACGTTCCCTATCAGTTGACCTTACGGTTTGAAAAAACCAATCCCTGACCGAGGATCAGCTCTGCAGGTTGCTTGTTTCTGACGCAACCCGGTAATGCCTGGGCTTCAGGCATTGTGTACTGCGTTGGCTATCTTATCGATAGCTTCCTTTATCAGTGGTCTGGGGGTGGCCAAATTCATGCGCATATGATTTTCCCCACCTGGCCCATAATTTGATCCCGGGTTCAATTGCACATGGGCTGTATCAATTAGCCATTGCTCAATATAGTGTTCTGGACTTTTCAGGCTGAGTCGTTCGGCATTTGCGCCAGCATCGATCTGCGCACCAAGGTCACCTGTATCGACCCAGGCCAAGTAGGTACCCTGCGCCTTCTTGTAGCGAAATTCGGGTAGTACCTGCTTCATGTAGGCCTCGGCAAAACTATGGTTTTCATCTATATAGGGTAATAATTCATCGAACCAACCAGCACCTCTTCGGTAAGCCGCTTCATTGGCTACCACGCCCAGTGTATTGATGTCGGCCCGGTGATTTTTCTTTACCCTGCTGAGTAACACGGGGTTAGTGGAAAAAAAGTAGGCGTTTTTCATTCCTGCCAGACTGAAGGTTTTGCTGATGGCTTTGAAGGTCAAGCTGTTGTCAACGATGGCCTTGTCCGGAAGGCTGGCAAAAGGGGTGTATTTCTGGCCCTGCATAATAAAATCACAATGAATTTCATCAGCCAGTACTACGACTTCATGTTTCAGGCAGAGTTCGCCCATTTTCAGTAGGTCTGCTTCAGACCAGCAGTTGCCCGTGGGATTTTGCGGATTGCACAAGAGCATTGCATGGGTATCTGCAGTGAGTCTTGCTTCAAAATCATCCCAGTCAATATGATAGACGTGGTCTTTATCGACAATCATTTTATTCTCACTGGCGATGGTCCTGGATAGTCTCAAGTCAGTATAAAAACCGTTATAAGTGGGCGTGTTCAAGAGTACCTTGGAGGCCGGTGGCGATATAGTTTGCAAAGCGGCGATGAGCCCAGGGTGAACGCCGGAGGCGATAGTAATGCTTTCCATGCTGACATCGATACCATGTCGGCTCCAGTTCCATTCCTTGATCGCCTCTTTTAGCGATTTGGAAGAACTCATGTAGCCCCAGTTTTCATGCTGGCAACGCTCTGCCAGTGCTTCAGCTATGCAGGGTGCCGATTTGAAATCCATATCGGCGATGCCCATGCCAATTTCAAATTTATCCGAGCCGAATTTGGCTAGCTGAGTGTCCCATTTGACGCAGTTGCTGCCGATCCGGTCGTAAAGCTTGTCGAAATTGAAGGTATCTTTGCTGCTGCTTTCCCCGAGTGGGCTCTGGCTAGATGACCCGAGCACAAGTCCAGGAGCCATACTGCTAGCCAGTGCGGTTGTCGTTGCACCTTTTAGGAAACCTCGGCGATCGAGAGAGAAGTCTTGTACGGTCATTTAAAGTAGCCTATTTTTATGAAGGTAAGTAGTAAATATCGTCAAAACAGAGTCTCACTTGTAGCATACTTTGAAATGCCAGAGCAAGCTTTTAGCATAAGCTTATGAGTTCAACTTATATAAAGTACGATTTGGATCGCCAGTATAGGATGCTGTTATTTGATGGCGACTAGCTCGGTACTGGCTGGTTAGTTCGCTGGCTTCAGGGATTGCAGCTGGTGAACGATACTCGCCTGAGCTGAAGGCCTTTTTATTGTTCGCCCCGGGGCATGGCTTTTCTTACAGTGTTATCAAAACCTGATGCCACCCACTCGCTCTGGGCGCTGTTCCAGTGCGAGAAGAACAAGCGTATGGCCGGATCAGGATGCAAGGCCAGGCGTTCAGGTATGAGATTCCAGTTGGTCAGTGAGGGTGACGGTGGGCGCATATATCGGGCCGTCGTTGGTAGCGAGCTTGGCAGCCAGCCACCACGGGCATAATACTGATGCCAGGTTCTTCTGCCACGGATGCCATCACCGTCCAGTCGAGTGTGAAAAGTAGCGGTGTCATACAGTACGCAGGTGCCTGCTTTCCCATGGATAGGCAGTTCCTGATAGTCTTCCCCCAGATCAGCATAGGCCTGCTTAAGGGTTTTGTATTGGTTACTTCCAGGGACCACACAGAAGGCGGGTGTAGCGTTGTCTACATCGGTCAGGTAATGAATAGCGCAGAGCCAGTCACAGGGTAAGTAGGGCTTACGGAGAAATCGGTCCGCGATGACAGCATCGTGGTGAAAATTCATATTGCCCTGACCGGCTTGCTCCGGCGTTTCTCTGAAATTGAATTCGCTATACCGAATGCGGTCATGGCCACCGAGTAATTTTGCTGCAATGGCATAGGAACCAGGATGCTGGGTAAATCTGTCAAGCTCTGGATAATCCAGCAGAGGTTGACTGAAAATAAGGCCTTGGTCGCGGTGATGGGGTTTGCGCCTGTCAGTGCTCAATCCCCAGGATTGCGGGCGTTCTCGCTGTGTTCTATCAAAGAATTCATTGAGTTGTTTGATTTCGGAATGATCAAGGCAGTTTTTTAGCACGACATAGCCATACGTGGCAAAAAAGTCACAGGCCTGTTCGGCTTGCGAGTCGGCATCAAACTGCTGTGCTCCTTTTATGGATATGTGACCAAAGCCTTGATCAGCAGATCCTGGGTCGCCTGAGATATTTTTCTGGGGTTTCAGTTTGATGGGCATAATTGGGTTTTTCTTGGCAGTTTGATTGGCTGCAGTGGTCATAAATCGGTTTTCTATACAACAACTATAGAGCAGGTATCCAAAATAAGTCCAGCCTGGGTTTGTGGCTTATTTGATAGCTAGCATTGCTTTGATGCTTTTAAGACGGCCTCTGATTGCAAGGCGGCATTAGAGAACTGTCTCAGGCAGTCATTGCAAATTACTGTCTTACCCAGTAGTCGTAAACAGCGGTTCAAAATAGCTATTCTAATTAGCTACCCCAAGAAGCTGTCGGTGGGTCGTTTAATTGTGCTTCTTTTTAATGGTAAATTAATATAAAAGGAAGTCTGACTTGGTTAGACTATGGAGTCGTTTGCCTAGACATAGATATGGCTACCAAATATCCATTGAGCCTGGACGGCTCTTTAGCAAAAGCTTGTACCCTGGTTGGGCTAATCATGATGAATCTTCCTCGTTGGGTAGGACCTTAAATGGATGTCATTAAATCTAGAATTTTCAGAATTTTCAGAATTTTTGGTATTGCAGGGTTTTTTTTGTCTTGTACAGCTGCCGCGGCGCCAGCAGAAACGGTTAGTTTAGAAGAGTTTTTTAGCCGTTCTTCCATCTCAAATATTGACCCTTCAGAAGAATTTTATGTGGGGCCTGAAATACCCAAACGAAGAAATATTGCTGGTGGCAAGATGGTGATTGCCGCAGGCAGTACCCATACCTGCTATCTGACTAATGGTAGCATTAATTGTTTTGGTGACAATGAAGTCGGCCAACTCGATATACCGCCCTTAAAGAATCCTCGTCAAGTCAGCGCAGGCTATGATTTTAGTTGTGCTTTGGGCGATATGGGAGTCTCCTGCTGGGGTGATGACAGTCGTGGGCAATTGCGTACGCCAGTGACAATAGATGCCATCCAGGTTGCAACAGGAGGGCGTCACGGCTGCGTGCTCGATGGTGCTGTGGTTAGCTGTTGGGGTTGGAACTTTAATGGCCAGGCAACCGTGCCCGATTTAATTAATCCCAGGCAGGTCAGTGCAGGTCTCTACCATTCCTGTGCTTTGGATGAAACCGGTGTGGTTTGCTGGGGTGCTAATTATTATGGGCAGACCGATGTCCCGGAACTGCTCAACCCGACCTTTATCAGCACTGGGTTGAGTAACCATAGTTGCGCATTGGATGAAACCGGTGTGGTTTGCTGGGGTGATAATCAGTTCCAACAAGCAATTGACCTGGATACGGTAAGACCGACTGACGTCAGTGTTGGTTACTCCCATAGCTGTGCTCTTGATGACTCCGGCGTGACGTGCTGGGGCAGAAATCATCTTGGACAATCTGAGGTGCCGGACCTGGTAGACCCCAGGCAGGTTGTGGTAGGCGGTAATAATAGTTGTGCTCAGGATGCAACAGGTTTGGTTTGCTGGGGATACATCGGTGAAGAATTGCCGGGTGTACCTGATTTTAGCGATGTTCCCGCAGAGTAGCCTTCTCTAGATAGTAGTTATTTTGAATAAACGGACATGCCTTTTCAAAATGGGTCCTGCCTACTATTTATTCACCTACTTATTCACCTACTTATTCACTTACTTATTCACTTACTTATTCACTTACTTATTCGCCTAGTTTCCACCTGGTTTCCAGCTAGTTCTTCAGCTAGTTCTTCAGTTAGTTTTTTCAGTTAGTTTTTTCAGTTAGTTTTTTTAGCTGGTTTTTGATCCAGGTTTTCATTCAGGGTTTTTAACGACCTTTATTGCCGTCGATATCAGTTAGCAGGAGGGTCTTGCTTGATGATGACAGGCAGGCTGGATAATTGCGGGAAATCTCTCCGTAACCAGGTTACCAGGGTGTAGCACATCATAAACACGATGGGAATGATGGGTAGCGAAGAGACAACCGTCATCGCCTTTACGGTTTCAAAACCGCCCGCGACCATTAAGCCTATCGCCATAGCGCCAAGACCTATCGCCCAGGCAACCCGGTTCATTTGATTGGGTTCTTCATTGCTTGGCAGGTCCTTGGTGCAGATGCTGGCGATAATGTAGGCAGCGGAATCGAATGTTGTTGCGTAAAATATAACGGATAAAACGGTGACAATAGTCAGTATTACCGTCGGTGAAGGTAATTGATTAATCACCTCTGCTACCAGCGGTGCCATGCCTTGAGTGCGCATGATGCTAGCAGCATCGAGAAGGTCGTTGCCCTGCAGATACAGGACGTAGCCACCCGCTAGACTGAGGAACAGGAAAGTACCGAGGCTGCCAAAACCAATAATTCCGAGCACCACATTCCTGATGGTTCGTCCTCGTGAGATCCTTGCAAAAAACAAACCCATCATGGGAGCGTAAGCTATCCACCAGGCCCAGTAAAAGATAGTCCAGGCCTCTGGAAAACCGCCTTTTTCAATCGGGTCTGTCCAGAACGTCATGCGCAGGATGTTGTTTAGGAAAAGACCAATGCTGTTAGTGGTGATATCGAGGAGATACAGGGTCGGGCCGGCAACCAGAATAAAGGCCATTACTACAAACATCAGCCCTATATTAATATCAGCCAGTATTTTAATGCCTCGCTTCAGGCCCAGATAAGCGCTGGTACCAAATAACATTGTCCAGGTAATTACGACGAAAATATTGGTGGTCAGGTTGTCCTCGACGCCGAGCAGCTTAACGGCAAGAGAGGTCACCAGGGGCACGCCAAAACCCAGTGACGTAGCAACGCCGCCAACGACTCCGAGGACCACGAAAATGTCTAGTAGAGTCCAGGAAAGGGAATGTTTTTTAGCAGGTAAAAGAGCTTCGCAGGAGTCACTGATTTTCAGGCTGGCAGTTTTATGGATAAACAGCATATAGGCTATGGGTATGGTAGGCAGGCAGTACATTGCCCAGGGTGTAAATCCCCAATGAAAAATCGGATAGACATGAGCCCACTCAAATGCCTGCGTGCTGTTGGCTAGGATACCCAGGGGAGGCGTTTCGATATAATAGATGGGTTCTGCAAATCCCCACGCGATCAGGCTGGCACCCATGCTGGCTGTAAACATCATGCCAACCCAACTAATGGTTGAGTATTCAGGTTGCTCTTCCAGATCGCCGAATTTGATTTGTCCGTATCGACCGAAAGCAAGCCAGCCACAGAAGATCAGGGGTAGCGTACCGACCAGCAAATAGAACCAACCAAAGTGTCGGGTGATCCATTTCATGGACTGCTGGGCATATTCCGCCGCTATTTCCGGGAAAGCCGTCATGAGTATGCTGACGATTAGAACGGTCGCCAATGAGATGTAAAAAACGCGTTTATCCAGACGGGCGGTACGGGTTGTATTCATGGTTTGAGCTTGCGCTGACATGCAAATCCTTTTCAGATAATTTCTGTCGCTGACACGGTCGTGTGAATTTCAGGTGATCCATTTACTTCGATAGTTGATATCTGCCAGCAGCAATCAGAGTCATCGAAGTTGTTATTTCCGCTTAACCGAGTTGATTAACAGGAAGGATTGCCAAACGCTGCTAACTATAGCAGCTCCATTATGGTTAAGCATCCTGCGGTTTTCAGTACATTAAAAGCGGATTCTTATTGAGGGCATTTGCCTGTATCGTTTGCAGATATTTTGATTTCGGGGGCGAATACTGTGATTATTGGGTTCATCGTGCCACCAGTGGGAGGCACCCGAATACTGGAATTAATCTTGAACGAGGATTTGGTTTGGCAGATATGAGTAGTCCTGGACTAGTCCCAGTCCCGGGCTTTACCTTTAAAGCGGAAACCTATGTTCTTGGCCAGGATGAACAGAACAGGAAGCTGGCTGCCTGTGGAATTGATGCGTCTGTTTTCGGTCCGTATGTCGATGCTGCGTTTCTCATTGGTGCTGGTATTCATGTTGGCATCAGTAACGGTATTAGTGCCGAGGGTAATGTTAATATGCTGCAGCGGTTGATTCAGCACCGCCAGGTCCGGCTGGGAGAAACGCTAACCGGTCAAGGTTACATCAAAGCGGTAACCGAGGTCCCACGAGGCTGGACGGTTGATACCGAAGTCTGGTTTGAAGACCATGATGGTCAGGTAGTGATTTCGGTGCCAAGAAGGTCATTGAAGCCAGATCCAGATAAAACAGGTCGGCAAGGAGCCGGGCAAAGACCTGCCCCCGTGATAGAGGACCTTTCGCTATTGCGCTTGGCCGCAAATTACGAGTTAACACCGGCAGCGGTCAAGGACTATAGTTCTGAGGGCAATAGCATTCATTACGAGATGGAGGCGGCCAACAAAGCGGGCTTTCGGGCACCGATAATCGGCGGAGGAATGGGTGTGCACTATCTGACAGCTGCGCTGTGGAGCCGGTTTTCGCCTTCTTCATTTGATCTGGATATTTACTTCCGCCGACCTATCTTCTGGGATCAAACCCTATCCGTGAAGTATGCTTCAACTGATACAGGGCCCTGGTCAGCGATTTGCCTGAGTAGGCAGGATAAGGTGTTGACCGAGGCCAGAATAGAAAGTCTGGTTTAGCATCAAGCCAAAGCCGGTCATTGATTTCAGGTAGGGAATGCTGGATGTGCCAGAGGGTTCAAACTGTACCTGTTGTTGCGAGCAAAGCTTGACAAGGACCGCACGCTTGGCGATTAATAATGCCCAGAACAGCTAATGACTGAAAAGGAAATCATCATGTCAGAACAGCATACTGATTCAATTGATGCTGCCGGTAACGGCTTATTGCACCGGCGGTTTTTTTTAAAGACTGGTGCGTTAGCCGCAACAGCGCTCATGACGGCACAGAGCTCAGCCAGGGCTAGGCCTGCCTGGATGAATGCGCCAGGAAAGGGCATGTCCGAAGCTGGCGAACCATCCCAGTACGAAAAACACGTCAAAAGGCTAGCGGTATCACGACCGGGTACAACCGGTTCAGGGGCATCACGGAGTCCGCTTGAATTCCTGGAAGGGATCATTACACCGAGCCGTCTTCATTTTGAAAGGCATCACAGCGGCATTCCGGAAATCGATCCTGGGCGACACCGGCTAGCGCTATTTGGCGAGGTCGCGCGTCCGTTATCTTTTTCAGCAGAAGATCTTTGCCGATACCCTCTGGTTTCGAACATCCAGTTCCTTGAATGTTCTGGTAACAGTGGAGCAATGACCGCTCCTTCACCGGTTGAAAGCAGCTGTTCTGTTCTACATGGCCTGGTTTCCGGAAGTGAATGGTCAGGTGTTCCACTGGCATTATTACTCGATGAGGCAGGTATTAAACCTTCAGGTAAATGGATTATCGCCAGTGGTGCAGATTCGGCCAGGATGAGTCGTAGCATCCCGCTTTCCAAGATATACGACGATGCGATCATTGCGTTGTACCAAAATGGTGAACGTCTGAGGCCAGGTAACGGTTATCCCATGCGTCTGTTCCTGCCGGGTTGGGAAGGTAATGCCTCAGTAAAATGGCTGAAAACCCTTCAAGTAACAGACCAACCTGCTATGACTAAGGATGAGACCTCTAAATACTCTGATTTAAGCGATACGGGTCAAGCAGAGCTGTTCACCTTCGACATGGGTGTTAAATCGCTGATTACCAGTCCTTCACCGGGACTTGACCTGGGCCAGCCGGGTTTGTATCAGATTTCAGGAATTGCCTGGAGTGGCGCTGGACGGATCAAGAGAGTGGAAATTTCTACTGATGCTGGTAAGAGTTGGGCCGATGCGCACCTTGATGCTCAGCCACTACCCAAAAGTCTGGCCCGGTTTCGGGCAGCATGGCGCTGGCAGGGTGGGCAGTCCGTACTGTTATCCCGTGCAACTGACGATACAGGCAAGGTTCAACCAACAAGAGCAGAGGTCATGCTGGGGCGGGCTCCTGGCAGTTTTTATCATTACAACGGTATTCAGGCCTGGCAGGTTGAAACTGAGGGTACATTAAGGAATGTCTATGTTTAAGCAATTGACAGCGTTCAGCATCATTGGACTGAGTTTCCTTGGTTTGTCTGGTATGGCTGCGACCACACCGGAATTAGGCAGGAAATTAGCCGATACTGATTTAAGTTCTCTGGATGTGGCTGTTTTGCCGGATGGCCAGGGGCTTCCTCAGGGCAAAGGCACCGCCACGCAAGGTAAACCTGTTTATGCAATCCATTGTGCCTCTTGTCATGGTGTATTAGGGAAGGATGGATTACACGATCGATTAGCCGGGGGGGTCGGTAGTATATCGAGTTCCCGGCCTGTTAAGACACTGGGTAGTTACTGGCCTTATGCAACGACGGTGTTCGATTATGTCAGGCGGGCCATGCCTTATCATTTCCCGGGTAGTTTGAGCGATGATGAGGTCTATGCCGTGACCGCCTATCTGCTATTCCTTAATGACATCGTCGATGAATCTACGGTTTTAAGTCAGACGTCGTTACCCGAGGTAAAGATGCCCAACCAGGGAAATTTTTTCTGGCGTTCTTTTGAAGCCGAAGCTCGCCCTTGATGGTTATGCGGTGATTGAGTGGCGCCTCGGGCTGAGCTCAGGTTCGACAACCTAAGATAACGGACCTGTCTTAGACTGTCTTAATCGCCGTCACTATTTCCTTCTCGATTATCAATTTGCTTGATAAGCTCGCTGTAATCAAGGCCGCTGCATGTACCATCAGCGAAACTGTTCCAGCTTTCTGATGAGATATCATCGTCGCTACTGTATGACAATCCAAACAATGTCTCGCATTGTTCCCTGGCAGTTAACCGGCTGTCGGTAGCTAATCTGTCGAGCAGATGGGCTTCGCTATAAGCGACATCCAACATAGTCAGGCCTCCATCATTAGCTGAATCCAGGATCATCGTTTTTGCGGCACCTGGTTCATTGGACCATTGGGACCACATTGGAAGGTCACCGTTGCGGCCCCTGCCCGGAGCACCGGTGTAGGCGAATTCGGCCCAATAGGATTGCATTTGCTCTGATAATATCTTTGCTTCGGGATGGGAATCTCTGACAACCAATTGTTTTACCAGGGTGCTGTCGAGTGCAGTGCCAAACAAGAATAGCAGCTCCAATGCATGTCCTGCACCGATAAGCCTGGCGTAGTCGACATTATTGATTTCAGGCAGTTCATCCCAGTCAAAACGATAGACAAAGGTGTCGTTATGGCCGGAGTCGACTAATTGGCTGGCGGGTCGGTCGGCGGCCCTGAGTTTCCAGAATTCTGAGCCGTATTCACTGATAGCATCGTAGTAGGCTGGCCTCAGGATCTCCAGCGGCATGCGTCCAATGACAGAATATAGGCCACCAGCCTCTCCCCAGGTTACCAGTCGCGGGTTCATGGCATTGAAGAGTTTTGACTCATCCCGGTTGGTACCAAGGATGATGGGGGTTCTTGGCACCTGGGAGTCGGTAAAAGAGGCTTCGATCCCCTCAGAACGAATAACGTGACCGTCTGGAAAGGCCCGGGTCATACCTGCTTTACGTGGTCGGGCAGCGCGTTCTGCGCTGAGGAGTTCGGTGGGCGTTTTGTTTCTGGCAAAGCGGGCAATGTCTTCAAGAGCCATGGCATCCTGGATTTCCTTTGCCTGTTCCCGATTGTTGGCCTGGCCATCCTGAATTAGCAGTTCATTGATGACTTCGCGGCCACTGATAGCATCTGAAATATAGCTGTCTGGATAATAGTTTTCGGCATCTGCAAGTGCTGGCACGGAAACAATACCGCTCTGCATGATGACTTTGTCAAAAAGGCCGGATGCCAGAGGCGATGCGAACAAGGCGATGACGTTGTGTCCGCCGGCGGACTCTCCAAATATCGTTACGTTGTCAACATCGCCGCCGAAGCTAGTGATATTCTCCTTGATCCAGTTGAGCGCGAGAATGGTATCCAAGGTGCCGTAATTACCGGATTGATCCTCCGGAGTTGTTCCCTGCTGGCGAAATGCAGGATGCCTGAACCAGCCAAGTGATGACATTCGGTAAGGCACAGTCACAACGATGACCTGGTGCTTTTCCACGAGTTGGCTAGGGTCATAGCTGTCAGTTGAGCCAATAACATTAGCACCTCCGTGGATCCACATCATGACCGGTAATTTCTGTGTGAGAGCCTCATCCTTGGTTAATGCGGGAGACCAAACATTCAGGTACAGGCAATCTTCGGAGCCCGACCATGTTTCATCTGAGCCTCCGAACAGACCGCCTGGCTGAAAGCAGGCTGACCTAAATTCGGTTGCGCTGCGAGTTCCCTCCCAGGCAGCAGCGGGTCTAGGTGCGCGCCAGCGTAACGCTCCTGTTGGCGGCTCTGCGAAGGCGATGCCTTTCCAGTTAAAGCTGGCACCTTCGTCTGAGCCGGTTATCATGCCCTGTTTTAATTTTCTTGCAGTATCTGGGTTGGTGTTGTCGCAACCATACAGCAGTAAACCAATTAAAAATCCTATGATAAGTTTGTTCATGAACGCAATTCCCTTGTTTGAGTTCTGCAACTGTAATCGCCGAGTATTATGAGGTTACCTAGTTGTGAACGATCTAGTTCAATTCCCGTGGTCTCTTTAGGGCGCGTCTGGATGCATTAATCACTCTTTTCAGCGCTCTATTCCAGATGAAAAACTACACTAGCTCTGCCGTGGAAAGCAACCGGTATAAAAAAAGCTTACATCATGGGTATAGAGGTTTACGAAAAGCTGCGTTAGCATGCAAGCCATGGCTCTGGAATTCTGTCTTGCGTTTAGTAACAAAGATACGGCAAAGCATACTGCTGAAATGGTCGGTGGTCGCCTGTATGAGGACGTCAATGACCGTGACCTGCACAACCCATTTGCAGCCCTCCTGTGTACAACGCACCCTGATCTGAGTGCGCTGTTAACCGCCGCAGATGTCGGTGGCTATTTAGTCGACAGGCGAGAAATGAAGACTCGTGATCTAGTGCAGCCGCAGGGGCCTCAACCCGGCGCGGTCGGGGTTTTTACACTGGTGGCTAATGCTGATATGGGCCACGAGGCTGCGGATCGTCACTGGCGAGATGGCCATACGCCGTTAGCACTCTCTATCCATCTGGCTATGAGCAACTATGCCCAATTGAGTGTGGTGCACTGTTTTACAGGGCCTGTCTGGGATGGTTTTGCGTTATGCGGGTTCGAATCTGAACAGGATTTGCGAACACGATTTTTTGCCAGTCGAGAGGGTGAGAAGATTATTGCAGAGGATGTGGCGAAATTTGCAGATACCAGGCTCAGCCCTCGCCGCGTGGTAGCGACGGAAACAAGGTTTGTTATATAGGCGGTTTCAGGATCTGCAAACGATGGCATTACTGATGCTGTTTTTGACCTAGGTTATTAGGGAGCGATATGTCTCAATCAAGGCAATCCAATGCTAACTCAGATGGCCAGGTGAGCCTTCAGTCGCATGCTGATGCACTCACGGATTACATGGCCAGGGGAGAGGCGGTCGCCAAAAATCTACCCATCCGGGGGCCAGTCAGGTATGCGCGTGGAGGAGGGTTGCACACCGATATTGTTGACGCCTATGCTGAGACGGGTTGTTATATTTTTGAAGGTCTGGTCGCTGCAGAGGAGATCCAGCGTTTAAAGAATAACATTGCAGAATTGCTTGATTGCGCACCCGTAGGCAAGAGTGAGCCGCTGGACGCTAAGGGCCGGCCTGCATTTGGGTCTGAGTTTGCGGTTCCGGTTTACCATTTTATTGAGCCCCTGTCAGATCCCTGGGGGGGAACCCAGATACTTAATGGACGCCATCCAACCAAGATGGTGCAACCTGAGCCGAGCCAGGGTTCGCCTAAGCAGGTGGTGCATTTGATGAGCGGAATGTGCCAGACGATGCCCGCTGGACTGGAACTCTATGGGCATCCGGATTTGTTGGCGATAGCGGCTGCGGTTAATGGTGATGACTTCGTTCCCTACAATGATGCGATCTTTGTAAAACTGCCTTATCTAGGTGGTTCTGTATCCTGGCATCAAGATGGCGTTACGCATTGGGATGCTAAGAATTGGGATGAGGGTATTCATGGGTTTAATTTTCAGGTCCAGTTGTATCCCTGCACAGCGAGGAATTGCCTTTGGGTCATTCCGGGCACGCATAAGCTAGGCAAATTAGATATCAAGCAAATGGTAGAGGATAATGCCGGGTCGGAGCAGTTGCCGGGAGCGATTCCCCTGGTATGCCAACCCGGTGATGTGACCATGGTAAATCGACAGATGTTGCATGCTTCCTTCGCCAATAGTTCTCCGGACCTGCGTGTCTCACTTACCTTTGGCTTTCATCGTCGCTCCTCGGTGCTGGGTGCCAAAGGCGCCTTAAGCCAACGAAATTCAGAAGTCTATGATGAAGAACGAATATTTAAGCGTTCAGCCGTCATTGCTGTGGCAATAGATGCCCGTTGCCAGCGTTATCCCGATGAGGAGACTTATCGTTATAAACCGTTTTCTGGTCTCGAGTCACGCTATCGATTCAATCAAGAAAACGTTGAAGCCGTTATTAAAAATTATAATTTGCTGGACCTTTCGATTTAATGGTCGACGCTCCTTGGTGCTGAAAACCGGATTACTTATCGAACGGTCTGCTTCAGCATGGCGGACGGTAAATTAAGCAGAACACTTCACCTGAGTTGGAATGAGAATATAGGAGGAACGCAATTATGACAGAGTTAGCATTTTCATCGGCTATTGAACTGGCCGATAAAATCCGCACCAAGCAGATTAGTTCAGTTGAGTTAACCAAGCTATATATTGATCGTATAGAGCTGTTTGATGGTGCTATTAATGCCGTGGTTGTGCGGATATTTGATGAGGCACTGGCTAGTGCTGAAATAGCTGATGCTATGCAGGCTAGGGGGGAAAGTCTAGGGCCGTTGCACGGTGTTCCCATGACCATCAAGGAATCCTATGTCATTAAAGGAACCCCCGCTACCTGGGGACTGGAATCGTTCAGTAATAATATTGCTCAGCGCGATGGTCTGGCGGTAGCCCGTTTCAAGGCAGCGGGAGCACATTTTCTAGGTAAAACCAATGTGCCCGTGAACCTGGCAGATTTTCAGAGTTACAACCCAGTCTACGGCACGACGGGTAATCCCTGGGACACCGAGCGTACACCGGGGGGGTCTTCAGGAGGTAGCGCGGCAGCCCTGGCAGCAGGTTTTTCGGGCCTGGAGGCGGGCTCGGATATTGGTGGATCGATCAGGAACCCTGCCCATTTTTGCGGTGTATATGGCCATAAACCTACCTACGGTGTCATACCCATGCAGGGCCATGAATTAATGAATGGTATTCCAGATGCAGACCTGGCCGTATGCGGACCCCTGGCCAGGAGTGCTGAAGATCTCCACCTGGCTCTGGATATCATGGCTGGCCCTGCCGACAGGGAAGGCCTGGGTTGGCAGTTGAGTTTGCCATCTGCTGATTTCAAGCAGTTGAAGGACTTACGCGTCGCCATCTGGGCTAATGACGAGGCGGCACCAGTAGCCAGGGAGGTGGCCGAAAGAGCCGATGAGGTTGGACGGATTCTCAGTGATATGGGGGCTTTGGTATCAGATTCAGCCAGGCCGAATTTTGATGGCTCAAGCTATATCCTGAATTATCGAACACTATTGAACTCGGTTATGTCAGCCAGCCTGCCACCGGATCAGGTCAGTAGGATACAGGAGCATGTAGATAGTCTTGATCCAAAGGATTTTTCAGAAGATGCTGTCCTGGCTCGGTCAGCCGTATTATCCCATCGTGATTGGATTAGGGCTAATGTGCAGAGAGAAAAGCTGCGTCATGCCTGGGATCTCTTTTTTGAGGATTGGGATATTCTCATTTGTCCGCAGATGGCGACTACCGCCTTTCTACATGATCAGGGGGATTTCGAGGGTCGAGTCATCAACGTCGACAATCAGGAACAACCCTATTTTACCCAGTTGTTCTGGTCTGGACTGGTCACCAACGCGTATTTGCCCAGCACCGTCTTCCCAACGGGTTTGTCGAGCAGCGGTCTTCCCATTGGCTTGCAGGCCGTTAGTGCGCCGTATCGTGATCATCGTACCATTGAATTTGCGCGGCAGATTACCCAGCAGATGGGTGGTTTCGTGGCGCCTTCTGCTTATCTATAGGATTCTCTTTAAGGGCCTTAACGGGTAACGGTAAGTTTGGCTAACCGTAATGTTTTGAATCAGTAGCGGTAGGTGTATAGCTGACGATAGACTGTTGTATAGCTGGTGGAAGGTTTCAGGTAGGCAGCCCTAGGTTATAAAACCGAAGCAGCTTATTGCCACAGATCTTCTATCAGGAGCATTGTTTGGATGTCAGACTGTGGGGTTTTCAAGGGGACAAGAATGAATTTGCCAAAAAGGCTTGAGGATAGAACTGTCATTGTGACAGGGGGCGGCAGCGGTATTGGCAAAGGAGCTTGTCTGCGCCTGAGCGAAGAGGGAGCAAACGTTGTGGTTGCCGATGTTAGAGCGCGGTTGGCGGTTGCGGTGGCGGACGAGATTTCATCGCTTGGCGGTTCTGCTCTTGCAGTTGAATGTGATGTCTCCATTGAGGCCGATGTCGAATCCCTGGTTTCGCAAACAGTATCAGCGTTCGGTTCAGTTTACGGTATGGTGGCTAATGCCGGAACCGCCGGCCGGGGCTGGATACACGAACTGACCATGGAAGACTGGCAGTTTGTTCTGGGCGTGAATTTAACCGGGCCGTTTCTCTGTGCTAAGCATGCCATTCCGCATATGATGCAGGCCGGTGCTGGCTCTTTCGTGGTGACATCCTCTATAGCAGGTTCGGTTGTCGGGGCCGGCGGTGCTGCCGCGTCTTATACTGTCTCAAAGCATGGCGTGATAGGCCTGGCCAAACAGATAGCGGTAGACTATGGCAGCTACGGCATCAGAGCCAATGCAATTCAGCCAGGGGGTGTTGCGGATTCTAATCTGGGTTTGCATGCCAGTGAGGATCGGCAGCATGCCAGTACGCCAGCGGCGACCTTACCCCGAGGAAAACCCTGGCTGGCGCTGCGCCGTCAAGGTAAGAGCAAAGATGAATACGGTGCAACCATCGCCTTTCTGATGTCTGATGATTCTGGCTTCATTACCGGCACATCGATACCTGTAGACGGCGGCTATCTGGCTTCCTAGGACTCTGTTTGGGTGTTTTCTTGGGTTAACGATGCGAGGAAATCGGCGAAAATTGCCGCTGCCAGGTCAGGGCGTTGCAGGATCGAGCCGTGCGCCGGCGATTGCGGAGCAACGCCTGTCGTTTGCCAGCAATGGATATGTCGATGTTGAACTCAACCCCCCCGTGCAGCGATGGCAATATACATGTTGTTTTGAGTCCCGTGGCATTCGTCGGCAGGTTGGTATCACTGGTGCCCATACCAAGGGCTAATCTGACGAGATTTCATGGCGTATTTTCGTCTAGTAGTCGGTTGAGGAAGAAAGTCGTACCCCAAAAACCGGCACAAGCCGAAGCCTGATCAAAACAATATGCTATGTCCTGGGCGCAGCGGTTGAAGCATGTGTTCAGCGTAGAGTTTGAGATAGGTGAAAAGTGTGGTAGCCAGGTTAAGATCATCGCCAGCGTTGAAGCCCCCATGTGATTGAAAAAAATATTGAAGCATTTGGGTCTTGACCAGGCTGACGGATGGCACAACCGTTCTCCGCCCACCGACCACCAGTGTTTATTCGATCAAACTACTATCGTAATCTGACTCTATGGTTACACCCTTGGTTCCAGATCGCTGGTTAAGCTTGCCCCGGCTCTGGGGATTTCCTATTTGCAGCCCGCATTACGTCAAATTCAAGCATTGAGTACTCAATATTTGGTGAATTCCCGGGAAAAACACCAGCTGAAGAAATTCTGATACATTGACGCTCAGAACAAAAAGTGATTAATTCTACTTGTTCTTATTGCGAGGGCTGTTCATAGCCGAGGCCGCCATCACGATTTATCATTTCGCAGTTTGATCAGGACCCGTTCTCATGACCCATATCAAATCACCACGCCTTGACATCCTGCTTTTGCTGTTCCTGTTCATGGCATCGTGTTCACTCGTTGACGACTACGAAGTAGTGGACGAACCACCGCGCAAACCTAATCTCGTCATTTTCTATATCGACGACCTAGGATATGGCGATGTCGGTAGCTACGGTGCCAGTGCTGCATTGACACCCAATATCGACAAGCTTGCAGCTAGCGGCGTTCGGTTCACCGACGCGCACAGTTCTGCCGCCACCTGCACGCCTTCGCGGTATTCGCTGCTCACCGGTGAACACGGCTTTCGCGTTGCGGCCGATATCCTGGAGGGTGACGCATCACTGATGATTCGACCCGGCAAGCCGACAATGGCGAGCATGTTAAAACGTGCAGGATATGCAACCGCGGTGGTGGGTAAATGGCATCTCGGCCTTGGCAATGGCGATCTTGATTGGAATGGCAGTATCAGCCCGGGGCCACTCGACATAGGATTCGACTACAGTTTCCTTCTGCCCGCGACCGGTGACCGCGTGCCGACGGTATATGTCGAAAATCGTGCCGTTGTCGACCTCGAAGCAGCCGACCCGATCGAGGTCAGTTACCAGGGTAAAGTTGGAGCGCGCCCGACTGGTTACGAAAACCCGGATCTGCTGCGATACGGCGCTGACCCGCAACACAGTGACACCATCGTAAACGGTGTCAGCCGCATCGGCCACCTGGGTGGTGGCGAGTCCGCTCTGTGGGTGGATGAGGATTTCCCGGACATTTTCACAGCGAAGGCAATACAGTTCATTCGAGATCATGAGAATGGGCCGTTTTTCCTGTTCCATTCATTCCACGATATTCACGTACCGCGTCTGCCGAATCGGCGCTTCGAAGGTCACAGTTCGATGGGGCCAAGAGGCGATGCAATTGTGCAGATGGACTGGATGGTTGGCGAGGTTATCAATGAGCTCGAAGCACTCGATCTGATCGAGAACACACTGGTTATTTTCACCAGCGACAACGGGCCGGTGCTGGACGATGGCTATGCCGACCAGTCCGTTGACCTGATCGGTAATCATCAGCCCTCGGGGCCGTTCCGTGGCGGCAAGTACAGTGCCTATGAGGGTGGCACACGGATCCCGACGGTTGTTTACTGGTCGGGTACGCTTACCGCATCGATCAACGATGCGTTGCTTTCACAGATCGATATCTATGCATCGATGGCCGACCTTGTTGGCGTTGAACTCGATGTTAGCGAGGCTATCGATAGCCGTAATCAGCTGGATGCCTGGCTCGGTCGTACTGGCGAGGGTCGGGAATACCTGGTCGAGGAATCTGTAGGTACGCTGTCGCTGCGCAGAGGTAATTGGAAGTACATCCGGCCATTTCCCGGTGGCAGTCGTTACGCATGGGTAGCGGACGATAAGAGCATCGAAGGCGGATTCGAGCTGCATCCCCAGCTTTACGACCTGAGCAGCGACATGGGGGAGCAGATCAACCTGGCCGCGGCGAATCCGGAGTTAGCCGCTGCGATGCACGCGGAGCTGGAACGGATTGTCACAGACACCTATCAATAAGCTAAGCTCGGACGAGTCGATTATAAAATTTCTGCCTGCCAGTGCTTTGAGAAAAAAAACAGCTGTTGCGGCTTTGGTCTGCCTGCTGGCATTGATTTCCACTGTAGAGCGAAGCATTGCCGCTGATCATGCACAACGTACTTTGTATACCGGCATCCCGGACAGTCACGACGATCGCAGTGTTGCCGCTTTCTTCGACCTGGGCGCGTGGCACGGGTTTGCCCTGCCGCCGGTCGGTAATGCTGAATATGCAGCGGCATTTGTCGGGCCCTTGTTGCTGGATGAAGGTGCCTGGGTTTCACCTTCGCTGGTAACCGCGCGATTCGAAGTGGACGGTACGATACTGGATCTCGATGTCGCAGAGTTGGCCTACGCGGCAGAGCCGGGAATACTCAGACAATCCATCGAGATCGACAGTTTGTCGATTGACCTGACACTGCACTACGAGACGGCCACGCGTGTCGTTGTGATTGCCAGGGTTGAGAACGGTGGTGAACTGGCACGCGCAGTCAGTGTGCACTGGCAGGGCGAAACATTTTCCGCAGAAGATCGCTTTGCGGTTCACGAATCTCGGGTAGAGCTTGTGACGTTGCGTGATCAGGTCGGGGTCATGGCCTCAGGCTACGACGCAGATACCAGTGGTAACGGATACTCGTTGACACAACGTGTGCCGCAGGCGATTGGCGCAAACGCAATCGAGTATTTCTCGGTGGTCGTGTCACTGGGTGACAAAATCAGTGGCGCGCCGGTTGACGCGGCCCGGTCCTTGTCGGCGCGGGAGCAGAGATGGGCGGCCTACAGGCGCTCCATCGCGACCGGATATGCCGACACGCATCCACAACAAATTGTTGCCGACAAGGCGTTGATGACCCTGGTCAGCAACTGGCGCAGCCCGCGCGGCAATCTGACTACTGACGGCCTGTTCCCGTCTTCTGCGGTGTCGTATTTCAATGGCTTCTGGGCTTGGGATTCATGGAAACACGCCGTCGCCCTGGCCAGGTTCGACCCGGCACTGGCGAAGCAACAGGTTCGATCAATGTTCGAGCACCAGGACGAACGTGGCATGGTTGCTGATGTAGTGTATGCAGATCCTGCAGAGGACAACTGGCGCGACAGCAAACCACCGCTCTCCGGCTGGGCAGTTGAACAGATTCTTGAACAGGACTTCGACCTGGATTTCATCGAAGAGATGTATCCGAAGATCGTCCGCTATCATCACTGGTGGTATCGCGATCGCGACCATGATGGCGACGGTCTGGCGGAGTACGGTAGCACCGACGGATCGCTGATTGCAGCCAAATGGGAAAGCGGCATGGACAACGCGGTGCGCTTTGACCACAGCAAGATGCTCCAGAATGGCGAAGGAGCGTGGTCACTCGACCAGGAGTCGGTCGATCTGAATGCCTACCTGTATCGCGAAAAGATTGCACTGGCGAACCTGGCCGCTGCCATCGGGCGCGATCGTGAGGCAACGGAATGGCAAGCGCAGGCAGAGGCGCTGGCAGCAAAAGTTCGTGACACGTTTTATGACGCCACGCATGGCTGGTTCTTCGATGTGTCGCTGGATGGCGGGCAATTCGTGGACGCCCAGGGACCCGAAGGCTGGATTCCGTTGTGGGCAGGGCTCGCGTCGCCTGAACAGGCCGCGGCAGTTCGTGCGGGGATGCTTGATCCGCAACGTTTCTTTACGCACGTCCCCTTGCCCACCTTGTCGAGAGATAACCCCGAGTTTTCCGAGGGCTACTGGCGCGGTCTCGTCTGGATCGACCAGGCGTGGTTCGGCATTGAAGCCCTGCGCCAGTACGGGTTCGAACTGGATGCGCAATTGCTGGCACATACTCTCATCAGCCATCTTGAGGGCACAACCACGCCCGGCGAACCGCTGCGTGAAAATTACAATGCACTAAACGGCGAGGGCCGGAATGCCGAGCATTTTAGCTGGACTGCAGCCCACCTCCTGATGCTGGCCATGGATTATCACAACGCATGGGAGGACATACGCGTGTTTGGTGTCAACAAGATGGCGCCACATGCGGAAGTGACACCGCTTGATTCAATCAACGATGGGTTCGGTCAGTCAACCTGGACCGAAAGCCTGGATGGCCCCTGGAAATTCAAATGGCTGACGCGACCTGCTGATGTGCCTATTGGACATTATCGGTATGACTTCGACGATGCTGACTGGGCGGATCTGCCGGTTCCCGCGAACTGGGAGGTAGAGGGTTACGGCAACGCGATCTACCTCGACGAACGTTACCCATTCAACACGACGTGGCCGGGTGTACCACACGACTTCAATCCGGTCGGTTTGTATCGCCGCCAGTTCGACCTGCCGGCATCGTGGGCCGGCCGGCGCATGGTCCTGTCATTTGGTGGCGTCCGATCGGCAATGCACGTCTGGATCAATGGCCACCGCGCTGGCTACAGCGAAGGCGCAAAAACGCCTGCCGAGTTCGACATCACGGACCTGCTCAAAGACGGCGAGAACAGCATAGCGCTGAAGATTTTTCGCTGGAGCGATGCAAGCTATCTGGAGAGTCAGGACATGCTGCGGATGTCGGGCATCGAGCGCAGTGTTTCCTTGACTGCCTACCCGAAAGCACACATTAGCGACTTGTTCGTTAAAGCCGAAGCGGATGGCTCATTGGATATCTCGGTACAACTCGCAAATACCGGCACAGCAACAGCGGTTGTGATCGAGTGGCAACTGCTGGACGGGGCAGCGCAGATCGCAGGTGGCTCGCAACCGGTATCACTGGAAAACGATAGCGACCTCAGTATCGATATCGGGACAACGGTTGATGACGTGCGGCAGTGGACTGCCGAAACGCCCAATTTATATGCGCTGGTGGTTGAGCTACGGGACGACACCAACTCGACCAGCCATCTGACGCGCACCGAGGTGGGTTTTCGAACCATCGACATTCATGACAATCAGCTACGTATCAACGGGCAGCCCATCACTATTCGCGGCGTCAATCGTCATGAGACTCACCCGTTGACCGGACACGTTGTCGGTATGGACACCATGCGCCGCGATATCGAATTGATGAAGTTGAACAACATCAACGCGGTTCGCTCGAGCCACTATCCGAACGACCCGCGCTGGTACGCATTGACGGATCAGTTCGGTCTTTACGTCATCGACGAGGCTAATATCGAGTCCCATCCGCTGGCTATCGATGAGGACACACAGATCGGCAATGAGATGAGCTGGCTGCCCGCTCATCTCGATCGAATGCAAAGCATGGTCGAGCGCGATAAGAATCATCCCTCGATCATCGTCTGGTCCCTAGGCAATGAGGCTGGCCATGGCGACATCTTTCGTGAAACCTATGCGTGGACAAAAGGCCGGGACAAAACGCGACCGGTGCAGTACGAACCGGCAGGACTCGATGACTATTCGGATATTTTCAATCCGATGTATGCAGCGATCGAGCGTTTGACAGACTATGCAGAAGGCAATCCCGACCGGCCTTCAATCATGATCGAGTATGCGCACGCGATGGGTAATTCTGTCGGCAACCTGCAGGATTACTGGGACGCGATCGATGCCTTTCCGGTGCTACAGGGCGGCTTTATCTGGGACTGGGTTGACCAGTCGCTTGCAATGACGGACGAAGAGGGCCGGCGTTATTGGGCGTATGGACACGATTACGAGCCCGCGCTGCCGACAGACGGTAATTTTCTCAACAACGGCCTGGTTGATCCGGACCGCAACCCCCACCCGCACCTCGCGGAGGTCAAAAAGGTATATCAACCGTTGCGCTTCGACATGCAGGACGACGGCCAGTTGCGGGTGCACAGTCGCTACGATTTTTCCGATCTTGATCACCTGGACTTCGCCTGGACGCTGTCGGCGAACGGTGTTCCCGTATCGAGCGGGTCACTTGCGGTGCCGTCGGTCGGTCCGGGCGAGTCGATCCTGGTGCGCGTACCGGCGCAGCAGGCAGATGGGGAAACCTGGCTCCAGGTATCCGCACACAACAAAAGCGAGGCTAACGCCGTACCCGCCGGACATGAAGTGGCGTGGGATCAGTTTTCGTTGAATGCGTGCGTCGTCCAATCACCGGCCCGGTCTGATTCGACAGCGCCGCGGGTGAACCGAGATGCAGGCTTAATCAAGTTACACAGCGACGTTGTGCAGGTGACTTTTGACGGGACGACCGGAGACCTGTTGTCGTATCGCTGGCGCAATGTTGAATTGCTGGAGGCGGCCCCGCAGATTAATTTCTGGCGTCCGCCAACCGACAACGATCTCGGCAACGGTATGCACGAGTGGGCCGCAGCGTGGAAAGATGCTGGGGCTATGCGCGTGCCGGGCTCCCTCGATGTCAGTCCGACCGACCACGGCACTGTGCTCGTTTCACAAGAATTCGCATTGCCCACGGTCGCATCGCGATTGACGACAACATACGAAATACACGGTTCCGGGCGACTCGGGATAACGCAGGCGTATCGTCCGGACGCCGGGGCGAGGTTACCGAATTTGCCAAGATTCGGTACGCAGTTGCGCATGAGCAGTGAATTCGAACAGGTCGCGTGGTACGGGCGGGGGCCGCACGAAAATTATGCCGACCGGAAGACCTCCGGGCGATTTGGCGTTTACCGTGGTGAAATCAACGAGCAGTTTTATCGATATTCCCGTCCGCAGGAGACCGGCAATAAAACCGACGTTCGATGGATGTCGTTGTCCGGCCCTAAGGGAATCGGTATTGTCGCGGTCGGTGGTCAGCCACTATCTGCCAGTGTCTGGCCATTCAATATGAGTGAGCTGGAATACCAGCCGGCGGCGCAGGGTGCCGAATCCGCTTCCGGGTTGGTGCCGATTACGTCAAAGCATGGTGCGGAGATCGAAACCGGATCGACGATAACCTGGAATCTCGATGTGGCGCAGATGGGGGTCGGTGGTGACAATTCGTGGGGCAGGCCGGTTCACGATCAGTACACGATCACGCCACAGGCTCTGACCTACGCATTCGATCTGGTACCGTTCTTGACGAGTGAAACTGCTGCAGAGCAAATCTTCTCCGAAGCGCTTGAATGCACGGGCGCAACCGCTGGAAGATAACGATTTTAGTACGCGCTATCGCACATCAGACCACGGGTTCCGGTTCTGCTTCGCTCTTGCAGTGACGCAATGCCAGTGGCTACGCGACGTCGGCCAAACCTGCATCCCGGTTCTGCAGAAATAATAATGCCCATAACACTCGCGATGCTTCATTACCGGCACATCGATACCTGTAGACGGCGGCTATCTGGCCTCCTAGGACTCTGTTTGGGTGTTTTCTTGGGTTAACGATGCGTGGAAATCGGCGAAAATTGCCGCTGCCAGGTCAGGGCGTTGCAGGATCGAGCCGTGGCCGACGTTTTTCATGATTTCGAGCCGTGCACCGGCGATAGTTGATACTAACTGCCGGCTTGAAACGAGGTTGGGGTCGCAATCTCCAGTGGCGACCAGTACAGGCAGACTCAGATTTAGGACTGCTGCGGGCAGGTCAAACAATGCCGCGGCAGCCATAGCCCTGCGCATAGTCTGCTCGTTTTGATGTTTGTTCCAATCATCAGGAAGGTCGAAGCGTTTTATTCCTGCTTTGTTTTGGCGAGCCAATGCCGTCTGGTGACCAATTTTTTGTGCCTTTACATCCGCAGGACCAATACTGGCATCATAAAATGCCGCAGAACGGACTCGGTCCGGGTACAGGGAGCAAAAAGCCAATGCCGCCCTGGAACCCCATGCCATGGACCAGACATGGCAGTGTTCAATCCCTAGGTTCTCAAGGATGATGCTGGCATCACGGGCATATCGTTCAAAAGTGTATTGGCTCTCGTCAGCTGTTGGAATGCTCGAACCAACGCCCCTGATGTCGAAGCCGATAAACTGAAAATCATTATTGAGGCGAGAGATCACCTGATCCCACATATTCAGTGTACAGGCGGCGCCATGCCAGAGCAGAACAGGGTTAGCCTGGTTCTTGCCTTCAACCACAATATTGAGTCGGGCACCGTCAACTTCGATGACTTTAGATTGTCTCATAAATATAATTTTCTTTATTGCCTGAAAGGCCGGGTTAATACACTTTTTGCTGGCTAGCCTAGAGCCTATCAGGATTCATTAGTCTGTGTGATAAGCTTTTTTTTCCTTGTTGCTTTATCATGATGGCGATACGCTGCTCCATAGGGTAAAGGAAGTGCCGACGTATGAGCGAAGTGAATTCGATAACCTCAGCACCAGAGCAGTACAGTGAAATCCAGGCCGAGGCTATTCGCTTCAGGGATGTCATTGACCTGTTCTTGCGAGCCTGGCCTTATATTCAGCCGATGCGATGGCATGCCTGTGCCTATGTCATTGCGGTTATTTTCCTATTTTTATGGCAGACCGGGACCGGATTTATTATTTTTGGTCTGATTTATAATAATGTCGTTCTAAATCAATCTGTCGCTGCGATCTCAGCGAGTTTGCTGTTTCTTGATCCGCAGCAGTGGGTTGCCGTCGAGGAAATCTCTAATCAACAGCGACTCTCGCTGATTATGCCAGTATTGGTACTGGCCATTATAGCCACTGGCGTCGGCGAAGCATTGGGTCACGTGATTGCTTATTACCGGGTATGGATTATGCAGAACGTTAACCAGGCTTTGCGGGTTCATATTATGAGTCAGATGCAGTTACTGTCCATGAACTTTCATAATAATGCAAAAACAGGAGATGGTATCTATCGGCTACTTCAGGATAGTGCCATGGTTACCCAGATATTACAGACGCTGATGATAGACCCCTTTCTAAGAGTCATTCGCTTTCTGCTGGGTATTCTGGTGGTGACTGCATTCAGTCCCCTGCTGGGAACGATACTATTGTTCAGTTGGCTGCCCATGCTCTGGGTTGCCAAAAGGTTATCACCAACCCTGAGACGGCAGTTTAAGCAGGCGAGGAGCACCAGTGCCAATTTAACGTCAAATATACAGGAGAGTATCGAGGGGATCAGAACGGTTAAGGTAAACAGTCTGGAGGGTAACCGCCAGGCGGCGTTTGAAACGGCTTCAGTAGAGGCTTTTTCAGCATCACACGATGCCAGGGTCACGCTGTTGTTTTTTGGTTTTTATATATTCTGTTGCACCGCCATACCGCTGATTGTCGTGGAATTGGGGGCTGCTTACCTGGCCTATCAGGGCGCCGAGACGTTCCTGAGAGATCTGTTGCTGGGGTTTGGATTTGCTATCTGGAACTTAGGCGGCCAGGATCAGGCCAGGGCTCGAGCCCGGCAGGCAGCAGGCAGTGTAGAGGATTTGTTCACTCTGTGGGGGCGGGCGCAAGACATGGCAATGGGCTTGAATCGAGCCTACCAGGTGCTTGATCTGAAGCCCGCGGTTGAGGACTTGGCTGATGCAGTGCCTCTGGAGAGAGTCGTTAAAGACGTTGAATTTCGTAATGTACACTTCAGCTATCCTGAGAGGGTGCTGTTTGAGGGCGTTAGTTTTAAGGCTCCAGCGGGTCAGATCACGGCTTTGGTTGGTCCGACCGGCTCTGGTAAATCCAGCTTAATGTTTCTGCTGCTACGCCTATTCGAGATTGATCAGGGTGAAATACTTATCGACGGTACCGACATACGAAAATTCACCAAGAATTCTGTTCGTGAAAATATTACCCTTGCCACTCAGGAGAATATGCTTTTCTCGACATCGGTCATGGAAAATATTCGCTATGCCCAACCCACAGCAACCGAAAATGAAGTCTTCTGGGCGGCTCAGGTCGCCGAGGCGACCCAGTTCATAGAAAAGCTTCCACTTGGCTACCAAACGGACCTGGGTGAAAAAGCAGCCAGGTTATCCACCGGCCAGCGGCAGCGGATAGTCATGGCCAGAGCGCTATTAAAGAAGACGCCGGTCCTGATATTGGATGAACCTACGGCCTCTCTTGATGTAGTAACTGAACACCGGATTTTAGAGAATATCAAAACGCAATTGGCAGATAAGACGATATTCCTCATAACCCATAGGTTATCAACGGTTCGTCAGGCCGATCAGATCGTTTATCTGCAATCTGGTCAGGTGCAAGAGCAGGGTACCTACCAGGAACTGACTAACGGCTCGGGTCCGTTTAGCCGGTTTGTTGCCGCTGAATTAGATGAGGTGTAATCGTGACTGAAGTCGACAGCGATCACGAATCGGTGAGCAACACCCGAGCACTCGAGGTGATTGGTCGCGCCATGGTTTACTCGTTTCAGTATAAATTTGAGTTGACAGTAAAAGCCGCGACCCAGATGACCAGTATATTCTGGATTTTGTTTCTGCCTTGGCCAGCGAAACTGATTGTAGATTATGTAGTACTAGGTCAGGTTGAGACCAGTAGTTCGACGGTGCTGCCGTTTTTCTTCCTGCCGCTGGTCGAGTTGCTGGATGGTCGGGAGGCCTTGCAAATTACCTTCTTACTTGGCGGCTTATTCTTATTGATGATATTTCTGGTGGGAGCTTATGGCACTGATGGAGCGCAAAGAGACGCTGCAACTGCGGCGCTTGCTGAAGGCGAAGACTCAGCAACAAGATCCGAGAACCAGGCTAACAGTATGCATTCTCTGGTCAGCGGTTTTTTTGGCCTGTTTGAGGCGCTCTGGCATATTAGGATCGCGCATCGAATGAACCATCAGTTGCGTAGTGAGCTGTTTCGTCATTTTCAGGCCCAATCGCTGACCCAGTACTCGAGTCGATCCATTGGCGATGTGGTGTATCGATCTATGTATGACACACCGTCTATATCTAACATTGTTTTTAACCTCTGGGTGGGGCCTGCGACCAGCGCTGTTAATCTGACGGTGACCATATTAATGATGTATCTGGTGTTCAGGAGTGAGCCAGTGGTGGTTTGGTGTGCCTTGGCTATCGCACCACTTAATTTTGCTATGGTGCTTTATTTCGCAGGTTTGGTGCGCAAGTACGGTAGTTATGCCAGGGAAGCCGGAGCCAGAACGACGGCGCTGATTGAGGAAAGTCTGGTCAATGTTCTGGCGGTCCAGGGGCTGGGTATATCGAATCACCAGGAAGCCCAGTTTGAAGCCGCCAGTGCAGAGTCTTATCGACGTTTCAGGCAGTTGACCTTGGTGAGAATTTTGGGGTCTTTTACGGCCGCTTTCATTGGTAACGCCATGCTGTTCGTGGTTTTTTATTTTCTTGCACCATCTTTTATCGCCGGCAAATTTGCCCCCGGGGACTGGTTCGTTATTTATGGTTATTTTGGGGCGATTGCCGCATCGTCGACCTATCTCGGCAGGTTATGGCTCGACCTGCAGGAAAATGTGACGGGTATGGATCGCGTCTTCAGCATTCTTGATTCACCCAGGGAGAACCTGGAAGAACAGAGCGATGAGGATCAACCATTCCGTTTTGATAATCGCCTTGAGTTAAAACAACTCAACTATCAATACCCGGATGGAACTCAGGCGCTGCGAGATATCCAGTTCCATGCTGAAAAGGGTGAAATGATCGCGTTAGTCGGGCCTACTGGTGCAGGTAAGACAACACTTGCCTACCTGATTCCACGGTTAATAGAACCGGGTTCAGGCCAATATCTTGTTGATGGTCAGGCGCTTAGCGGACGGTTGCTTACAGCACTTCGTCGGCAGGTCGCATTTGTGTTTCAGGAAGCCAGTCTGTTTGATGTTAGCATTGCCGAGAATATTAGAATGGGCAGAGCCGAGGCGACCGATGCAGAGATTCGGCGTGCGGCTGAAATTGCCAATGCTGCAAGTTTTGTAAATAGTCTGCCGCAGGGGTACCAGACCCAGGTGGGCCGTAGCGGTGGTAAATTATCTGTGGGTCAGAAACAGCGTATTGCCATTGCCAGAGCATTGGTCTCGGAGAAACCGATTATTATTTTAGATGAACCCACTGCGGCGCTGGACCCGGAAACGGAGCGAGGCCTGGTGCGCAGCCTGAATGAAATCAGGCCGGATCATGTGGTCATTCTGGTTGCGCATCGATTGGCTACGATACGTTCGGCTGATCGGATTTATTATCTCGAAGACGGCCGAATCATTGAGTCTGGCAGCCACCAGGAATTGCTCGACTCTGGCGGGCCTTACTCAAGATTCGTTGAGTTGCAAACAAAAGGGAGTGAAAACTAATGTCTTTTGATGTTGAACATGAAACCGCCTCGAAATCCAGGCAACTGCAAATAGTAGGCCTTGGCGTTATATTCTCGTGCCTCTGCCTGAGCGGCCTGTTTGGCTGGGGTATCTATTTGGATTTAAATAAGCAGCCCTGTGAGTGCAGTTGTGACAAGTAGGGCACTGGTCACCTTTATGAACGATGCAGTAAAGGAGGGATTATGGACTTTGGTGTACAGGTAAATGTTTATAGGACCACGTGGCAGGAGGTTGCGGCTTCCGTGTTGGCCATGGATTCGACTGACTGGGATAGTGTTTGGTTTGCGGATCATTATATACCACCCGGTGCAACTTCAGAGCAGGAAGCCTTGCCAGCATTTGAGGGTTTAGCTGCTATCTCAGCCGTCGCTGGAATGACCCAGAAATTACGCCTGGGTAATCTGGTGCTGGGCAATACCTATCGTAATCCGGCTCATGTCGCCAAGATTGCAGGCACCATTGATACTGTGAGTGAAGGACGCTTTACCCTGGCTCTGGGTGCGGGTTGGTATCAGCGAGAACATACCGCGTATGGCTGGGACTTTCCATCCATGAAGGAACGCCAGGATCGCTTCGAAGAGGCCTGTCAACTGATTCGCGGACTGATTCATAATCAAGACCCGGTTGATCACGATGGTGAATTTTATACCCTGGAGCAGGCTCGGTTGTCACCGGGTTCTTATAAAAGCCCGATTCCTATTATGATCGGTGGTACAGGTGAAAAGCGAACGCTACGGACGCTGGCCCGGTATGGGGACATTATGAATCTCGACGGTTGGTCAGGTGGGGGTATGGAACTGGCGCATTTCAAGCATAAAGTGGCAGTGCTTGAACAGCACTGTGAAGCCTGTGGCAGAGACCCGGCTGAGATAAGGAAAACGTTGTTGATACCGTGTTACCTGACTGATGATAAGGGTCTTATTGATCGTGTCAATAAGGCTCTGGGTCCAGGCACGGTGGCCGGGTCAAAACAATACATTATTGATCGTATTGGAGAATTCGCTGAAGCGGGTGTCGCTGAGGTGATGTTCGGCGGGTTACCCTCTGGTGATACCGCATTATTACAGGTGTTTGAACAGGACATTGTGGCCGCTTTCCGATAAACCAGGTCGGCTTGCAAAACGGGTTGTTTGTTTGATTCGCAGCCGGCGAGGATGTGTTTATACTGACCACTCTGATTCATTAAAACAACCTCGGAGGTGCAGATATACCCATGCTGGTGGCTGAAAACTGGTATACCCAAACATCATTGGCAGATGCGGTTACGCTTATCCGGGAACAGTATGTGAGCCCAGATGTCGGTTGCAATATATGGCATATTCAGGGGCGCCAGCAGGATCTTCTGATTGACAGTGGATTGGGTGTTGTTTCCCTGCGTGACAACATAGCCATGTTGAGTGAACGGCCTGTACTGGCACTGGCTTCACACACTCATTTTGATCATGTCGGTTGTCACCACGAATTTGAAAACCGGCTATGTCACCCAGCTGAAAGTGCTGTGTTGGTTGCTCCGGATGGGTTCAATACGGTTTGGTCTGAATTTCGCGCCAGTGTTCCTGGCAACGATATGCTGCAAGCACTGCCCTATAGCGGCTTCGACCTTGATACCTACCGAGTGCAGCCTGCTGCCCCTACTCAATTAATTAACGAAGGCGATGAAATTGACCTGGGCGATCGCTTGTTCCGGGTGTTTCATATGCCAGGACACTCACCGGGTTCAGTCTGTCTGTATGAAGAAGCAAGTAAGACAATTTTTGTTGGTGATGTCCTTTATGACGGCGAACTCCTGGATGCTCTCTACCATTCGGATGTCAGTGCTTACCTGGAGACGCTGGCTCGTTTACGGGAAATCCCCGCTGAAGTATTTCACTGTGGCCATTACGCCAGTTTTGGCAGGCAGCGGATGAATGAATTGATAGATTCGTACCAGGCATCGAAATTAGGAAAATAATGACCTGATGCGTCATCATGATGATTAGCTCATGGACTGTGGTGATTCGGACGATTTTCGGTACTTTGGTTCACTGTAATGGCGCTATCAATCTTAGGCGATGGGCATTCCAGAGACGCTATGTTCCTTCTCACGGGGAGGTCAGATATGGCTGAAATAGCTAACCAGATCGAAAGGGTCCAGCCGTCGGCGGTGCAATGCGATTTTCTCGCTGGATAGGCCATGCCGGTCCTTCCAGACACGATTTCATTTACGGCGATGATTGAGCTCGGTACTTCTGCATTGGTCTTATAAGAGATGGCAATTGAGCTATAGTAGATGGCAATGGAGCTATAGTAGATGGCAATGAAACTGGGTCAGTCTACCGAAGCGAGTTGTTTGCGAAGTTTCTCAGCATCGATGATCAGTTTCTGCATAAACTCAGCGGCACCTGAGGGTTTAATTAAACCAATTCCCTGACCTGACCACATGGCCATGAAATCTGGATTGCCAGTCGCTGTTGCCTGTTGTCGTAAAGCACCAGAGATTGCATATTGTAGGGGGTAGGGTAGCAAGGGCTCATCAAGCTTTTCTATCTCGGTGATGTAGCGATTACGAATGCCGCGGGCCGGTTTGCCGGACATCGCCTGGGTCACGGTAGTTTGGCCGGCTTGTGAGGCAAGCAGAGATTCCCGCCAGGCACCAGGGATTCCCGATTCAGGGCAGCTGAGAAATGCAGTTCCGAGTTGTACGGCCTGTGCTCCCAAGGCTTGGCAAGCGATGATACCCCGTGCATCCATGATACCGCCTGCAGCAATGACCGGAATACTGACAGCATCGACTATCTGCGGTACTAGCGCCAGGGTGCCAATGAGAGCATCCTGATAGGCACCGATAAAGGTTCCGCGATGCCCACCTGCCTCGCTACCCTGGGCAATGACTGCATCGACACCCATACTCTCCAGCAAAGTTGCTTCGCTAACGTGGGTTGCCGTGCAGATCACCTTTAAGCCAGCGGCATGGATAGCATCAACATGGGTCTTTTCAATGCCAAAGTGAAAACTGATAACGGGAACTTTTTCATCCAGCAGAACCTGCAATTGTAATTCTGCAGGTCCGAACAGGTTGCCCGGTGAAGGTATTTCTCCTAATCCAAATTCGTCATGGTAACCCGCCAGTACCGAGCGCAGCTTTTCGCCTGGAAGGGCTTCTTGATCGAATATTTCGCTCGCTGGTGCAAAAAGATTCACATTAAAGGCCTGGTTGGTTTTCTGCTTGATGGCTTGAACCTGTTTACGCAGAGTTTCCGGCGACATAGCCGCTGCACCGAGACCGCCCAGGCCGCCTGTATTGCTGACAGCGGCGACCAGTTCCGGATTAGAGGCACCGGCCATAGGCGCCTGTAGAATCGGATGGTCAATCCCAAGCAGCTGCTTAATGTTCATGTCCAGAGCCCCGGTTGTTAACGTTTCAACGGCATCATAGCATCAACGATGAAATTCATTGACGATACTGGAGGATCGTTTCAGCTGCTCAGTATGAGGGGCTTGGCAAGGATTGAAAGTGCGGCTGCAACGGCTAGGGTCCTGCTGATATAGCGGTGCCGTTGTTATGCTGGTGGAGAGTCACGGCTGCTATATGGAGCTTGTTATTATTCTTAACCAAAAGCGCGGGTTGAAGCCCTGATATTGCAGAATTGAGGCCTGACTGAAATGCCAGCTTCGCTTAGAATCGCTGTGCAGAATAGGGGCTTGGGTCAAGGGGGGGCGTGGTTGAGGTAAGTAACGCATAAACCAATTCGGCAGTAATGGGGGCCAGAGTCATGCCGATGTGGCCATGACCAAAGGCATAGATAATATCATTGCCGTATTGAGAAGCCGATATCACGGGTAGGCTGTCTGGAATTGACGGCCTGAAGCCGAGCCAACTGCGGTCAGGCTGCTTCAAATGGGGGAAATAACAGTTAATGCCCTGTTGTAGCTTTTCCAGGCGATGGCGGGAGACTTTGGGGTTTAGCCCGCCCAGTTCGACGGTACCAGCAACCCTTAGCCGACCTTGCATGGGGGTCATGTAAAATCCCCTGCTAGTGGCGCTGACCGGCCTCTGCAGCAGAGGTCGGTCGAGATCAAACTCTAAATGGTAGCCTCGCTCTGTATCCAGCGGGATGCGATCACCTGCCATCCGGGCCAGGTCACGGGAGTGGGCACCGGCTGCAATAATCACCTGATTAGCTGAAATTCGGCCGCCAGTGGTCAGAGTTGCTTCAATCCCGGACTTGTGACGGGACAGCTGGGTTACCGACTGCTGCTGGAATTGCAGGCCCTGATTGATCAGTTGTGTTACCAGTAAATTGAGGAACTGTCCCGGATCATTCAGGTATACCGCGTTTGGGAAATACGCGGCACCGCCCTGCACAGTGGGTAGACCCGGTTCCAGGTGAGCCAATTCCGCAGGGGTCAGCATTTCAGCTTCCACACCCAGGGACTGCCGGTGGCTGATATCCTGCCGGCCAATTTCAAAACTCGATGGATCATCATAGAGATAGAGGCAGCCCTTGGCTTGCAAGAGCGACTGGCCGTTAATTTGTTCTGCCAGGTCTTTCCAGCGCGGTGCTGCATTAGTCAGGATGCTAACCAAGGCCTGCATATTACGCTGGGTTGCCGCGGGTAATGCTTGGTGCAGGAAGCGCAGTAACCAGGGTGCCAGAGCGACTATCGCTGACCTGCGAATGCTCAAAGGACTGTCCCGGTTAAAGAGCAAAGCAGGCAGTTTTTTGAAGATGGAGGGTGAGGCGACGGGTACAACGGCATAGTCGGCAATCGTGCCGGCATTGCCATAAGACGCACCGCTGCCGGGCTCAGCCGGGTCGACCATAAGGACCGTGCGGTTTGCCTGTAGAAGTCGATTTGCAATGCTCAGGCCAATGACGCCACCGCCGATAATGAGGATGTCTGTCGCATCAGAGGAGTTCAATGGGCTTCTCTAGAAGTAGGCTTTGAGGCGGCAATTGACGAGAGGTTGCCAGGCCAGCAGTTGATAAAGTCATGATGTTAACCCTGTCCAGGGACTCATCAGTATAAACTGGCCTAGAAAACAAAAGGAATCAGGATCTTTCGGTGCTTGGGGTAATCCGTGAAAGTCGTTCGATACCACGCCCGGTTCGCAATGGCCCTGGGAATCAGGTTGGCCGCTGTCCAGATAAAAAAGGACCACCCGGCTGGGTTGTTTACCAGCACCGCAAAACCCAGCCACTGGATTAATTCACCGAGATAATTTGGGCTGGCGACCCAGCGGTGCAGGCCTTTTCCCGGAATAGAGTAATCAGTGGATATTGATGTTCCTGAAGTTCTTAGTTCGCGTAAAACCCGGTCAGAGTGCACGTGCAGGCAGAAGCCAAGCGCAAACAACAAAAACGCGGTCAGTACTGTCGCGCTGGAGCCCAAATCAGCGGTGCTTTGTGGCGGCCAGAAAAACAATGCTAAGCCATTAAAAGTCGCGTTGGCGACATTGAATAAAATAGCCAGTCCAGTTACCAGTAATGGCATTGTCTTATGCCTGAGTTGAGCACGCGCAGGGTAGATAAAGCTACGATAACTATAGTGAAATACCCAGAGACTCAGCCCCGCAAGGGCTAGCGAGCCAGTAGCATTACTAACCAGGAATAACCCCATCATAACCAGCAGTGAGCAGGCTTCCATGAGAATCCAAGCCGGTCTGGCCGGGAGCGTTGGCCCCCAACCAGCTTGCTGGTGTCTTCCATAGGGAGCGCGCACGTACATCAAGATAATGAAACAACTGCAGGCTAAACCAGACCAGATAATAAAAGCAGGCCATGCCCAACTTGGGTCACTCATTACACACTATCCTTACAGAAGTTTGTGCACTAGAACATCGAAACCTGTCGCGGTCAACCCGCTGCGGTCAATTAACGTATCTACTATCATGGCCAGTCGGCAGATAAGATAATGGCTAAATCACAGTGAGTTGCCAGGGCCCTGCCGAGGTCATTTATCTACTGACATTCTCGCCCGGTCGAGGTTTTTCAATGAACCCGGGCAGGATTAAAAAGGGTCGTTTGAGGATCACTGACAGGAGCCTTCTGGCGCGATCGGCGGTGCCACCATAGTGTTATGACGGCACCGTAAGCAAGTCTCGGGCACTACTTTAAAGTAGTGGATCGGGCTGGTTAGGGTTAAGAATAGGGCCGTTTCCTGATTTGGGAGGCTCACAGTCCAGCTATCGATTGATTGGGTGGTTAGTGCTAGCAATCCGTAAAAGAGGTATTTCCCTCGGATGACCTAACTCGCATGGGAAGGAACTTCTCGCTGGAGAGCCAAGAGTCGCCAGCGCTCGAGTTGTTTACGGGTGGACAGAACCAGCAGTCAATGGAAGGATGTACCTTTGAAGTTGTATCAGGAAATGAAATCGCTTCTGGACCAGAAGCAGATAGACTATAGGTGAATAAATCTAATCCGGAGGATCTCAATGAGTAGTCAAACCCATCCGCTGGAAGCTGAATACAAGGCATTCAGCCCTGCTTCTGCTGCCCTGGCAAGCCGAGCCCGACAGGTTTTTCCCGGTGGAGACACCCGCGCAAGTGCTCATTACCTGCCTTATCCGCTGTCTATTGTTGAGGCGAGTGGTTGTCTGGCTACCGATGCAGATGGACATCACATGCTTGATTTCATGAATAATTTTACCTCACTCATACATGGCCACGCTCATCCTGAGATAGTGTCTGCGGTGCAAGCTCAGGTAGCCTTGGGTTCAGCCTATGCGGCGCCAAGCGATTCTCAGGTTGAGTTAGCAGAGCTGATTACAAGCAGGGTCCCCGGTATAGAGCTGATGCGATTCACGAGTTCGGGTACCGAGGGTACCACTATGGCAATACGTTGCGCTCGAGCTGCTACAGGCAAGCAGAAAATCATGAAAATGGAGGGTGGTTATCATGGCAGCTTTGAGTTGGCAGAAGTCTCGCTGGTTCCCACACCTGATAAGAGAGGCAACCTGGCGGCACCGAATTCCCTGGCGGTGGACAATAGCTTTCCTGAGAGTGTCCTGCGCGATACCGTGATCTGCCCATTTAATCAACCCGATTTAGCTGAGGCACTAATTGACCAGCATGCAAATGATCTGGCGGCAGTCATTGTTGAACCGATACTGGGTTCCATGGGGATGATCCCGGCCACCACAGAGTTTCTCAGCACCTTACGGCAAAAAACCCAGCAGCATGGCGTGGTACTGATCTTTGATGAGGTGATCACGCTTCGCAATAGTTTGGGCGGCATGCAGGAAATGCACGGAGTTATACCTGATTTAACCTGCCTGGGTAAGATAATCGGCGGTGGGTTACCGGTTGGTGCGCTGGGTGGAAGCGCTGAATTGATGCAGTTATTCAGCCCAGAAGCAGCGCGTCCGGTCATGCATGCCAGTACATTTTCGGGTAATGCACTCACTATGGCGGCGGGTCTGGCGGCCATGCGTAGTCTGCAGGAGCAGGACACCGATCGCATCAATAACCTGGCGAGCCGGTTGCGGCAGGGTTTTAACCATGCGTTTGAGCAATCGGGAATCCGTGGCCAGGCCCTGGGCACGGGCTCTCTGACCAACCTGCATTTTAGTGACCAGCCCATAAATGATGCCAGGGATGCCATAGAAGGCATGATGGCTGCTGGCCATATGACCCGATTGTTACATCTGGCTATGTTGACTCGTGGGGTCATGTCTGCGAGCAGGTTGATGTTTTGCACCAGCACGGCGATGACCGAAGCTGATATTGATGCTGCGGTAACGGCATTGCACGAATCTTTGGCTGCATTGCGCCCGTACATTAAAAAGGAGCGGCCTGAATTACTGCTACCTTGAATACTTGAATACTAGGCAAGCTGACTGAGAAGCGTATTTGTATCTAAATTGCCGTTCAAGCTATAGTGGCCCGCATAGTGCTGTCTGCTGTTTCAGTGACAGAGACCCGTTATAGATAATGAGAGAAAGGAACTATAGATATGGCGATGAATGGTGTAGATCACGTTGTTATCCGCGTGAAGGATTTTGAGGAAGCTGTACAGACCTGGCGGGATAAACTGGGTCTGGATCTGGAACGAACGGCTGAGTCTGAAGCTCTTGGTATTAAACAAGCTTTTTTCCCTCTGGCCAATGGTGGTTTTATTGAGATTGTGGCGCCGCTAAATGATGAATCTGCGGTTGGCAGAGCGGTGGCCTCAAGGGGTGAAGGCTTGCACACCCTGGCAATGGAAATTGATGACCTTGATGCCACCGTGCAGGAACTGCAGAACAAAGGCGTTCAATTGATTGGTGTTGGCGGCCCACAGGTTTTTATTCATCCAAAGTCGGCGAATGGCATCCTGGTACAACTTTCTCCGCTTAAATAGAGTCTGGTTTGCGTATAGCTGGACGAGGCTCACCACGGGTTCCCGCCGGTGATGCTCGTCGTTGAACAGGCGTTGTTCGCTCGGGTTCCTGCTACGTAAGCTAAACTGGGCCTGGTTAGTCTACCCTTGCCTCTGGCCAGAGGCGCAGAAAGTTTTCACTATAGAATTTATCTTTCAATTCGTTAGTCTGGTCCGTCAGCGAGGCTTCGAATTTGCCAATGGGGTTTCTACCACCTTCAACATGCGGGTAATCGCTGGAAAAAAGATACAAATCCTCATTGGATTGACTGACCAGGTTGGTGACATGCTCGTGTGGGAACGGTGTAAAGCCCATCTGTTCTGATAGTTGTTGTGAAGGTTTTCGCTCGAAACGTACCGATTCATCGACTCGTCCATAAATCTTAGTGACCCAGTCTAGCCTTTGCACCATCTCGGGTACCCAACCAGCGCCAAGCTCCACCGCGGCACCACGCAACTTGGGATGCCGGTCAAAGACACCATCGAGTACCAGCATCGAGATAAAGGTTTCCGGTGGTTGATGCATCAGCGCAGCGTCCTTGGTGCGAACGTTTTCGCCGCCGCCCATCCAGTCACGAACAGCGGCCCTGCCGTTGTTACTCCAGGCTTTAAGCGCTTGCAAGGGGGCACCACCGACATGCAGAACAAACGGTGTGCCGGTTTCAGCCAGCAGCGCCCAAAATGGCTCCAGGTCAACATGTCCAGGAGATTTGTCGCCAGCGGTTCGGTGCGGTACCCAGATTGCCTGCAGTCCTGAATCCAGCGCAAATTCGAGTTCTACCATGGCCGCTGCAGGATCGTCCAGAGGGATAATACCAACGCCCATAAGGCGATCGTCATCAGAACAGAAATCCTTCATATGGCGATTGTGAGCACGAGTTGCACCATAGCGCAGGTCAATGGGTTTCTTCTGGCTTGGGTGAAATGGTAATGCAACGCTATGGGTCGCAAAAACCAGTTGTTTTTTAAAGCCAAGCAGATCAACGGCGGTGGTTCGGTCAGCTGCATTAAAGGCACCGAGGGCTTGTATTTCTTTGGAACTTTCGATGAGTTTATCGCCCAGGGCAATCTGCTCGGCAACGTGTTCAGAACTGTGAACTCCGCCTTGCTCCATGATCACGGCAACTTCCTCGTCGGTGACCAGAGAGGCACTGTAACTGACCTCGGGTATGTCTTTTCGAAACTTCGGGTCAGCATACTTTTTCAGGAAATCCGGGAGTTCCATTATATGGCTGTCAGCATCATAATAGGCGCGATCATCCGGTGCATAGGGCATAACGGTTTCCAATAAAAAAGAGAGCAGTCAGCCTAGCCGTAATCGAACAGAAATACCAGCTTGCGGGTGGCACAGGCTATTTGTGGGAACCCCAGCTTAAGAGTGATCCAGTGGTCACTCAATTGAGCTGCTAAAATGCTGAGTTCATCGAAAATATCATTGGATATATTGTAGGATTATCAAAGGTGAAGCGGTCTGTAGCTGGGATTGCCTGATGCAGCCTGAAGATTTCATTTGAGGTAGGCCAGTTCAGTTAAATTCAGATTAAGAAGCAGTTAATGTTATTGGTAGTGATTGTGTTTCTTTAATAAAAGTCTTAGATTGGGGTCTATTCAATTCAAAGTCCTCTTGGGAAGTTTCTCTATGAAATGTTACCAATGGATGCTTCTTGTTCAAGCCGCATTGCTGATAGGTTGCAGCGAGCCGAAACCACCCGAGCCGATAGCATTGGCGGCCACTGGCATGCTGGAAAGCCCAGACTATGCTTTGGTCAGCAGTGACGAGCCGAATACTGGATTACAGCCGCCAAGTAATCTGTTTGCCGACCTCCCAGAACTGGCCTATCAGTCTGGTTCAGGATCTGACCAGGCCTTGAGGTTGCTACCGCCGCTAGTGGAGTCAGAATTCAATACCCCATGTCCTGAGTGTATTCGCTTTGATATAGATGATGATGGCGAGATTCTGCCTCTGACGGATGGATTATTGCTGATGCGGTTCCTGTTCGGATTTAGGGAAGCTTCATTAATTGAGGGTGTTTTAACCGCCGCGGCGGGAAGACAGACCAGTGCAGAGATTGCTGATTTCCTTGGAGAAAACCAGGCGCTGTTTGATATTGACGGTGATGGTGAGGTGCAGGCACTGATCGATGGGTTGCTTTTTATTCGTTATCTTTTTGGCTTTGAAGGTGTTGCGCTGGTGCAAGATGCTCAATCAAGCACTGCAGTGAGACAGACGGCGACTGAGATTACTCTATATGTGCAGCAATACCAGGATAGTGACTGGGATGGCTCGGCTGATGCTTTTGACGCTTTTCCTTTAGATGCAGATGAAATTTTTGATACTGATGCTGATGGCTGGGGTAATAATACTGATTTCGATGATGATGGAGATGGCATTTTGGATATTGAAGATGCCTGGCCATTGATATCTCTGGATGGGCGACTTGATACTGATGCTGACGGCCGTCCGGATAGCTGCGATGCAGCCTGCTCAGCGTTGGGCATGACAGCAGATGAAGATGATGACGGTGATGGTATTGCTGACCTGGTTGATACCGTCACGTTAGTCGCGGAGGTAGGTCATCCAACCTTTCTCAGTCCGCACGGCAAAGCTATTGCCATTAACGGGAATAGCGTTTATGTCGTTAATACCCCGGATGATACGCTCGATGTCATTGATATTGAAAGTCAGCAACTGATGGCGCGAATCAAGGTGGGTGTCGACCCGGTAGCGGTTGAAGTGCGGCCAGACGGCCGTGAGGTTTGGGTCAGTAATCATGTCTCTGATACGGTTAGTGTTGTCGATACAGATCCTGGCAGCGCAACTTATCAGAGCGTCATAGCAACCATCCAGGACCTGCAATGGGAGACGCTATCGACTCGATTCGACGAGCCCATCGGAATCGCCTTTGCAAATAATGAAAAGGCCTACGTGGCTCTTGGCCCTGGCAATGAAATCGCTATTATTGATGTGGGTAGTTATACCGTGTCGGGTCGTCTGCCTATCGCAGCCCAGGACCCGAGATCGATAACAGTCAAAAATGAGTTACTCTATGTGATTCCCTTTGAGTCCAATAACCAGAGCCAG